>Ga0105045_10005183_pt1 | contig 11441 bp, 10 predicted proteins | sample MAT02_FD_78089 | JGI IMG/M metagenome (GOLD analysis project Ga0105045, IMG submission 78089) | Freshwater microbial communities from Lake Fryxell liftoff mats and glacier meltwater in Antarctica - MAT-02 (megahit assembly) | ecosystem: Environmental > Aquatic > Freshwater > Ice > Liftoff... | reverse complement strand
TCACGATCTCGCTGTCGCCACAGGCGACCGCCTGCGCCGCCAGCATCACCGCCTTGAGACCCGAACCGCAGACCGCGTTGATGGTCAATGCGGGCGTCGCCTGGTTCAGGCCGCTTTTGATCAAGGCCTGCCGTGCAGGGTTCTGGCCAACGCCGGCCATGAGCACCTGGCCCATGATGACCTCGTCGATCTGGTCGGCTGTGACGCCGCCGCGCCTTAGCACCTCCGCCACCACGATGGCACCCAATTCCGTGGCCGGCATCTTGGCCAGGGCTCCCCCGAACTTACCCACTGCGGTGCGGGCTGCAGCAACGATGACGATATCTTCCATACGGTTCTCCTTTGCGTAACGGTGAATCAGACCCTGGCCTTGACATAACGGCCGGGTGCTGCCTCGATGGCCTTGTACTTTCCGTGGCCGTAATTCTTCGGTGCAGCGCTGGGTTTGCCAGCCTGCGCCTTGAGCCAGTGGGCCCAGTCAGGCCACCAGCTGCCGGCATGTTCGGTGGCACTGGCGATCCAGTCGTCGACTGCGGGCGGGTATGCGTTCACTGGGCCGATCCAGTGACTGCGTTTGTTTTTGGCTGGCGCGTTGATCACGCCGGCAATATGACCCGATGCCCCCATGACGAAGCGCTTCTTGCCGGGTAAATGCTGGGTCGATGCGTAGGCACCGCCGATCGGCACGATATGGTCTTCGCGCGAACCGTAGATGTACACCGGCAGATCCACCTTGCGCAGGTCGACCTTTTCGCCGCAAACCACGGCCTTGCCGGGTTTGACGAGACGGTTCTCCAGATAGGTGTTGCGCAAATACCAGGCATAGAAGGGCCCCGGCAGGTGGGTGGAGTCGCTGTTCCAGTACAACAGGTCGAACGGTGGCGGCGTCTCGCCCTTGAGGTAGTTGCCCACCACATAGTTCCAGACCAGGTCGACCGGACGCAGGAACGAGAAGGTGGAGGCCAGGTCCTGCCCCTTCATCAGCCCCCCTTTCCCCATTTCCGCTTCGCGGTACTTGACGAAGGACTCGTCGATGAAGACGTCCAGAATGCCGCTGTCGGTGAAGTCGAGCAGCGTGGTCAGGAAGGTTGCGCTGGCCGCCGGCTTTTCGCCGCGTTGGGCCAGCACCGCCAGAGCTGTGGCCAGCATCGTTCCCCCGACGCAAAATCCGAGTGTGTTGATGGTCTCTGAGCGGCTGATCTTGCGCACCACGGTGATGGCCTTGATCGCAGCGTCCTCGATATAGTCGTCCCACGTCGCCTTGGCCAGCGACGCATCCGGGTTGCGCCAGCTCACGACAAACGTCCGGTGGCCCTGCTCCACCGCATAGCGTATCAGCGAGTTCTCGGGCTGCAAATCAAGGATGTAGTACTTGTTGATACACGGCGGAATGAGAAGCAGTGGACGCTCGAACACCTTGGCCGTCAACGACTTGTATTCCAGCAACTGAAACAGTTCATTCTCAAATACCACGGCGCCTTCGGTCGTGGCGACATTCTTGCCGACCTCGAACAGGCTTTCGTCGGTCATCGATACATGACCCTGGCGCATGTCATGCAGCAGATTCTGCAGCCCCTTGGCGATGCTCTCGCCCTTGGTGTCGATCGCTTTTTGCTGCGCTTCGGCATTGAACGCAAGGTAATTGCTGGGAGCCGCGGCCGCCAGCCACTGCTCCACCGCAAAACGGATACGGGTACGGGTTTTCTCGTCGGCCTGCACCGCATCGGCCAAGCCGATCAGCGTGCGCGAATTGAGCAGGTAGTTGGCCGCCGTCAAGGCCGCCATCGGATTTCCACTCCAGGCGGCATCGGCAAAACGCTTGTCGCGCGCCTGCGTTTGGCCCTGCAGGGCCTCGCTCCACAGCTGACCGGCCTCGTGGAGGTACTGCCGCTGCAACTGCTGCAATTTGTCAGAGGAAAATCGAAGCCCGGTCGCGGTCTGTTCCGGAACCTGTGGCAGGCCAGATTGCATCGGCAGCATCAAGCTTTGCATGGCCTGCATCGCTCCTGCCCAGCCATCGCGCATCTGCTCTTGCCATTGTGCTGCCGACTCGCTCCACATGTCTTTGTTATCTTGTGTCATCGTGCCCCTTCGATACCCGACCGTGCCGCAATGAGTATCGCAGACCCATCCTTCTTCAAACTGACGCGCGGGTTAGACTGCAAGCATTCATGTACCTTGTTCCGATCGCCTGGTTGTATGTAACCCTGATGATGGCCGTGGCGGAAGCCACCAGTTCACAGGGCACAGTGTTGGGTGCCATCGTCACGTTTTTTCTATATGGTCTGGCACCCGTCGCACTGGTGATGTATTTGCTGCGAACGCCATCGCGGCGCCGGGCCCAACGGGCGCGCGAGGCGCGCTCAATCGAACCAGATGCTGGCGGCCATGCGTCCGCTGCCGCCGAGAGCGACGCTGTCGCGCCGGTGCGAAAAGAACCGTGAGGGATTGCTGACGGTGCACCAGGCCGGGCTGGAATCGTTGCCGAATATCCGGGTGATTCCCAATGCAGACAAGCGCATGCGAGCCAGTCCGGCCAAATCGGCCAACCACTGGCCTGATTGACCGGCTGCAAAAAAGGCGTCAGCGGCTCGGTCGCACCCGACGAATGCGGCGCGGACCTCTGCGCCGACCGCGAATGCAGCGGGCCCAATACAGGGCCCAAGCCAGGCCAGTGTCTGCGCCGCCGTCGACGCAGGCGTGATCTGCCCCAGCTGAGCCAACACCAGTGAATGGAACTGCGCGGCATTGGCCTCCAGCACACCATTGGCCAACCCGCGCCAACCCGCGTGCGCACCTGCCACCACCCGCGCTTTGGTATGGGTGAGCAGCACCGGCAGGCAATCGGCAACGCGGATCGTGCACACCACGCCTGGCGTGTCGGTGGCACAGGCATCCGCCTCGATGCTGCCAGCGGCCACTGGAGCACATAGCGCGACCGACCGGATGCCGTGCACCTGACTGAGGTAGTTCGGTTCATGACCCAGGGCTTGACGCAATCGGTTGCGATTGACTTCCACCGCCTGCGCATCGTCGCCTGTGGGCCGTCCGAGGTTCATGCTGTCGAACGGCGGTAACGACACCCCTCCTTGGCGTGTGGTGAAAACAGCCTGGACATGGTCGGGAGCCGGCCATTGCGGCACCAGCCAGTCCGGATGCCACTGCGATGGGTTCATGCCTCGAAATCCGGACATGCGGACGGCTGCGCCGATTGAAATGCCTCCAGGGTCATGCAGGCGTCAAAGGCAGCCATCGTGCGCGGCAGAGCCGAAAAATCGCATTCGAAACGTTGGCCATTGAAAATCTGCGGCACCAGGCAACAATCGGCCAGGGTCGGCGCATCGCCAAAACAGTATCTACCCTGGGGTAGCTGCACGAGTTGACGCTCGAAAGCAAGCAGACCCTCGCGCACCCAGTGGCGGTACCAGGCGGTCTTGGCCTGCTCGTCGACCTTGAGATCGCGCATCAGGTACTTGAGCACCCGCAAGTTGTTCAGCGGATGGATTTCGCAGGCAATGCTCTGGGCCAGCGCACGTACCCGTGCCCGGTCAACCGGACCGCGCGGCAACAACCGCACCTGCGGATGGGATTCGTCAAGGTATTCAATGATCGCCATTGACTGCGACAACCGCAAACCATCCACCTCCAGCAATGGCACCAGACCATCGGCGGCGATGGCGCTGTATTCCGGCAACCGGTGATCGCCTCGCGCCAGGTGCACCGGCACATATTCATAGGGCAAGCCTTTGAGCGCCAGGGCAATACGCACCCGAAACGAGGCCGAGGAACGGAAATAGTTGTGAAGCTTCATGGGCGACAAGCATATCCACAAACAGCGCCCTCGCCTGTAGGGAAACTGGCCACCGCATTGCCGGGACCAGGTGGTCCCAAGTCTGACAGGCTCTTATCCTTGCACCTTGCGCCGCCGCGGGCCACTGACACGGGTACCCCCAAACAGCGCCTGGCGCGCCGACCGGGTGATGGCCACGACACAGGGATGCGTGATCCGACGCTCGACCGAAATCGCAAAATACTCCACAGTGACACCGTCTGCCGGACCAATTGCCACCACGCCGAACTGGCGCTCGATCTCGTCGGCCAGTACGGTTGGCGCGACAAACAAACCGGCACCGCGCCTGCCGAACTCCTTGGCCAGCGCGCTGTCGTCGAACTCACCGACGATATGGGGGTGCAAGGCGCGCGCCTGGAACCATGACTGCAGCTTCTGGCCGGTGGCCGAATCCTGCGCCGGCATCAACATGGGCGCGCCTTCCAGACACTGTGGAAATCCTTCGGCGTATTGGGCTGCGAGCGCGGATGCGGCAAAAAAACTCTGGCCCGACGAACCGAGCTGGTGGCTGAATGCCTTGACCGCCACCGATGCCGGGATCGGCGCGTCCGACAGCACCAGGTCCAGCCTGTGCATCGCCAGCTCGGCCAACAAGTTGTCCAGTTTCCATTCTCGACACACCAGGCGTACCGGTTCTTCCAGCCGAGTGGCTGGCTCCACCAGACGGTAAGCGATCGGCTTGGGCAAGGCATCGGCCACACCGATGCGGAACTCCAGCGCCGGACGGTTATTCGGATGCTCGCGCACCGCCTGTTCGAGTTCGGCACCCAGGGAGAAAATGTCCTCGGCATACCCCAGCGCCAGCCGACCGGCCTCGGTCAGCACCAGGCCGCGCCCGCTCTTGCTGAACAAGGGACTGCCCAACTGGTCTTCCAGCAACTGGATCTGGCCACTGATGGTTTGCGGCGTGACATGCAGCCGTTCGCTGGCACCCAGCACGCTGCCGGTTTTGGCAACCTGCATGAAATAGTGGAGGTGCTTGTAGTTCATCGTATCCGCAGGCCCTCACGGTTCAGTGACGACCTGCATTCAATCAATTTTTTTCGAATCATAACGGCAAATAATTCGAATTTACAGAATTGCTTGTCCCGGCCACACTCGGCCCATCGCCATAGGGCGTGCAACCAATGGAGGCACTATGCAATTTGATATTCAATCCCTGGATTTTCCCAACACTGCGGCGCTGACGCTCCATGCACGGCGGCGGCTGGGATTTGGCCTGACGCGTCATGCCGATCGCATCGCGCGCGTCACAATGCGCCTGGGCGACGAGAATGGTCCCCGCGGTGGACCTGACAAGTTTTGCCGCTTGCAGGTAACCCTGGTGGATGCACCGCAGGTTGTCATACGGGACTGCGGGCCGGACCTGTACGCCGTGATCGACCGGGCCAGCGACCGTGCCGGCCGTGCAGTAGCCAAGCAACTCGAACGCAATCGCTTCGGGCGCCAACGCGGAACCGCACCCAAGGCCTTGCAATTGCCCACCGATGGGCCGGCTATATCCCTGCAGCCGGACACGTCGGCAGCCCAAGGGTGAGTCGCTCCTGCCGCCCACAAAACCAACTATCTTTTACAACAGGAGTCTCCATGGTCATCCCTCCCAAATGCCGCCTGGCCATCGTCGCGATGATGGACCTTGCACTGCATCAGAACCAGGGCCCGGTGCCGCTGTCGGCCATCAGTGCCCGCCAGCAGGTGTCACCGTCCTACCTCGACCTGCTTTTCGGTCGCCTGCGTCGCAGCGGACTGGTCACCGGCCTGCGTGGCCCGGGCGGTGGTTACACGCTGGCGCGTGACGCTGCATCGATCTCGCTGGCAGACATCGCCAGTGCCACCGACGACACAGACGCGGACAACGGCACCGGTCACCGATCATTTGCCAATCGCCCCCGCGGTGGCCAGAGCATTGGCGCGGACTGGGCGGTCGCACTGGAGGAGCAGATGCTTCGTTTGCTGGCCGAGACATCATTGGACGATGCCATCGCGCCGAGCAAGCACCTGATGCCCGCGCGCACGGCCGTAGCCCCGCGACGCTCGCCGATCATCAAGGGCGTGGGCGTGCGCGAGCGCATGGTAGTGGTAGCAGCCAACTCGGTTTTTGCGCGGCCGATGCGCCTGGCCATCTGATTTCCGCAGGGCAGACTTGGCCCGCGCAGACGACGACGGCGGACGCGGAATCTGCTGGGCAGATACGTCAGGAACCCAGCACCGAGAACCCTGATTCGTCGGTGGCAGGGGTAGCAGCGTCCTTGTCTATCTGCCCCAGCATACGGGTGGTGATCAACGTCACACCGCCGGTGGTGACGTGAAAGCGTTGGCGATCCAGATCAGGATCCACGCCGGCACTGAAACCGTCGGGCAATACGCAGCGCTTGTCCACAATGACTTTGCGCAGTGTCACATGCCGACCGACAATCACGTCGGGCAATACCAACGAGTCCTCGATCAGGCTGTACTCGCCCACCCGCACCTTGGCAAACAGAATCGAGCGGCGTACCGTGGCACCGCTGACAATGCAACCACTCGATACCAGCGACGCCACCGCCAATCCGCGCCGACTTTCCTCGTCGAAAACGAACTTAGCGGGAGGCAACTGCGGCTGCAGACTCAGGATCGGCCATTGGTCGTCATACAGGTTGAGCTCGGGCACCACCGTCGTCAGGTCGATATTGGCTTCCCAATAGGCATCGATGGTGCCCACATCACGCCAGTAGGGACGCTTGCCGACCATGTTCACGCAACTGTCGACAAAACGATGAGCGAACACCCGGTGACGCGTTACTATCCAGGGCAGCAGGTCGTTGCCGAAGTCGTGGCTCGATTGCGGGTCCGCCGCATCTCGCGCCAGTTGCTCGCACAAGAAATCCACGTTAAAGACATAAATGCCCATGCTGGCCAGCACCCGGTCTGGCGCGCCGGGTATCGGCTGCGCTTGCGCGGGCACCGGCTTTTCATCGAAACCGACGGCAAGCGACTGCGCGTCTGTCGCCACCACACCCACATGCTGCGATTGCGCGCGTGGCACCTCGATGCAGGCGATCGTCGCCTGCACATCGTTGCGGACGTGGTCGGCCAGCATGGCGGCATAGTTCATCTTGTAGACATGGTCACCCGCCAGAATCAGCACGTAACGCGCGCCGGCGTCGCGTACCAGATGCAGGTTCTGGAACACCGCGTCGGCAGTGCCGCTGTACCAGCCCTGTCCATGCCGCTGCTGGGCCGGGGCGATATCGATGAACTCGCCCAGACTGGGCGACAAAAAGCTCCAGCCATGCTCGATATGCCGGATCAGACTTTGCGCCTTGTACTGGGTCAGGACTGCAATGCGCCGGATACCCGAATTCACGCAGTTGCTCAAGGGAAAGTCGATGATCTTGAGCTTGCCCGCGAACGGCACCGCCGGTTTGGCACGCCAGTCGGTCAGATGGTGCAAACGGCTACCCCGGCCTCCGGCAAGCACCACCGCATAACATTGGCTGGTCACCGAGTGATTTTCGTCATCGCGATGCCCGACTACCCGCGACCGGTAGTCATGCCGAACAGGCTGTGAATTTTCTGACATCCCATCCTCCACCTGCATACCGTATGCAAAGAGGCACACCGTACCATGGCAGGGTCGGGCGCGCACGGCAACTGGCGCGCAAACGATCGAAATTGCGGGTAAGGCTGCGGAACAAACCAAGCACAGCAGGCGCAGGCGCAGGCGCAGGTGCGGACGTCCAGCTTGACCCTCATCCGGGCGCTGCAGCTTGCGCTTTCGTATCATGCCAACCCGTACCCGAGTGGATTCGTACGCCAACGGCCCGATGCGTGACGCGCCATATTTTTTTTCCGACGTCAGGACCGACTCCATGAGCATCCGCAACCTCGACCTCTTGCTCGAACCGTCTTCGGTCGCAGTGTTTGGAGCCTCATCGCGCAGCGGCAGTGTCGGCGCAACGGTATGGGCCAACCTGCGCGGCGGTGGTTTCAAGGGCCCGTTGTACGCGGTCAACCCCAAGCGAGGCCAACTCGATGGCCAGCAGGTTTACGGTCGCGCCGCCGACCTGCCCTCTGTCCCGGACCTGGCTGTGATCTGCACGCCAGCGGCCGTGGTGCCCGGGCTGATCGCCGAACTGGGTACGCGCGGCACCCGGGCCGCCATCGTTTTGACCGCCGGTCTGAACAGCGTCCAGCGCAAAGCCATGCTTGACGCAGCCCGGCCGAGCCTGTTGCGCATCCTGGGGCCCAACTGCATTGGCATGTTGTCTCCGCATCTGGGGCTCAATGCCAGCTTTGCCCATACCTCGGCCGCCGCCGGTGAACTGGCGTTTGTATCGCAATCGGGCGCACTCGTCACCGCCATGCTCGACTGGGCCCGGGCCCGAGCCATCGGTTTCTCGCACTTCGTATCGCTGGGTGAGCACGCCGATGTCGACTTTGGCGACATGCTCGACTATCTGGCCAGCGACGCCAAGACGCGTGCGATCTTGCTGTACATCGAATCCATCGAATCGCCGCGCAAGTTCATGTCCGCAGCCCGCGCGGCTGCGCGCAACAAGCCCGTGATCGTGGTCAAAGCCGGACGCTCCGTCCAGGGCCAACGTGCGGCAGCCTCCCATACCGGCGCGCTGGCCGGCTCCGACCTGGTGTACGACGCGGCGATCGCGCGGGCCGGCATGCTGCGGGTGGACACGCTGCAACAGCTCTTTCTGGCAGCCGAGACGCTGACCCGCTTTCGCTCCAACCTGTCCGATCGGCTCACCATTTTGACCAACGGGGGCGGCGCTGGCGTCATGGCCGCCGACGCAGCCGAACATGCCGGTATCGAACTGGCCGCGCTGGGCCCCGACACGCTGGCAGCGCTCGACGCGGTACTGCCGGCCAACTGGTCGCACGGCAACCCGGTGGACATCATCGGCGACGCGCCGGTGGCGCGTTACGCGCAGACACTGAGGGTCTTGAGCCAGGACCCGCAGGCCGGTGCCATCCTCTTCATCCACGCCCCCACCGCCATCGTGCCGAGCCTGGCGATCGCGCAAGCGCTGATCCCGCTGGTGGACCGAAGGAATCCGCGGCTGCTGTCGTGCTGGCTGGGCGAGGCTGCCGTGGCCCAGGCGCGCAAGACGTTCCAGGACGCCGGCATCGCCAGCTACGGCACACCGGAAGAGGCGGTCAGCGCATTTTCGATGTTGGTGTGTTACCGGCGCAACCAGAGCCAGTTGCTGGAAGCTCCCGCCTCACACCTTGGCGATGCGACGAAAGCCGCGCCCGATGCGTCGGCCGTGCAGGCGTTGCTTGAATCGGTGCTGGCACACGGTCAACAGATATTGACAGAGCCGCAGGCCAAAGCGGTGCTGGCTGCCTACCGCATCCCGGTGGTCGCGACCCAGATGGTTTCTGCCAGCCCGGAGGCGGCGGCTGCCGCCGCGCAAACGATGGGTTTTCCGGTGGTACTCAAGATTCTGTCGAACGATATCTCGCACAAGTCGGACGTCGGCGGCGTGGTGCTCAATCTGGCGCACGCAGCGGCCGTGCGCGATGCCGCAGCCGCGATGCTGGCGCGGGTCGCAGTCGAGCGACCGCAAGCCCTGGTGGATGGTTTCACCGTGCAGGCCATGGTGCGCCCGGCCCATGCGCGCGAACTGATCGTGGGCGCAAGCATCGACACGGTGTTTGGTCCCATCATTCTGTTTGGATCGGGCGGCACCTCGGTCGAAGTGGTGGCCGACCGGGCGATTGCGCTGCCGCCGCTGAACCGCCGACTGGCCCGCGCGCTGGTGCGCAATACCCGCGTCGCCCGGCTGCTCGAGGGTTTTCGGGATACACCGGCGGCCGACCTGGACGCGCTCGATGACGTGCTGGTGGCTGTATCGCAGTTGATGGCCGACCATCCGCAGATCGCCGAGCTCGACATCAACCCGTTGATTCTGAGCCCGGGCGGTGCCATCGCACTGGACGCCCGCATCCGGGTCAGCGATCGCCGCGATGGCGGTGCCGAACACTTCGCGATCAAGCCCTATCCTGCGCAGCTGACAGAAAAGATCGACTGGCAAGGCCAACCGCTGACGATCCGGCCGATCCGCCCGGGCGACGAGGCGCAGCACCTGGAATTCCTCTCCCAACTCGACCCCGAAGACGTCCGCATGCGGGTTTTTTACAGCCGCCGCAGCATCGAACCCAGTGAACTGGCCCGCTTGACGCAGATTGACTATGAGCGGGAAATCGCCTTTGTCGCGGTGCGCCCCGGGCCCGATGGCAAGGAGCAGACCCTGGCCACCGCGCGCGCTGTGGCCGACCCGGACAACATCACCGCCGAATTCGGCATCATCGTGCGCTCGGACCTCAAGGGCCAGGGCCTGGGCCGTGTGCTGATGGACAAACTGATCCGCACGCTACGCGACCAGGGCACCCAGCGCCTGGTGGCAACCGTGCTCCAGGAGAACAAGCGCATGCTGGCGCTGCAGCGCGAGATCGGTTTTGTCGACACCGAGATCGACCGGGCCAACGGCACCCGGTCGATCGCGCTGGACTTGCAGCGCCCATGAAGACTGAGAATTTTGACCGCAAACGAGCGCACCCGATGGTTGAGAGGGCTACGCATCCGATATCATTTCTCTGCGGCAACATCTTCACTCCCCTGCCATTGGCATGCCCTTCGATCTGATCGTGTTGCCACCTCTCTTCCCCTACGCTTCCTGCATGCGACCATTTTTCCAGACCCCTGCGCTTGACGCACGGCCAAGGCTGCTTATCCCATCGCTGGGCCAAGCCAAGTTCGTCGCGGTGACGCTCGACGGTTGGATGCTGCGTCGACATGGCATCAGGGACCTCTGAATGCCCTGGCGCGAACGCCTGCGCGCGATGGTCCCGACCCGCGCGCAAATCCATGACAACCCGTGGCTGCGTTGGCTCAGGCCACTGCTGCGGCGTCCGCGGCTGTGGCGCTGGTCGCGCCACGGCGTTGCATTGGGTGTGGCATTGGGCATCTTCTTCGGCTTGCTGATTCCGGTAGCCCAGATCCCCTTTTCCGTCGGCGCTGCCGTCCTGTTGCGCGCCAACGTACCGGCCGCTGCGGTCAGCACGCTGGTGACCAATCCATTGACCTTTGGACCGGTGTACTACGCAGCCTACAAACTGGGTCACTGGTTGACCGGCGCTCCCGTCCAGGCGACGCCGACGCAGGTCACGGATGATGTGTTGAAGGCGGCAGGGCTGCCCAAGGAGGAGGTACGCCTGTGGCAACGCGTGATGTCGGTAGGCAAGCCGCTGCTGCTGGGTCTGGCCATCCTCGCAACACTGATGGGCCTGTTGTCTTACACGCTGATCGCTCTGGCCTGGAACGGCTGGACCTGGTACAAGCGCCGTCGTCGGCGCCCTCCCTGAACCCCTCTGGGCTGCGTCGGTGCCATGACAGCAGACCCGACACCATCCACGTTATCCACTTCCGCTTCGTGCCATGCAGATCCAACTCTCCGAAGATGCACGCAAGCGCGCCATCAGTTCCATCGAACGCTATTTCGCCGAAAACATGGAACAGCGCATCGGCAATCTCGCTGCCGCTGCCTTGCTCGGCTACTTCGTCGAGGAAATCGGACCCACCATTTACAAC
>Ga0105045_10005182_pt1 | contig 11441 bp, 10 predicted proteins | sample MAT02_FD_78089 | JGI IMG/M metagenome (GOLD analysis project Ga0105045, IMG submission 78089) | Freshwater microbial communities from Lake Fryxell liftoff mats and glacier meltwater in Antarctica - MAT-02 (megahit assembly) | ecosystem: Environmental > Aquatic > Freshwater > Ice > Liftoff... | reverse complement strand
TTTGCGGTGGTGGCGGCGGTGGCGCCGGACGCCGATGCCGTAGGAAAACCAAAAACCGAGACTGAGGAACCTGCTTCCAAGGGGGCGGAGGGCGAGGGGGCACCGGAGAGCCCGGCGGAACGGGAGAAGACGAACCTTTCCGAGAACCTGGCGCAAGTCCTCCACAAGCTGCGAGGGAAGCACGAGGGCGATATGATTGGCTGGGCGCTGACGGAGACGACTGACAAGGGGGAGCCTTTCGCCTACGCGAACGAGGAGGCGCAGCCCAAGAGTCTGGAGTTCTTCTGGGGAACAAGGGCGGGGAAGATGCTTGTGGATTACCAGGACGAGATCCTGGAGACGGGGAGGAAGTGGCTTCGAGTGGGCTCTTCAAAGGTTTTCGCTTGGCTGGGTCTGATCCTGGGGCTGATCCTGGTGCCGATTTACCTGTTCTTTTTCCTGAAGGACTCAGTCTCGATCCGCGAGCATTGGCACGATTATATGCCGCTGCGTGCGTCCCGCTTCAAGACGGAACTGGTGGATACGCTGCAGGAGATCAACGGCTATCTGATTTCGTTCTTCCGCGGGCAGGTGCTGGTGGGGGCGATCGACGGGGTGCTGGTGGGCATCGCCCTTGAAATCTACGGTCTGCCATACGGTTGGCTGGTGGGTGTTTTCATGATGATTCTGGGGATCATCCCCTACATCGGCAGCCTGCTGTGCCTGATCCCGGCGTGCTTGATCGGCTTCCTGCACGCGCAGACGGCGCACCCGTACGGGCTGGATCCGTGGCAATACACCCTTGGGGTGGTCCTGATCTTCGTGGTGGTCCAGCAGATCAACTCGCTCGTCACCGCCCCGAAGATCGTCGGCGATTCCGTGGGGCTGCATCCGTTGACCGTTATTTTCTCGATGCTGTTCTGGTCGTTAATTCTCGGTGGTTTCATCGGTGCCTTGCTCGCGGTGCCACTTTCCGCAGCGGTGAAGGTAATTTTCCGCAGATATTTCTGGGATAAGGCGCTTCGTGAGCCGGTTCCCGAGCGATTTCCGGGATGAGAATGGGGTGTTTCCTTTTAAAAAAGCATGTTTCTAGAAAGACATGCCCCCTTTAAAGTGGTAATCAATAGGCAATGTCCGATGAAGAAGACGAAAAACCCAAGGAAAAGGACGAGATAATCACCCAGGCTTATGCCAAAACAAGGAAGAGTCTGATCGCACGATTGGACAACTGGGAGGACCAGAAAACCTGGGACGAATTTTACCAAACCTACTGGCGGCTGATTTATTCCGTGGCGGTCCGAGCCGGACTGCGCCCGGAGGAAGCTTTCGATTGCGTCCAGGAAACCATTTTATCCATCGCCAAGCAGAGCAAAAAGAAGCTCTACGATCCTGAACAAGGATCGTTCAAAACCTGGTTGATGAACATGACTCGCTGGCGCATCAACGACCAGTTCCGCAAACGCAAGAAAGACACGGCCATGACAGGCGGGGATTGGGACGATGAGCGCAAGACCGCCGTGATCGACCGCATTGAGGATCCCAATGGCGATGTCCTCTCCCGCCTGTGGGACGTGGAGTGGAAAAAGGGAATCGCGGATGCGGCTCTCGCCCGTGTGAAGGCACAGGTCTCACCGAAGCAATACCAGATTTTTGACTATTATGTGATCCGGCAGTGGGATGTGAATAAGGTGCAGGACAAGCTCAACGTCAGTATGGCTCAAGTGTATCTTGCGAAACACCGTGTGGGCAGCGTTCTGAAAAAGGAACTGGCGAAACTCGAAGACGAAGTGGAATAGACGATGCCCGAGAAAGTCCGCACCCATCCGAACATCCCGGATCACGAAGTCCTCCGAAAAATCGGCGGCGGCGCTTACGGAGAAGTCTGGATGGCGCGCGGTGTCACCGGAGCCATGCGGGCCGTCAAAGTCGTCTGGCGCGAGGATTTCGATGACGAACGAACCTTCGAGCGGGAGTTCGAGGGCATCCTCAAGTTCGAGCCCATCTCGCGCGACCATCCAGGCCTGGTGAACATCCTCCACGTCGGTCGCAGCCCGGACGGCATTTCCTTTTATTACTACGTGATGGAGTTGGGGGATGACGTCCACGCAGGCCAAGATATCAACCCTATTGAGTATGAGGCGCGTACCCTCCGCGCCGATGGCACAGCGGGTGTGCGCTTGGAGACCGCTCTCTGCATCGATGTGGGAGTGCGGCTTGCCGAGGCGCTGAACCATCTCCACGAGCGCGATCTCGCACATCGCGATGTGAAGCCCTCGAACGTGATTTTCGTCAACGGCAAGGCAAAGCTGGCAGACATCGGCCTGGTCGCCGCGCGCGGCCAGCGCACTTTCGTAGGCACCGAAGGTTTCGTCCCGCCGGAGGGCCCGGGCTCCGCTCAAGCGGATGTGTATTCCCTTGGGAAAGTCCTTTATGAAATCGCCACAGGGAAGGATCGCCTCGATTTCCCCGAGCTCCCCGACGAGCTCCCTACCGGCCTGGAGAGGAAACGCTGGCTGGAGCTGAACAAAATCATCTGCGATATCTGCGAGCCGCGCATCAGCAAGCGCGTCATCTCCACTGCACGCGAGCTGGCTGCCGCCCTGCATAATCTTCAGCGCGGAAAGCGCCGCCGCCGCAGTGGCCTGTCCATTTGGGCTACCACTCTCGTCCTTTTAGCCTTCGCCGGCTGGGCATCCTGGCATGCCGTCAAGGACAGCGACTGGGTGCCATGGAACGAACCTGCGCCCCAGGAAATTGTCATCGCCCAAGGTATGCTCCGCGTGGTTACCATCCCGGAAGGCGCTGAGGTTTTTTCCGAAACGGGCGATCTCATCGGCTTCACCCCCACTTCGATCATGAAGGCACAAATCGGCACGGAGCTTAGCTACACTGTACGGAAAAAAGGCTACCGCTCGCTCAAAATTAGCGCGAAGGTCACCCAAGATTCCGTCAAGGATCCGATGCTGGTTTACGGCGAGCTGCAGAATTTTTCCCCACCCGTCCCCGGCGAGAAATGGGAAGACCACCTCGGCCTGACTTACCTTCCCGAGGGGGAGGAACACATCTCGTCACGCTTCGTCTCGAAACGCATTTGGGAGGATTTTCTTACATACTCCAAGCGCTCGCCAAAATTGGTGGAGTTTATTGAGGTTTCTGAAAACGGCAAAAAATCCGAGGTCGTGCTCGCCTCGCAGCCGGAGATCATCGCCTTTTCCGACTGGGTGCGCGTCGGCGGCATACGCGATGGATTCCTCACCGTCGATAACGAGGTTCTCGGGCGCATCGAGCGATCTTTTAATGACCCGGCACTCAGCGAGCGGGCGCGCCGAGAGAACCTCAAACCCTTCCACATCGTGGTCAAGGAATACACCTATGGCGGCGTGCAACTCGTCAGCCAGCCGCCAAGAGCGGATGTGTATATGAATGGGCTTTTTGTTGGCTCGACAGAGGGCACCCTTCCGCTCCTCATCCCGAAGGTGAAGCCAGGCCCAGTGGAGCTGCGCATCATACTTGAAGGTTACAAGGAGCTCATCATTAATGCACGGGTTAAGGCCGGGGAAAACCTCCCGCTTACCGCCGTTTTGGAAGAGAACCAAGGTGTGGTATTCGGAAAGCCGTGGAAAAATGGAATGGGTATGCAGTTCGTGCCGATTGGATCCGATCTGATGGCCTCTGTCTGGGAAACCCGCGTCCGAGATTTCGAGTATTTCGCCAACCAGGCGAAATACGCAAGGCCACGCCAACCTGATTTCGAACAGGGTCCTGACCATCCAGTCATCTACGTGTCCCGAGACGATGCCGAGGCATTCTGCAAATGGCTCACGGAAAAAGAGAGGAAAGAGGAACGGATCGCAGAAACCCATCATTACAGACTACCCACCGATGTGGAATGGAGCCGCATGGCGGGTCTTGATTTTGAGCTAGGAGACGCCCCCGGGCAGCGTGATGCGAACAAACCCACTCTTTATTCATGGGGCGCCACGTGGCCCCCTCCCAATGCCTGCGCAAACTTCGCGGATGCCTCCGCCGCCGAGCTTCCCGGCATTTCTGCAGACCGCGTGATCGCGGATTACAACGATGGCTTTCCGCGCACCTCGCCCGTCGGCTCATTTCCACCGAACGAACGCGGTCTCCAAGACGTCAGCGGTAACGTCCACGAATGGGTCTCCGACAACATGTCTTCCATCGGCACAAATTCTCTAGGCATTCTGCGCGGCGGCGGCTGGAACACGTTTCTTAAAGAAAACCTGCTCGTCGGTTGGCGCAATCCCGTCCCCTCCACCTTCCACGGCACCTACTATGGATTCCGCATCGTCCTCGCCAAAACCGACCCTGCCTCGGGATCCGAGGAAGATGGCACATCCGAAGAATCATCCACCGAATAGCATCCCAATGGTCACCATCGACATCAATTATCAGGGCGGCCTCCGCTGCGCCGCCACCCACCAGCCATCCGGCAGCACCCTTACTACCGACGCCCCCGTGGACAACAACGGGCGCGGCGAAGCCTTTTCTCCCACCGACCTCGTCGCCACCGGCCTCGGCTGCTGCATGGCCACGATCATGGGGATCGTCGCGGACAGGAAAGGGATTTCCCTCGAAGGCATGGATATCCAAGTCCGCAAACACATGTCCGCCGATACCCCCCGCCGCATCGCTAGGCTCGAGGTCGATCTCAAAATGCCGCTTACCGCAGACCATCCTGAACGCAAGCTCCTCGAAGGCGCCGCCCTCGGCTGCCCTGTCCACCACTCGCTCCACCCGGAAATTGAGGTGGCGATGAACTGGATTTGGGGGTGAATGGGTCAAGGTATCGACATACGCCATTGAAGAATCATCCAAACCGATGATACTCGCACTGCATTCACGCTTTTTCCCAATGCTCAAACATCTCGCCATCCTCTGCCTGCTGCTATCCACCGGTGCTCCTGCAAATCCTACCGAAGCGGAGCGAACCAAGCGCAGCTTCGAGCTTTCTTCGGAAAAATGGATTCTTGAGATGACGCTCGCGGACACACCGGAAGCGCGCCGAGAGGTTATCGCGAGACGCCCTGATCCGATCGCTGCCGCCACCGAACTCTGGCGAAACATCGCCTCAGAGCTGGCCCAAGAATGGACCATCCCCTACGCCGCTTTTTTCCTGACCGTTTCTCGCAATCTCACCACCACTGACGATTCTGGAAGCACCAAGCCCGTCTTCATCAACGAGCGCCAGCGCCTCCTCAAAACATTTTCTGAAACCCATGTAGAAAATCCCGGAATCACTCCATTCGCTATTGCATTGATCGACAGCGGCGAGCCACAGGCCTTGTCCCTTCTTGAAAAGATTGCAAAAGAGAATCCGGACGAAGCCACCCAAGGAATCGCTGCCCTCGGTGCGGCCCTGCTCTTGAAAACCCTTGGCGACGATCCCGAAGTGATGGCGAAGCGACTAAACTTCCTTCGCGAAGCCATCATCAAAAGCGCCGACCAGACAGTAGCCGGAACCAGCGTGGCGGACATCGCGTCCGATGAACTTTACGTGATCCGTTACCTGAGCAAAAGTCGCGAGGCTCCCTCAATCACCGGAACAGATGTCGCCGGGCGCTCGGTCAAGCTCGCCGATCTCAAAGGCCGGATCGTCGTCCTGCTATTCTGGGATGCAAAGACGGATGAAACCGACCGTATCATCCAGCTTACCAACCAGCTCACCACGAAATACAGAGAGAACCCGGTCACCATCCTCGGTGTCACTCCGGAATCTGCCGAACGGATCCGCACCCTTCAGGGCGATGGCTCCATTCTCTGGAGCAATATTTCAGACCCGATTGAGAAGCTCTCGAAGGAATACCGGATCAGTAGCCGCCCGGCCGTCTTCGTGATCGATGCACAAGGAAAAATCCAGTACACTGGCCTCCCCGGCTCCTTCGTTGAACTCACTGTCGATGCCCTTCTGAATCCTGAGAAAAAATAGTCTCAGGAGTATTTGGAAACAGAGTTTGGAAACAGGGCCGATTCGGCCATGGAAAAAGGGCGACCCTTTCGGATCGCCCTCTTTTGAACCATTGAAAACTATGAAAACAATAAACGGCTATAAAAACTATTTGACTCCTTTTTTCGAGAGGCGGGTTCCTTTGGTCGCACCTTGGCGAGCTTTGAACTTCGGATTGGTCTTGCAGATCACGTAGTTGGTGCCTTTGCGGCTGACAACCTGGCAATCGGCATGGCGGCGTTTGGCGGAAGCAAGGGAAGAAAGAACTCTCATGGTCGGAAATCGGTTGGAATTGAAGCCGCCGGATTGGCGACGGGGGGCGGAATCTAGGGAACCGACCGGATTTGTAAAGCCGGTTTTTCGTTTGAAGTGAAACTTTATGGGATCTTACGCCGCTTGGCATGGTTTCCAGGGATCTGCTGGAGGGCTGCAACTTGCACGTCGTAATGGGCGGAATACTGGTGGAATGGTTTTTTAGGCCCTGAATCCTCAACGCTTTGAAATACTATAAGTAACTTTTAATAAGTCTGTTACAACTAATGGACCGGGGCATGGCATTGGGTCTGCGATGGACACTGAGGCGGTGCCGATCGTGGACTGCCGAAATCACTAACCAATTCTCACCATGAAACATCCATCCTCTTTTTCGAACCTTTCCCGTTGGGCGGCGTTTTCCGCAGCCGCGTTGGGAACCGTAACGCTGTCAGTTGCTACTCCACAGATGGATCCCGAGGGTGTAACTGAAGTTTCCGAGTTCCTCCAGATGGAGATCTACCACGATACTATGATGGAGGGTTCCGAGGTTACCGTAGGAATTGAGGAAAGGATTGCCATTCTCACCGGGACCGTTACTTCACTAGCCCAAGCCGAACGGGCCGCAGCCAAGGCGCTAACCAGCCCAGATGTCCTTACCGTGGTGAACCAAATCAAAATCGCTCCTCAGGAAGGTTCCGAGATTTTAACCCATGCCCGTAGCCTGCTTGCCTCTCAGGAAGTCATTGATAATTCCCGAATTTCCGTATCCACCATCGGCTCTCGCTTGATTCTCGAAGGCAATGTAGGCTCTCTGGATGAAGGCGAACTAGCTCGCGAGATTGTTTCCGAAGCACCCGGAGCCACCGCTGTGGAAAACCGCTTAGCTGTCGATTTTCAGAGCATCCGCAGTGACAACCAGATCACCTACCAGCTTCAATACACCGTAAACGACGATCCTCTTTTCACTGGTCTAGACATCGTGCCAGAGGTGAAGGACGGGATCGTAGCTTGGAATGGTGAGGTAGGAAGTCGTGGTGAATTCGACCGCCTAATCCGCCGCAGCTACGTAACCGGCGTATTCGAAGTGGATGCCTCGGGCGTCTCAGTCAACGGCGATCTCGCGATGGAAGCTGTCGAGGACAAAAACTATTCTCCTTCCCAGTCGATTGAAGCGCTCACCGCAGCCATCAACCATGACTCCCGTCTGAAAGAGGAGAAGATCTCTGCGGAAATGGACGCTGGCATCATTACGCTCACAGGTTCTGTGGAAACTACTGCCCAAAGCGATGCCGCCGAGCTTACGGCACGCTGCATCCCAGGTGTTCTCGGTGTCTCCAATCAACTTTCGATTGCCGGTGCCGATGAGGTCGCTTCAGATCCTAAGGAATTCAACGCCGCCTCTCCTCGCCTGCTTACCCAACCGGGTCGCTAACATTTCGAAAATTTAATCCATTCCCGTTTGCAGCATGACGGTCTAGGATACCGCCATGCCGTTTCACAATTTCGGGCTGGGAGAGGGAATTCTCCGAGCCATTAAAAAAGTGGGTTACACCCGCCCGACCCCTATTCAGACCGCCGCCATCCCGAAGGCGATGGAGGGAAGGGATCTGATCGCCATCGCTCAGACGGGGACAGGGAAAACAGCGGCTTTTGTTTGGCCCATCCTTCATCACCTTTCTCTGCGGAAGGCCGAAAATAAACTCCATGGCACCAAGGCGCTCATACTTGCTCCTACCCGTGAACTCGCCGTCCAGATCGTGGAGAACATCGAGTCCTACGGGCGGCACCTAACCATCAGAGTCGCCGCCATTTTCGGCGGTGTCGATGAGGCCTCGCAGCTCCGTGCAGTGCGCAAGGGGGTGCACATCATCGTCGCCACACCAGGGCGGCTCATCGACTTTATCGGGAGGCATAAAACGGATTTCGGGAACCTCGAAATCCTCGTCCTCGATGAGGCCGACCGCATGCTCCACATGGGCTTCCTGCCGGATATCGAAGCAATCGTCGAGGTGCTCCCCAAACGCCGCCAGACCCTGATGTTTTCCGCCACTTTCCCACGGGAGGTCGAGTCTCTGGCGAAGCGTTTCCTCTACCAGCCACAGCGTGTCCAGATCGGCGACAAGGCGAGTCCTGCAGAGACGGTGAAACAGTCAGTTTACGAAGTGCCGCCGCATCTTAAAGGGGCGCTTTTGTTGGAGCTTTTGAAGAGCGAAAAATTCACCCGAGTGCTGGTGTTTGTCCGCATGAAGGACGGTGCGAACCGGCTCACTGAGCTCTTGAAGAAAGAAGGGGTAAATGTTTCTCGGCTCCACTCCAGCCGCTCCCAAGAACAACGTCTCAAGGCGCTGCAGGATTTCAAAGACGGGAATATCCACGTCCTCGTGGCCACGGACATCGTCGCGCGAGGGATCGATATCGATGGGGTCAGCCACGTGGTGAACTTCGATTTCCCGGTGAATACCGAGGACTACGTCCACCGCATTGGCCGCACCGGCCGCGCCGAGCGCGAAGGCGAAGCGATAAGTTTCGTCCCCAAGGGTGATCTCAATCTTCTCGGCATTCTTGAAATGGCCATCGGGCAACGCATCGAAAGAAAACGCCTCCGCACCTTCAACTACCACGCGAAATCTCAGCCACTAGAAATCGGCGCTACTCCTGTGAAGAAAGATTGGCGGAAGCGGACACGTGAGATGGACGCGAAAAAAGCAGCTGGGCCACCGAAGAAGGCGGCGAAACAATCCCGGACAAAACCGAAGGGAAGGGACTGACCCCCCGCCAAAAACTCCCTTGAATAAAAGCCAAACGGTCTTCGTCTCTTAGATAACATGAAAAACCTACGCCTTGCCGCCTTGCTTGCCCTCCTCGGTCTCAGCGCGAGCTGCACGACCACCTATGATGCCTACGGTAGCCCGAGGCAAAGCGTTGATCCGGGCGTGGCGCTGGTGGGAGTCGCGGCGGCGGGAATCGCCGGTTACGCGATTGCAAATAGCAGGAACAATAACAACTACGATACCTATGGTAGTTCCGGCCACTATTCCAGCTATCAGGGCAGCTCCTACGGTGGAAACGGCGGCTACTACGGTGGCAATAGCGGATACTACGACGGAGGCGGCTACGACGGGGGCGGCTACTCTAGCGGGTATCCGGAATGCTACTAAAAACCATCCCAGCCTAAGGAAGATCTGTTCACCGCCGGATGATGATCGAAGGTGTCGGGCAGTAAAAGCCCCCTGACCGCCAGCCTCTGTGATGGGAAGGGCGGTAGCTGGAATATAGAGAATAGCCATAGTAGCCGCCGTTATACGATCCGTAAGACCCGTAGCTCCGGGTTCTTCGAATCTGCGTATCGACTCGCTTGATCGTTGGGTAAAATGGGATGGTCGCCGAAGTTTCATCTGCGGCCTTCGCCCTCTCTGCTGCGGCAGCCGCCATTGCCACCCGCCATGCCTCCTCGCGCTCAGCGGCTTCTTTCTCAGCAAGGACGCGCCTTTCCTCCGTCCGTTCTTCGACAAGCATTTCATACGCCGCACGCCGCTCGGCTTCCTTCCGGTAAACCTCCGCCGCCTCTTCCTCTTCAATGCCAAAATATTTTCTCTGCCCCGGACTCAGCTCTTCGAAGCGTAGCCTCGCAGCTCCATCCGCATGTTTGAAAGAAACACCGCCCGCGCTGATTCTCGTAATTACCACATCGCGGTAGATCCGCCCCTCCATGGTTCGGAAAGATTCCATGGGCTTACCCAACGCTTCTGCACGGCGCGATTCCACATCGGCCAGCGCTAGGGATACGCAGAAGCCCACGAACAAGATCAATCCTGGAATTTTCATCAGCGGTGAACATAGGCCGGAAAACGGGATTCCGCCAGTGGATTTGTCGGCGCGGATCTATGAAATAGCCCCGCCCTCCCACAGCCACTCCAGGCTGTAAGGGGAGCCTGCACCGGTCCACACCGTTCCGTCGATGTAGCGGTAGCCGCGGTCGAGGGAGTCGATTTCGGCGATCTCATCATCGCGAAGGGAAATTTCCCCCGCCGCGAGATTTTCCTTCTGGCGGAACAAGTTGGTCGATTTCGGGATCGCGACCGCACCCCGATTCACCGCCCAGGCGAGCGCAGTCTGTGCAGGAGAGATTCCGTGGTTTTTCGCGATCCGCTGAATTGACTCATTCTCCAAAATGTCTGGAACATCCCCGCCCTTTTCCTTCCCGGACCCGAGAGGACAATAGCCGGTCAAAATCACTCCGTGGCGCTTGCAAACCTCAGCCAATTCTTTCTGGGCAAGGAACGGATGACATTCCACTTGGTTCACCTCCGGAGCGTGATCCGCGCTTTCGATGAGTTTTTCCAAACGTGCCGGGCTGAAATTTGAAACCCCGATATGCCGCGTCAAGCTGTTACTCAGGGCCTTCTCGATCTCCTTCCACGTGTCTGCAAGGGGTGCCTCCTCCGGTTTCAAAAAGCCTTCACCATCCTCCGGAAACACCACGCCATTCCGAAGCGCGATCGGCCAGTGGATGAGATACAGATCGAGATAATCGAGCTGCAGATCCGCTAAGGTCTGCCGCAGGGCCGGGAGAACATGCTCCTTCTCGTGTTTGTCGTTCCAGAGCTTCGAGGTGATCCAGAGATCCTCTCTCTTCACTAGGCCCTCGCTAAAAGCCCTCGAAAACGCATCACCTATCTCCTTCTCGTTCCCATAGATCGGCGCGCAATCGAAATGCCGGTAACCGACCTTGATCGCGGAAAAGACCGCATTGCCAACTTCCCCGGGTTTCGCCTGCCAGGTGCCGAGGCCGATGGCAGGCATCCGATCGCCGTTTTTCAGAGTGAGTGAAGGTGTGTGCATACCGTGGAAGATGAAGCTTTTTGAATGATCCGCAACCTCCCGAATTGTTGTGGAACCGGGTTGCAAATCTCTTCCTCATACCCAATCATCCCGACCCGATGAACGACCAAGAACGCCCGTTTTCCAGTTTGATAGTAGATGGCCCCGACCGCGCGCCGAGCCGCGCGATGCTTTATGCGGTCGGTTTTGAGAAAGACGATTTCGCGAAGCCGCAGATCGGTGTCGCATCGACTTGGAGCCAGGTCACGCCCTGCAACATCCACATCGACAAACTCGCGATCGAGTCAAAAAAGGGCGTCGACGCGGCGGGCGGCAAGGGGATCATTTTCAACACCATCACCATCTCCGACGGCATCTCCATGGGCACCGAGGGGATGAAATACTCGCTGGTTTC
>Ga0105045_10005180_pt1 | contig 11441 bp, 9 predicted proteins | sample MAT02_FD_78089 | JGI IMG/M metagenome (GOLD analysis project Ga0105045, IMG submission 78089) | Freshwater microbial communities from Lake Fryxell liftoff mats and glacier meltwater in Antarctica - MAT-02 (megahit assembly) | ecosystem: Environmental > Aquatic > Freshwater > Ice > Liftoff... | reverse complement strand
GTGGGTTCGTAGTCAATGAAAATCTGAATGATTAGTCACTTTTTGGCTTGATTCCGCTATTGGCAGCAATAATGGTAAGAGAAATAAGCACAAACTGGGCTAAATTACCGAAAAATTGGGTCTAAAGCCTCACTCTAAAGAATTCAAGCGATCGCAATCTCCACCTCCTGCTTCCTGTTTTGGGCTAACTGCGATCGCAAAAATTAATTTATTATTTTTTGGCGGTAGCCTACGGAAAGCTGTTTTGCCTCTACGTTCTTTATTCCTTGCACTATCGGCGCATCTTCATACAGAATTGGTATTTAGCAAAGGCAATAATTTCATATATCAGGATCAACTAAATTTACAATCATACTTTGTATGGTAGTTCACCACACACTTTCAGATTTCATCGACTGCGATTTTGCAATAAGTGGCTCATCTCCTAGTTATTGGTACGAGGGGCGTTGTCTCCAAAGTGGCGCTCGCCTAAAATTACCCCGCACCTCAATATCTGAGGCGATCGCTCACGGACTCATGCAACAACTTGCCAAAAATGACTGTTATTCTCGTGAAGGCAAGATGTATGGAATACTATTAGTTGAACTGCCTAATGGCGAACAACGAGTACTAAAAGCCTTTTCCGGTCTTTTGAATGGTTGCAGTGTGGTTGAGGGCTGGGTGCCGCCAATTCCAGGACGAGACGAAGTTGCTTTGGAGGAAGCCCGTACTTTAGCACAGTTGGACGCGATTAAACAGGAAATTATTACCTTAAAGCAACTGACCGAACGCCAGCAGTATGAAAACCTGTCTAATGAATTTGAGCAACAATTGCAAGCAATGAGCGATCGCCATCGCCATTGCAAACATCAACGACAGGAAAAACGTCAGCAAATCTGCAATACACTTACAAAAGAAGCACTCACGATTGCCCTTGAACAACTCGACGAAGAGAGTCGTTAGCAGGGAATTGAGCGACGACAACTTAAACGCCAGCAAAATGAATTATTACAGCCTCTTCAACAGTTAATTGCAGCAACCAATGCGCGAATTAGCGAACTGAAACAACAGCGTAAAGCACTGTCCCGTGAATTACAAGCTCAGATGCACGCTAGCTACAGCCTGACTAATTTTTCTGGGCGATCGCTATCATTACAGCAATTGATGCCAGGAGGTTTGCCCACTGGCACAGGAGACTGTTGTGCCCCAAAACTGCTCCATTATGCGGCAACACATAATCTAAAACCACTGGCAATGGCAGAATTTTGGTGGGGTGCGTCTTCCGTAAATCAAGATAAAATCCAGGGAAAATTTTATGGAGCATGTGCCGAGCGATGTCAGCCATTGATGGGGTTTTTGCTCTCAGGGTTAAGACCTATTTCAATCCCTAATAAGGATTTTCATATAATAACCCCACTATTACTAAATACATTAACACATTTACGTAAATCCGATGTGTTTGAGTCCAATGAATTCCCAGCTTTCTTTGCAATCAAGGAAGAGATCCCGATTATTTATGAAGACGAATGGCTGATTGCTGTGAACAAACCTGCTGGATTACTTTCGGTGCCTGGTCGTTATAGCGATCGCCAAGATAGTGTTTTGAGTCGCTTACGTCATCTGTTACCGGATGGGATGGCGCTTGCATCTGTGCATCGCCTAGATCAAGAAACTTCTGGGATTTTGTTGTTAGCACGCGATCGCCAAACCCATCGGCAAATTAGCCAGCAGTTTCAGCAACGCCAGGTTCACAAGGTTTATGAAGCCATACTTTCCGGTGCTGTGACAGTTGAGCGAGGTAAAATTGAACTACCATTGTGGGGAGATCCTGAAAATCGTCCTTATCAAAAAGTAGATTGGCAGCACGGTAAACCCAGCTTGACACACTTCCAGGTAATGGTAAGACAACAAGATTGCACCCGCGTAGAATTTACGCCGCTAACAGGGCGCACTCATCAATTAAGGGTTCATGCGGCTGATGCGCGAGGACTTGGGGTAACTATTTTAGGCGATCGCCTTTATGGATGCTGTGCAGTTACCAGTCGCTTACATCTGCACGCTAGGGAACTTCGCTTCGAGCATCCACAGTTAGAAAAAACCCTTCATTTACAAGCAATTACACCTTTTTAATGTCTATAAAGGTGGAGCTGGAAGTGGCTTTGCTGCAACTGCAAAAGGTGAGCGTCCACCCCGTCCCACTTCAAACTGATTCATCATATCGTGGTCTTCGTGAACCGCATTGTGGCAGTGTGACATATATTTACCTGTATTAGCGCCAAACTTGCCAATTACTCGTATAGTTTCGTTTTCCCCAACATAGAAGACATCTTTCAACCCACGCTCGTAAGGGAGAGGTGGTTTACCATTACGGTCAAGCATTAGGCAATCAATTAGGTGAAGGTGGATAGGATGAAATGCACGAACTGATGGGTTAGACAATTTCCAGATTTCAACATCGCCTAATTTAGGATTAGCATCAATTCGGGTGTTATCCCAGACTTTGCCATTGATCACCCACAGACCATTAGAGCGCTCATACCTAAATTCTCTGGTTCGCACTGCTGAAGATTCTGGGATAGGCTCAATTGTACGTAACCTGGAGGGAATAGAGCTATTATCTGGTTCACGCCGCACAACATCAAAGCGCATAATTTGATTCGTACCGTCGTAATTCGTGTTGTTAGGAAGTCCGAGATTTCGCAGCACTACCTGAGAGCCGACTGGGTATTTAGAAAAGTCAATAATAAATTCATAGCGTTCTGCCATCGCCAACCGGAAATTTTTGACTTTAACTGGTGCGCTCATTAATCCGGCATCAGTGCCAATCATAATAAAATCATCGCCGTTGCTCAGGGCAAGATTGTAAGAGCGCGAAATCGAACCATTCAAGATCCGGAAACGGTACTTACAGGTATCTACCTCCATGCGCGGCCAAGGCGCACCATTGACCAAAATAACATCACCATATTGACTAATTTCACCTTGGGTATTAAAGACTAACTTGCCAGTATTAGTAAACTGCTTATCTTGGATAAACAGTGGTACATCGTATTTACCCTTGGGTAAAGGTAGTCCAAGCTCAAAGTCATCTTGAACAAGGTACATGCCTGCCAAACCCATATAAATATTACGTGCGGTATTATGAATGGCGTGGTCGTGATACCATAACGTAGCCGCGCGTTTGTTCGGATAGACGTAATCTTTGTAGAAACCCGGTGGTGTCAAATCTTCAGCATAGCCATCGTACTGCGGTAACGATGCCATGCCATGTAAGTGAACTGATGTTGGTGTATCGACACTGTTATTGATAAAGCGAATAATTGATTGTCGCCCTTGACGTTGCTTAATTGTGGGGCCAGGAGCAATACCGTTATAAGCCCATATCTGCGTTGTTAGCCCAGGCAAAATATTAACCTGAGCTTTTTTCATCGTAATCTCGTAGTAATCTGTGGTCGCATTACTCCGTACTGGTTTAAGTACTGGCGGTATGGGAAGTTTGACACTAAAACGAGTAGGCTGAGGACTACCAGCAGTAGCTGCTTGTCCACGAGATATCAAGCCTATAGGAATCAGCAAAGAACCACCTGTAAGCGCTCCTAGCTTCAGGGCTTCTCGTCTAGTTATTTTTATCACTTTTATTTCTTGATTGGTGTATTGCGAAATTGGCCTGAATATCTCTAGCAATCAGTAGATTTGAAAAAGTTTTAAATACTAAGATTTACATACTGTACAAACACATCATTTTGTGCATTAAGGTAAATAAGTTGTCTCAGCTTTTTATAACCCATCTTTTATCAGTTACATAGCATTCTTTATATGAATGTACATTTTTGTTTGTTTGTTAAATTTACAAATATATTCACAAAAAGTCAACCATTTAGTAATTCAATTGAGCTTTACAACGCTACAAATAACTTGATTCCTGCTTCACTGCTTGCATCCATACTTCTTTTTAAATCTAGGAAATATAACACCTTTGAAGCTGACTTTTTTAAGTTATTTAAAAACTTTTTTCCGCTATATTTAAATTCTTAATTGACTTATGGAGAGCAAACTTATCTACAATATTAAGCCATTTAATGTATTTATTTAGTACAGTTAATTGCTGACTATAAGCATTATAATTTAATATTTTTACTTCACTTGTATATAACTATTACGTCATCTGTTACTGGATGGGATAGCGCTTGCACCTGTGCATCGCCTAGATGAGGAAACTTCTGGGATTTTGTTGTTGGCACGCGATCGCCAAACCCATCGGCAAATTAGCCAGCAGTTTCAGCAACGCCAGGTTCACAAGGTTTATGAAGCGATACTTTCCGGTGCTGTGACAGTTGAGCAAGGTGAAATTGATCTGCCATTGTGGGGAGATCCTGAAAATCGCCCTTATCAAAAAGTTTCCTTTAATCTCCTCCCCTAACAGTTAGCCTATTGCTTTTTAAATTTGTATGTGATAATTTCTACTTGTAGTTGATTGAACGGTTATTCGACCGACTTACCGTATTTAAAAATTGATATCACACCTAAGAGACTTCCCAATAAAAAATATTCGAGGAAATCCCTAATGAGCGGTAAAGATAAGAGTGCTGGAGTTTAGCTCTAGACCCTCATTCTTATATTTTTTTATTAAATAACGAACCGCTCCAGGACTAGAGAAGCCAGTGCGCCCTTGCGGTTCCTTGACTTGTACCCCTACGGGGATCTTGCTAGGCTCTTAGCGTTAAGGCAGGGTAGCAACTGGCACGACACAGAGAGAAAGATTCTAAAACTTGGTTTACTAAGCATTGTTGACTTGACAGAACACTAGTACCGCAAGGCGGAAGTCACGCATTCACGCATAATTGTATTCTGAGCTTCTTGCGCCATTTGAAATGGTATGTTTATTTCCGCGCCCACTGTACTAGTGATGATGATTTTGCCAAAATCCAAAAGACTGCTGACTGGATGCTGGAGCAAAAGATTCTACCAAAAAGGATAGATGTTGCTGCTACTATTTGTCCCACAATTCAAAATTATATGAGTAAAGTATTGATTCTTAATGCCAACCAACAACCGTTATATCCAGTACGCATCAGCCGTGCTAGGCTGCTATTGTCACAAGGTAAAGCTACCGTATTTCAGCGATATCCCTTTACTATAATTCTGAACGAATCCCTTTCTCATCTAAAACTTGAGCAACTTGGCTTCAAAATTCATCCTGGTATTAAAACTACTAGTACAGAACGGCGTAAATAAACCTACCATTTAATTACAGCCAGAAAGCCCAAAATTATAGCTTTTTGGCTTTTGACTTCCGCTTTGCGGTACTAGTACTATTGTCAGCAAAGATAAAAAAATTGGTATTAATCTTAGTCACCTCCCAAACGGAGGAATATAGATGACAAACCACACCATCTTAGAACCATTGCCAGAAGACCAATGGTTTATTGAGAGCCAGGAACTACGATCCTTTGTAGCAATAGTGCGGGAAATTAGCGCTATTACTGTTGACGATCGCACACAAACTCTCGCTAGACTAGAACCCTATTTTCAAGAACTGCTTGCCCAACAGGAATGGCTACCCCAAAAGTTTGCCCAAGTCAATCCCGAAAGCAGGATGGGCGGCGGTATTGGTCAGTGGTTACTTTATCGCGCCAAAGACCGTTCCCTGTCAATCTTTAGTTTGGTGATTCCCCCAGGTTCAACGACTCCCGTCCATGACCATTTGGCCTGGGGATTGATTGGTTTATACAAAGGCAATCAAAAAGAAACAGTCTATCGCCGTGTAGATAACGGCGATGCTGAAGGACATGCACAATTACAAATAACTGAAGTGCGGTCACTTCAACCAGGGGATATCTACCGTCTGTTACCCCCAGATGGTGATATCCACGCCGTCAAAACTACATCCCAGAGCGCATCTGTATCCATCCATATTCTGGGTAATGATACTGGTTGCATCTTCCGTCACCAGTTCATCCCAGAATCTCACAGCGTTAAATCCTTTCGCTCTGGATATTCCAACGCTCCCTGTAAAGAGGAAGAAGAAAAAGAACATGCCCAGGTACAGTAGACCACAACCCCCCGTATTCGAGCGAGTTGAAGACGAACGCCTGCACCGCAAACAACGCCTAGCTGCTGCCTTTCGCCTGTTTGGTAAGTTTGGTTTCAGCGAGGGAATCGCCGGCCACATTACGGCTCGTGATCCAGAATTTACAGACCATTTTTGGGTCAATCCATTAGGAACATACTTCGGTCATATCCGAGTTTCTGACCTCCTCTTAGTTAATAGAGAAGGTGAGGTGGTTAAAGGCGATGCTGAAGTGAATCGAGCTGCTTTCGCCATCCATTCTCAGATTCATGAAGCTCGAACTGATGTAATCGCGGCGGCTCATGCCCATTCACTTTATGGTAAAGCCTGGTCTAGTTTAGGTCGTCTTCTTGACCCCTTGACTCAAGATTCCTGTGCTTTTTACGAAGATCATGCCCTGTTTGATGACTTCACGGGTGTTGTTTTAGAAACTTCTGAAGGTCAGCGACTGGCGCAAGCCTTGGGGACAAACAAAGCTATAATCCTGTGTAACCACAGCATTTTAACTGTGGGACATACAGTAGATGAAGCTGCCTTTTGGTACATTAGCTTAGAGCGATCGTGCCAAGCCCAACTACTGGCAGAAGCTGCGGGTAGACCTACTATTATCAAACACGAAACAGCCCGTTTAACACAAACTCAAGTGGGGTCACGTACAAGTGGGTGGTTCGGCTTCCAGCCCCTTTACGATAGAATTGTGCGCGAAGAACCTGATTTGCTAAATTAGTAAGGTAAGCAAATTTCCGCCAAATTGTACTAGCTTCCAGTCCCTAGTTCAATTTATCTGCAATAAATTTTCGCCACGTTGATAAATTTCCCGCGCATAATCAGTCCAAGCACCTTGTCCCCAATAACGAAAACAACTCGTTTGCAACAAAAGGTTATGCAAAAGAACGTTACGGTAATGAGATTGTCTGGTAACAGGTTCTGCTGAGTTAAGCTGTTGTAATGGATCAAACTTTTGATGGAATAAACTGCTTAGTTGATACATGGGAGACAACACATTTTCATATCCTTTCACCCAACTGATATGATTTGTCCACGAGGCTCCATCTAGATGAAAATTAGAGTTTATCTGCTTTAATTCTTGAATGGCATTCTCTACAGCTTCGGGTTTACAATTGTCTGGTAAAACTCGCTCCCAAATCTGATGTTGTCCCACTGGCTGACAAGTTGGATATTCTTCAGGTTTGCATCCAGCAGCTTCGATTAATTCTAAATATTCTGTACCACATATCCCGACTACACCTGATTTCCCTCCGCCGTTATTTACCATATCCCACCAAGCTTGTTTAAAGGCGCTAGGAAATTCATTCATCATCACGCCGCCATTTTCACCATCTCCAATTTGGCTAACTATTGGTGGTACAAAAACACTTCCAATCTGTTGTTTGGATAATGTTTTGGCTTCATAATAAGGCTGCATTTGTGCAACTAATTTAGTATCCGAACCTTGGGTTTTAATTAAGGCTGTAATGCTAATTGTTTCGCCTTGAGAATTGCGGGCAACCAGACGATGTGGTAAATGTTTGTGGGTAAGAGATTGACCGCTAATTGTTTCTACAGAATGTTCTTGAACGAGTAACCAGCGATAGCCACATTCTTTCAGCGCTTTCACAAATTCAAAGAGAGCATCAGGATGATTTGGTAGGTGCATTTCTGGGGGCGAAAATCCTTTAACTCGCGCTAATGCCTCCCAGCCAAAAATTGCCGCAAAGTGATGTTGCCATGCGATGATATGCAATTTAATATCTGCTATTGGTGTGGAAGGAATAACTGCATGACCCCACATTGTACCCAGCCATTCTACATAAGGTTGGTAGGTGCGATCGCAAGTGATGCGTTTAAGATTATCGAGAACATCACCGCGTCCCATTTGCCGCAGTCCCCACAGAAGATTACCTGAATAGTCCAACATTACACGGGGATTGCAACCTTGACTGACGAGTTCGGGGATCAAGTCTCCCATGCGGCTGTAACAATGGGCAAAAGCATCTGCATTATGGTTATCCCCCTCGTTGGGATGTTCAAACATATATTGCAAATTGTTGATGAGTGTACCACCATTTCCAGCAGGTATAGTTGGCTGGTGCATGTGTAAGGCGATCGCAAACACAGCATTTACATCTTCTAAGCGAATATTTGTTGTTGGTAAAAATACTGGCTGATTATGGTTAACTACAGAGAGAACCTCTGTTTCCCAACCAGATATATTCGGCAAGCCATCAATGATTTCGGGGAAATTACTAAGAGTTGTGGGGAAGGAAAGCATTTGTGGTTGCTCCGAAATAAGTTATATCTATAAAACTTGCCTAAGTATCTAATAGTGCTTGACTCAGTATAAATACAGTAAATACCAGCCATAACATTTTTAGGTGATTTTCAGTAACTGCGAACTTAGGCAAGTCTAGTAATCATCAGTGCAGTCTACCCAGATATTCGCATCTTTGTGTTCTACTGATTGATAAAGTTTGTTTACCGCCTGCTAATACCCAAATTTAGTCAGAAATTTATGATCAGCATGATTCAGCGCTTTTGGGGAAATAATAGTGGCGTTGATTGGGATGCTGATTGCCCATGTTTGGAGTTACAAGCTGATTAGTTGGGTTGGCTAAGGATTGCTGATTGCAGTCAATCTAGTTAATTTGGTCGGGTACTCTCGTTTTTACCCTAAAGGTAAAGTTAATTGACAGCAGAAGAAGAGGCGATCGCCTCAAAAAATTTAGAATTTACGCGCAGACACGCCATAAATCATCAAAAATTCAGTTTCGGCATCAGCTTTTTCAGTTTTTGACTCGGCTGTTGTTTTGTTGCTGCTGGCGGAGTTGCTATTCGTAAAATTAGCTCTAGCAACCAGGGAGCAAGGCGTTGACACCACACAGCTAAATGACTTTGCCATCCGACTAAAATTTCTGATGAATCATTTTGCATTCCGGTGACGAGTGCTTTAGCCACTTGCTGGGGAGTCATGGGGATCACCCAGCGAAATAATTTTAAGTCGCGCACCATATCTGTGTCTGTCAAAGAAGGCAGTAATGCAATGACTCGGATATTGTAATCAGCTAGTTCTTGGCGCAAGGCTTGGGTAAATCCTAAGATGGCAAACTTGGTAGCAGAATAAGTCGCCATCGTTGGTGCAGCCACCTTCCCCATTAGACTTGATACATTGACAATTGTTCCTTGCCTTTGGCTGGCCATGCGTCTAGCTATCAGACTAGTGAGATTGTACATTCCTAACAAGTTTACCGAGAGTTCTTCTTGAACTTGGGGCATTTTAGATTGCAAAAACGAGCTTTGGTATGCGACTCCCGCACAATTAACCAGCAGGTGAATCTGTCCGTAATTGCGCCATAGTTGAGCAACAGCGATATTTACTTCAATTGTCTGCGTCAAATCTAATGCGACGATCGCAGTTTCTGTTCCCATCGCCTCGATTTCGTTAGCTACCTCGACTAACTTTTGGCGATCGCGTGCTACCAATATCAGCCGCTTGATGCCGATTTGAGCTAGTTCGAGTGCGATCGCTCGTCCAATCCCACGAGAAGCCCCTGTAATTAGAGCAACTTTACCTTGAATCTCCATTGGTTTTATCCTCCAAAATTTAAGTCTTACCAAACTCTTCCTTCGTTATTACCGAAACACACAATTAAGAGCTACTCGCTTGTCGGTACGAGGTAAGACAAATAATCAATTGCAATTGAAATCAAACTGAAACTAAGCCTTTAGCAACGAGATATTTCTTGGTTAATCTGCAATCCCTCATAATTGTCTATACGAGGCAGAAATTTCTCCTTTTTAACCCGTCAAAGCCTAACAGACTTGGCTGAATACATATAGCTCATAATTTTACTTCTCCTAGATCAGAGCGTTCATCAGCATCGTTGTCATACACACGCTAGCAATTAAATCAAGGTATTGCAATATTCTTTAATCAGAATTTCTTAATACTTCTTAACGACAGGCATATATATGTAAAAGATTTTATTAAATAAGTTTTTATGAATATCTAAGTACAAATATTTAACTTTCCTGACAATTAAGCCCTGTTTTGGAAAATTGTAGTATCTCAGTCATAGCTAAGAAACAAAAAAGACATATAGGTTTTGGTTATTATTGCAAAACCCCACTCTTTCAGATATTCTGCATAGTTACATCAGTATATTTACGCATTTTCTTAAAATAAAGGTTTCTGATTTTGATATTCTAAATAATAGAAGAGAGAGAGTTAAATTATTGTTTTTAATGCAAATTAGAACAGCAGATTTATCTACAAAAACTTTAGTAAAAATAACAACTTGTTTGGCTTTAGCTTTGAGTTCATCAAAGGAATGCTTGAGACTTGCTTGGTGTGTGAGAATTCATGCCATCTGGAAAAGCTAAAGATTAACCTAATCCCCTTGCCGATCCTGTAAGATACAAGGTTGGGTTAAGCAAAGCGCAATCCAGCAAAGCACTCGAAATTTTGGATTATACCATTTCACTTTACTGATGATATAAATACGCTGGTAGGGGCTTGTCTTTGCCCATTCGTGTCAACTTAAGCTAAAAATCGCGTATCTGTTGGCTTCCACGCCCGCCCAGAAATGAATTTCAGAGGCTCATAGCTAAAGTCTACTGAAGTAGACTAAAGATTTTTCAGATTATAGCGGTTCTCAGTTGAGTAGGTACTGAACCCCACCCCCAACCCCCTCCCCGCAAGCGATGAGCTTGCTCTGATGTACATCATGTGATTAGGAAACGCTATATTTAGTCATCTTTAGATGACTTTAGCTATTAAACCGCGTCCACCTTGAAAACAGTAGTTCTTTCCGTATGAAAAGAAAAAACCCTCATCCCCCAGCCCCTTCTCCCAAATTTGGGAGAAGGGGAGCCAGAAAAAAGTCCCTCTCCCAAGTAGGGAGAGGGATTTAGGGTGAGGGCAAAAACTACGGTTCTCAACATAGATGAGGTTTAGCAAGGAACTTCAGTTCCTTGTGGGACATGAGTTTTAAGTTAAGATAAATCTTGCACTGCGTTTCTATCCCGCCTCAGAATGAATTCCGAGTCTCATAGCGAAAGTCCACTCAAGTGGACTAAATAATTGGCGTTGCTGATTTCATGTATGAAAATGATTCTGCATGATATCAAAATCCTTGTAGAGACGTTGCATTGCAACGTCTCTACATCTGGATTCATACCGCAATTAGGCAACGCCAAATAATTAATTCAGTCCACTTGAGTGGACTTCAGCTATGGGAGCATCCCAAATGTGCCATTCCCTTGATAGCCGTCATCCCCTAACCCCTTCTCCCATCTTTGGGAGAAGGGGAACTAGAATTATGTCTCCCCTCTCCCATCTTTGGGAGAGGGGCTGGGGGTGAGGGAAAAGATTTAAGCAAAATTGGGATGCTCC
>Ga0105045_10005178_pt1 | contig 11446 bp, 1 predicted proteins | sample MAT02_FD_78089 | JGI IMG/M metagenome (GOLD analysis project Ga0105045, IMG submission 78089) | Freshwater microbial communities from Lake Fryxell liftoff mats and glacier meltwater in Antarctica - MAT-02 (megahit assembly) | ecosystem: Environmental > Aquatic > Freshwater > Ice > Liftoff... | reverse complement strand
TTAGAACGGTTGAACCATCGCGACATGCAAAAAATGGGTTTGCAACTGACCACCGAAGAAATTTATAGCATCAACAACCACAGTTTGAAAGATGCTATTGTGCAATTCAACGGCGGGTGTACGGCCGAGATTATTTCTAAAGATGGTTTGGTTTTAACCAATCATCACTGCGGTTATGATGCCATTGCCGAATTATCGTCGGCAGATAAAAACTATTTAAAAGATGGATATTGGGCAGAAAACAGAAAAGCGGAGATTAAACCATCTAGTTTATATGTTCGGTTTTTTGTGCGTATGGATGATTGCTCCAAGCGAATTTTGGCGAAAGTAAATGCTTCAATGACCGAAGCCGAAAGAGAAAAAGCCATCAATCAAGAAATTGCGCTTATTGAAAAAGAAAATAACGAAGGTGGAAAATATACCGTTTCTGTGCGTCCGTTTTTTCAAGGAAATGAATTCTACTATTTTGTGTATCAAGATTATAAAGATGTACGTTTAGTGGGTACTCCGCCAGAAAGTTTGGGAAAATTTGGTGGTGATACAGACAACTGGGAATGGCCACGTCATACTGCCGATTTTTCTTTGTTTAGAGTATATGCAGATGCAACTGGCAACCCAGCGGAATATTCAGAAAACAATGTGCCGTTACAACCAAAACATTATCTACCTGTAAGTCTAGGTGGCGTTAAAGAAAATGATTTTGCTATGATTCTTGGATATCCTGGACGAACAAACCGTTGGATGCCAGCTGGTGGAATTGAGCAAAATGTGAAATTTTCTTATCCGGCGTGGGTTGAAGGTGCCAAAACTGGGATGGACAATATGAAAAAATACATGGATCAAAGTGATGCTTTAAACCTTGTATATGCTTCTAAATATGCTTCAACAGCTAATTATTGGAAAAACCGTCAAGGGATGATCGATGCGTTGTCAAAGTTTCAAACTTCAAAATCAAAAGCGGCTCAAGAAACTAAATTTAATACGTGGGCTAATAAACCAGCCAATAAAGCAAAGTATGGCAATGTTGTATCGAATATTAATAAATTTTATGGTTTAACCAATGAAAAATCGCGTCACGACAACTATTTGCAACAATTATTTAGAACAGCTTCTTTTGGCACCATCGGTAGAACGTTAGGTAAGCAATTAGATAATTTTGTAAAAGCAGACCCAGCAAAACGGGCTCAAATGGCGGCAGGAATTGAAGAAATGGCTACAGAAATGTACAAAGAAATGCATGTTCCAGCGGAGAAAGATTTATTAGCAGCACAATTAAAATTGTATGCAACCAAAGCAACAGGATATAAAATTGCACCAATGGTGGAGAAAATTGGATCAGAATATAACAATGATTATATTAAATATGTGAATGCAACTTTTGATACAAGTGTGTTTTCTTCTGTAGATAAAATCAAAACTTTTTTACAAAACCCTACTCAAGAGCAATTAGATAATGATCCAATTTATGCATTATCTAATGATATGATAAATCATTTTAATTCAAAATCAGAAGAGATTACAAAAGCTCAAAATGATTATGCTGCTTCTTTCCGTTTATTGGTAGAAGGTTTGAGAGAATCAAAAATAGGTGCGATAAAATATCCAGATGCTAACTCTACGCTACGTTTAACCTATGGAAAAGTTCGCTCGTTACCTGCTGATAAGCGCAATGATGCCAAAATTAATAATTATACAACACTTGACGGACAAGTGAAAAAGTATAAAAAAGGAGATCAAGAATTTGATTTGCCTGTTAAAGTTTTAGAAATGAATAAAAATAAAAGCTACGGAAGATTTGCTGATAAAGACGGATCACTTCACGTAAACTTTTTAACAGATAATGATATTACCGGTGGAAATTCAGGTTCGCCAGTTCTTAACGGAAAAGGGGAGTTAATAGGTTTAGCATTTGATGGAAACATCGAAGCTATGGCTGGAGACGTAATCTTTGATAGCAAATTACAAAGAACCATTAACGTAGATATTCGTTATGTGCTTTGGGTTATTGAAAACTTTTCAGGCGCAAAACACATTGTTGACGAAATGACTTTGGTAAAGTAAACCAAGTTAAGTTGAAGTAGAAAAGCCGGCGAAAGTCGGCTTTTTTTTATTCTTTTACAGTAATTTTTGAGCTAGTTGAATACGTCCCAAATTCAGGAGCATACATACTTTGTAAAGTAGAAATACCATTGTTGAAAACGCCAGTATTAGTTATTCTTAGATCATATTCCAAAATATATGTTCCTTTATCAATAGAATCAAAAAAGAAATTTGTAGCAACATCTCTTGTGCTTTTGTAATAACCTAGACTGCCTTGCCATTCATATTTAGAAACCTGATCAACGGGTTCGAGACACGATGCTCTTAAATCTTTCAAATGCACAAAATCAAGATGAGTTAGAGCTTTTATAATAAGTCTGACCGTTAGTAAATCGCCTACTTTTAGCAAATCATCATTAATTGGAACAAGTTTTTCTCCTTCTTTAGTTTTTATTTTTTTGTATAATTTTTTATCAATACTTACTGTTTTTGTACTATCGGGTTTACTATTTTCTACAGTTTCAAAATACTGCCAATATAAACCGCCAAAACCTGGAAGTTTTGTTTTGTTATCAATAGTTACGGTTCCAATTTTTGAATTAATCTCGCTAGCATCAAATTTTACTTTGAGATAGCCCGAATCTAATTCAGCATCTTTTTTTGTTAATTTTTGATTCAAAATATTCTCATCACCCATTTTTATTTTTATATTTTCCTTTAAAGAAGTCCATTCATTACCTTGATAAAGTAGGGCATAAACAGCTTCTGTTGTGGCCTTGGTCGTTGGCCAATTTGTAGCTACTTTGTTTTTGATTAACCAAACTTTCATTGCATCAATTATGTCTTTATTCTTATCAATTTCAGCAAATGCTTCAATGAGTAAAGCTTGCGTTTCTATACTTGAATTATACCACCCATAACCGTTATTATTTTCAATCCAATACATACCAATTTCGTCATTGTTGGAAACAGTTTCTTTGAGACTGGTAATTATTTTTTTAGCGAAATCCTTTTCATTAAATCGGTTCATAACTAAAGCCAAAAGTCCTTTCTCGTATAGCGAATAATTTAACCAATCTTCTTTGCAATACCTGATTTGAAGTTGAATTATTGAATCACATTTTTTTGAGAGCGGATACTCTTTTAAGAAAAAACTACGCGTATACAAATAGTTTATATTTAGTGTGGTTGGTCGCGTTATTTTTAGTTTTTTTGAATAGGTCGAAATAAATGTTCTATCTAAATTGGGAATACCTTTTGAAACAATATTTTTATATTTCAGACTATCGCTCGGAAACAATGTGTTTAAATGTCCAATTCCTGACAGAATATGTTGTGAAATATAGCTGTTTTCGTTACCACCATTAAACCATGCAAATCCACCCGAAGGCAAAATTCTATCTTCTATTTTTTTTAATATATTCTTATTATTTTCCTTTAAAGTATTTAAATCCATTAGTAATGCTAATCGATTATTTCTTTCTTCTTCACTTTCGGCATCCAAAAACCATGGTGTTTCGGCTAGTAGTATAGATTTTAATTCTTCATTTAGTTTTAATTTTGATTCTTGTATTTTGTTATCTTTCCATTTTTTGAAAAGTGCTTCAATTTTTGGGTTGCTTGAAATTATTTTTTCGGCTAAACAGTTGGCATAATATTTAGCAAAAATTTGTTCATTACAATCGTGTTCGTAGTTCATTAAGTAAGGTAACGACTGCAATGCTAACCAAACTGGATTTGAAGTATATTCAAATGTAAAAGCATAATTTTGAAGAGTAGTGGAAGCATTGTTTTTTAAATTAGCCAGCGTAAATTCACGTTTTGTATTTCCTTTTACCCAAATCGGAATACTTTCAGTAATCAAAATTTTATCAGTTAGTATCGGCAAGATATTTTCTTCTCCATCGCTTGTTTTTCCTGATTTGGCTATTACTTTATAACGTAAACCTTGAATGCCTTCGGGTATTGTTATTTTCCAATTTACAATAATACTTTGTTTTGGTTTGCAAGTGAAAGTTTTGGTGTTATTGTTGTTTAATGTAATGCTGTCAATTGCAATATTTGTTGTTGCATCAAATAATAATAAGACAGTAGTTCCAGATTTTATTTCATTAGTAAGATTAACTACTTTTACTGCTAGATTTATTGTGTCTTTTTCTCGCAAAAAACGTGGCATATTTGGCATTACCATAATGTCTTTTTGCGAAAAAATTTCGGTTTGAAAATAACCAGTTTCTGCTTTTGTATTATGCGCAAACAAACGCAGTTTCCATTTGGTTAAAGACTCAGGCGTAGTAAAATTAAAATTGATCAACCCTTCAGCATCAGTAGTCAGGTTTGGATAGAAAAAGGCAGTTTCATTAAAATTAGTTCTAGTTTTTACTTCAAATAATTCTTTTAAACCTTTTTTAGTGTTTATAACGATAACACCATTTGCACCCTGTGAACCGTACAAAGCTGTTGCCCACCCATCTTTTAAAACGGTTACGCTTTCAATATCGTCTGGATTTAAATTTCTAAAATCATTAGTATTCATTGGAAAACCGTCAATGATGTATAGTGGATCATCTTGTTCGTTGATAGCGCTTACACCTCTAATAATCACGTTAATCATATTTTTTTTAGATTGATATGAACTTGATTCTATGTTTGCACCTTTCAAATGACCTTGAAGAGTGGCAAGAGCTGAGATATTAGGTCTATTTTTAGCAGTGTTAGATGACCCTGTTTGAGTTGCCCCGACAGTTTTTGCTTTAGTCACTGTTCTTCCATATCCAAGTACGACAGCTTCTTCTAAGGACTCACTATTTTCTCTTAAAATTATATTAACATTTTTTTCTTTATTAACCTTTACGTAAGTTGGGTCATATCCAATATATTCAAATAGTAAAGTTTCTCCTTTTTCTACATCGATCTGATAATACCCATCAAAGTCAGTTTGTATACTTCGATTGGTTCCGTTTACCATTATATGTGCACCTGGCAATGGGCCATCTTCATCCGAAACAACACCATAAATAGTTCTAGCTTTTTTAGGAATGTTGGCAATAGAGGCAACTTTTTTAAGATACTGCGTGTTTAAATTGGTATTTTTTGAATTGAAATCAAACCCAAACCAATCCAATCGCGGAGCTAGAATGTAGGTTTTATAATATTTTGAATAGAAATGCAAGTTCTCAAAACTTATAGAATTAGTGTGCCAATTGCTTGCTTGACATGACATTTCTGGAAAAGAATTGTAATGATAGAATTTTTCCGCTGTCCAATCAGTAGTCGCAAACTGATCAAGCGAGGCATCATACATACTGGCCAAAACTTCGGCTTGCATTTTGGAGTTCTTTACTATAAATGACCAATTTTCAATGCTACCAGGTTCAATTTTGTTTCTAATACTTTTGATTTCAAAGTCTATTTTGGATTCTATTTCATCTTTACTGATGTTAAATGTATCGCTGTAATACATGTTTTCCCAAATCGTAGAAAAATGAAAGTGCAAATCGTTTTTATAGTCATTTTTCTTCGGAATTTTTACTAAAAAAGAGCCATTTTTTAATTGAATAACACGTTCTGTTTCCTTTTTATTATCATCAAATATTCGAGTGGTAATATACAAATCGGGTATCACTGAATTAATTTCGAAAACAAAATAATCTTTATCATTAGGAACTTCATTGAATGTAAACAATGTTTTATTTGATGCTTTTTTAATTTTTGAACTAATTTCAAAATTATTTTCAGTAGTAATTAACGTTCCTTTTTTGTCTTTGGCTTCCAATATAATTTTATAAAGTCCTAACTTGAAATTTTTCAAGAATAGTAAATCAACTTTAGTCGATTTTTCGGTATCAAAATCCAAAGTGAGCACTTTTTTTTCTTCAATTTGAGTGTCGCGTTTATCATACGCCTCATAAGGGAAAAGCACTTCAAATTGGCTTTTTTCAATTGTATAAAGTTCAGGAAAACGGTCTTTATTTACTAAATATTCTTTCTTATTTTGTTCAATAAATGTGATAGTTCCTTTGGTATTTATTGGAAAATTATTTAAGGTCGTGGTAGTTATTAGCATTTCATTTTTATCGTCGGGATAAATTAATGGTGCTATTCTTCCAGTCAATTTTAGCATTTTATCGCCAACGATAATTGATGAAGTAGCGGTTCTTGATTCACCATTTAAATCGGTAATAGTAGTTAGTATATTAAAATTAATTGACTCAATTTTATTTGCTGTAATATTATCGTTATCAGCGCTGGCAACAAATTCTATTTTAAAATCACCATTTTCATCTGTTATGGTTTCAGAGTCGTTATACTCTTTATTTGGATTTACGTAATTTGTCTTGTTACTACTATTATTCGAAATAGTATAGCTAACTTTTGCTTTTGTTATATTGCTACCAGCTAGATTTTTTGCGTTTCCACGTATGCTAATCGTATCGCCGAGGGTATAATTCTCTTTGATTTTTTCAAAATTAATTTCAAAACTTGGTCGTTTGTATTCTTCTACTTTAAACCTAAATTCTTTATTGTCATAATAAGTAACATAATCCCAAAAAGTGTGTTCATTTTCTTTTTTGTCATAATATTTTGTATCAACTTCATAGTTGGTGGGCTCTTCAATAGTAATACTGAATTCTCCTGTAAGTATATCTTTTGGAATGTCATATTCTCCAGTAAAACTGCCAAATTCGTTAGTTTGGATTTCAAATGATTTTAATTCGTTTTCGTTTGCATCATTAATAATTATATGAAGTGTTACAAAAGGAACAGTATTTGTGATTTTATTTTTATTTTTTAAAAGAAATCCTTTAAAAAACACTTTTTGACCAGGACGATAAATTGCCCTGTCATAAAATACCATTGCTTTGGCTTGATAATTTTTAATTACATTATTTGTGTCTTTAATGCTTCTATAAAAATTATTATACAGTGTATCTTTTTCTTTTATGAAAAGCAAATCACTATTTGCTCTTTTTTTTTCTTTATAAGTTAAAAAATCTAAACGTACTTTTCCAATTTTATCAGAATTGAATTTTAAACCGTCAGTTGTAATAATTACGTTTTCTAATGGCTTTCCTGTCTTTCTATTTAAGATATGAAAAACATCAAAATCTTCTTCTTTTTCATGAACAAAATCCAAGTTTGACACTTGAATTGTATAATAAGCAAAGGCATTTTTCTCAAGATAACCATAAGGATTTTTTGTTTCAAAAAACAAAAGATAACTTCCTAAATCCAAATTATCCATTAGTATTTCTGTTGAATAATTTAAATGATCGGTTTTTGATGGCAATACTTTAATAGCAGTTTTGGTTGCCTCATGGTTTTTCATATAATTAAAAACTAAAGAATCGCAGTCAATTTTCTCAGCATTAGAATTTCGATAATAATTCCGATTGCTTTGAAGTTGTTTTAAAATTTCTATCGGGATTTTATAATAGCTAACTTTAATAGTATCTACATTTTTATATTCAATAAATGCTTTATAATTTTGGTTTTGGTATAATTGATTTGGAATATTTAATGTTATTTTTTTGCCAAGAATTTTTTGCTTTATTGTTTCGGCCTCTGCTTTAGCATTAGGATTTTCTTTTGAATTTAGCGCAGTTTCAACAATGGCGAGTACTTCTGGATAATAATTTTTAGAGTTTTCTTTGGTTGTTTTTGAAAAATAGTATTGTGCTAAGTCAACTCGTATCTCTTGAAGTAAATAAGAATTTGTTGTAGTTTTTTGCAGTTCTAAAAGTTTTGGAATATAAAGTTCAACATTATTAAAAAAGACGCTAAATTTTTTCATTCGTTGGTATTGCAGTACGGCAATATCTTCATTGTAGTTTTTTAAGCAATACTTTTCATTGTGTTGATATAATTCTACTAGCTTTTTTAAAGATGGAATGGTGATCGTATCTGTTTTAAATTGGGTAAATTCGATTGGGCTTTTAAACAGTTCCTGAATTGTTTTTATATATTTTTTACTTTTATCTATATTTATATTTTTGAATTCATGATTCAATACTCCCCTGTACAAGTAGTCATACACGCTGATTTTTTTAGTATCTGTGTAAGGAGAAATTTCAAAAATGGTGGCGAACTTTTTGATGTTTGTTTCCCTAAGTTGATTTTCATCAGAAAGTAAATCAGCGTAAATTTTATTTATTTCCTTCTCAAAGTCAACAGATGTCCAAGTTTTGAAATCTTTAGATTCAGTGTGTTCTAAATTGGTAAACTGACTTATTTTATAAATATAATTTTGATAATATTTTTCAAGAATCGATACATAGATATAATTCAAAAGTGCCTTTTTAGTTCCTTTTGAATTTTGAATTTCTTGAGTGAGTTTTTTTACTATTTTATCTTGAGCGTCTTCATCAGTTAATTGAATGAATTTTGATTGATAGAAAAAGCATTTGATAATCTGGTCATCAATTTTTTTGCTTTTTGCCTTCTTGTAAATAGCATCAACAACTATATGAGCCGATTTTATTTTTCCATTTAATTCAAATTGAATTACTTCTTTCCATTCCTGTTTGAAATTTTGGCAGAAACCATTTGAAAAGCAAAAAATTATTAGTAGCGTTGTTATATATTTCATAAAAAATAGTTCTAGTAAAATTTATGAAATTAATAAAAAGGAGTTAAATATTTAATAAAATTGGATAAAAGTTATTTATTTCTTGTAATTAATATTTTTAAAAGTTTTGAAGTATCATTTTAAATTACAGCTTTTAAAGAATTTATAGCTAGTAATAAATAACGAATACCTTGGTGCTATTGCAATTTAGTTATTTTGTTAAAGCAATAAATGATTTTGAGACGTTACAAACTATTTAATCAAGCGATGCTCTTATTTCAATTTAATAAAATCATTGAAGCTATAGTTGATTATATGATTGTTGACGAAATGACTTTGGTGAAGTAAAACTCATACTTCATAACAAAAAATCCGTCTCGTTTTTATACGAGACGGATTTTTTTTTGAATTTGAATATTACTATTTAATTAATTTCTTGCTGACTATCATATCATTTTCCAAAGTAATTTTAGCAATATAAACGCCGTTTGGATAATTAAATGGATCAGAGAATTGCTTTTTATATTCTTTCAAAGAATACGTTGTAATCAATTTACCAGATATTTCATAAATGCTAATTCCTTTTATCAATTCGCTAGATTCGATACTAAGCATATTATTTGAAATCATAGCAAAAGTGTTGATCTCATTTGGGTTAGTGGTACTTAAAGCATTGGTAACATAAACAATTTTAAACCGATTATTGATAATTCCTGCATCAGAAGTAAATTGGTAAGGGCTTACTTTTAAATCATGTATGTTATTTAACAGATTATCTTTGAGATAAATATTTTGACTGTTAAATAAGCCGTCTATTCCAGCTATTGCAATAGAGTACTGTCCTTGAGTTGGTATGTTTATCCCAACAGTTACTTCATCATTTACATCAAAGGGCAAGCTTCTTCCTTGAATAAGGAATTTATCTTCACCAGTTTCAGTAAAAATTAACATTCCATTAGAAACATTAGTTAAACAATCAAAAAATTGGTCTACACCCATAGTTGCACCACTAATGTAACCAAACAAAGTTCTATCAGATTGTCCAGTAGCGTTGATAACATCTAACCAAATTCTGTTTCTCTCCATATTGTTGATATCAATATTTTCAGAACTTATTGTGGGATTGGATTGTCTATAAAAAATACTATTATCAAAAGACGCATTTCTTTGATTATTATTGAAATCAACGGTTACATTTGACGCAGCTAAAACTTGTGGACCGTCAGACATTAAAACAAAAAAACCTTGTCCAGCTCCAATAAACAAATCGTCACTTGCTGTTGGACAACAACTGGTCCCCGTAAAATTATACGTTAAATAGTCGTTAGCAGTATAATTGTATTGAAAGGAACTGTAGAACGGATTTGTTGCAAATATGGGTAGGTTTCCGTGAGTCCATAATCTAATACTGCCTTCAATTCTAGTCCGATTGTCGAATAAAAACTGACTTCCTGGCAGCGCAGAAGGATATGGGTTGCCAATTAAATTCCAATTGTCACTAAAATTGGTTATTTGTGCACCATTTGTACCATAATGAATTAAAATATCCTCGTCAGATCCTCTTTCAATTGGGATACTCAAGTTTCCATTGTTTGGAACACCAGTAAACGTTCCGTTTAACGGATTTAAAGTTGTGTTATTAAAAGGAGCTTCTCCGGGTGATCTCACAATATAACCTCTTCCAACAACCATAGCGTTTCCTGCCGCCCACTGCCACTCGCCCTGTCCACCATTAGAATTTGCTACTGTTGTATTCCATATATAAATTGGTCCAGGGGAAAAAGGTGATAAAATAGAACTTACGTTAAAATTAGCAACGGGAGATGACCAATACACATAATCTAAGGTTCGGATATTTGGCGAAGTTCTTCTGTAAGTAATATTGCCAGAGTTTATAATATTATTTATTTGAATTAAACTGGCACTATTATTAATTGTGAATATTCCTGTTGGTTGCACTCTAACGATATCTGTAATGGTTAAATTTTGATTTGAATTAATAGTTAATTGAGCCGCATTGTTCACTGCCAAGTTGTAACCAACACCATTTGGAGCGGCTGAAATTATTGGGTTATTCACTGTTGGTGGAATTACGACACAGTTTGCACTTGTTGGAACGCCACTAGGTGTCCAGTTGTTATTGACATTCCAATTGGAATTTTGTGAGCCATTCCAAATTTTATTTCCGTCTATAGCCACTACTACGTTATCTGTATATCTTAGATTTGTTCCGCTACACAACGCATAAGTTACTTCGGCGGTATAGGTTGTAGTTGTGGTTGGACAAACATTTATAACGTCAGTTGTTCCTATTTGTGGGCCACTTGTGCCATTTCCTTGAAACCACCTGATTGAGGTTAGTGATGTTCCCGTTGGTGTAAATCGCCAAGCTTCATTTGTAACAGTCCAATCGGGGCTTAAACCATTTCTGTTTGGGGCTACTACAGCCGCATTACCTGCTGCATTTTGAATACCAACAATAGCATTTCCATCATTCCATGTTGGGCATGCATTTTTTTCTTTAATGTATACATCGATAACATTGGTGTTTTCATACAGTACAATCATGGCAGTATATAACTGTGAATTACATGTTGGGGAGTACATAGGAATATCATTCCAAGAGGCCACAAGCGCCCTGCAACCTGAGTTAAGGGTTATTAATTCCCAACCAACCTGTCCTCCTAAACTCGGATCAATATCATGATAAACACCAAAAATAGTATTTCTAAAAAGGGCGGTATTAGGTAAATTACTATCTATGATAAAAGTTGAAAATCCTAGAGGAATATTGGTTGTTGTATCAAATGTAATTACACCATTCGAACCAACTAGACA
>Ga0105045_10005177_pt1 | contig 11447 bp, 8 predicted proteins | sample MAT02_FD_78089 | JGI IMG/M metagenome (GOLD analysis project Ga0105045, IMG submission 78089) | Freshwater microbial communities from Lake Fryxell liftoff mats and glacier meltwater in Antarctica - MAT-02 (megahit assembly) | ecosystem: Environmental > Aquatic > Freshwater > Ice > Liftoff... | reverse complement strand
TGGCACGCGATCCCCACCTGCGTGAACGTGCCGAAGCATATAAGAAGTCGTTTGATTTGCTCGATTACTTACCGAAGCCCGAACCCCATCCCAGTTTTACCACCCGTACACTCACGCGCCTGCAACCCGCTCTTGAATCGACGACTCTGCCACAGGGGCCATCGGGTTCGCAATCTGTCGTTGTTTCCAATTCCACTACTGTGTTTCCTGTTTCACCACCGAGGCGTTCGCCTTGGCACAAGCTCGAAGTTGCGTTCTGGCTCATGGGTGTCGCGGTTGCCCTGGTGCTGGGCTATGGCACGCACAGCGCCGCGCGGCCCTACTTCTGGCCTCAGCCCAAAGACCCTGAACCGACGGCCGCGGAAATTGCGATGATCGAGAATCTCCCGCTTTATGTTGGGGTGGATGATCTCGATTTTGTGATCGAACTCGATGAATCGAATTACTTTGATTCGCCAATCGGTATCCGTCAGCCACAAGCCTCGCCGCAGGCGACATTCAACCCCGACGAGCCTCTAGAAAAACCGAGTAGCGCGAATCGCCAGAAATTGCTCGACTTCTTCAAGAAATATTCGGTGGCGCGCCAAGAACAAATTCGCACCTTGCATAAACAGCTCACGGAACAAGAACCGGCCGCGCGCAAGAACCTCATTGGCATTCTCACGGAATATACGTTGTGGCTCGATCAACTCCCGGATGCTGAACGGAAGGAAATCTTGAACGCCCGCGATGGCCACGATCGCTTCCTTTCCGTGGAGCGCATCCGCGAACGGCAATGGCGAGCCTCACTCCCTCCCGCAATCAACGAGAAATTACGGAAGACACCAACGATCGAAGACCAAGTGCAACTCGCCAAAATGCTCCGCGACCGCGAAAAAGCCCGCCGATCGGAATGGATTTTCGCCCAACGCCAGTGGCAAAAGATGACGGGGCCCGACCGTAAACCCTGGCCATTTAGCGATGAGATTTTGAGCCAGCAAATCGACGAATACATCAAGCACGGCCTCGGCGTGGATCTCGCCGGACCCGAACCGAAAGGGGCTTTGTTCGCCAGTAGCTCGCGGCTCTCCCGCGAAGATTTCCTGGAACTCCGTGCCAGCCACGATGCTGCAAAGAAAGACGGATACTGGTTTAGTTATGGAGCGTGTTTGTTGCGCATGGCGGAGAAGCACCCGGCGTTACCTCGCCCACGAAATGAATCTGCGGCCATTGTGCGGATCGTGCAATTACCGCCGGAGTGGATGCGCGGCCTGCCAAAAGATGGCAAGAAAAACCGTCTCGATGGCAACGTCGGCCGTTGGCCCGATTTCGTTCTCGAAGTGCAGCGGCTCCATACCAAACCCGATACCAAATTGACACCGCTTGGTCCGACAAAGCCCGGTGAGTCTGAGGAGAGTTTCGACAAATTCCTTGTCGAGCAACTCCTGCCTAAACTCAGCGACGACCAGAAAAAGAAACTCGCAAACCTGGAAGGTAAATGGCCGAAATATACGGAAGAGGCAATGAACTTGGCACGCGATAAGAACCTCAGCGTGCCGAAGCTCACGCTCCCCGGCCCTCCGAAGGAATGGGAAAAATACTACAAGTTGCAGCAACTGAAAAAATGAAGAACTCATGTTGCTGTTGCTTCACCAAAGATTGCTTATTTCTCATCACGACTCGGCGTTGATAGCTGCACAGCTTCGCGTATTATTGAATTGTTGATTCATTTGGGAAAAATTCTAACCCGAGGCCGATCACTGATGGGCAAACTGATTGAGCGTTCTACTCCCGTCCCCGATGTGGGCACGGCTTCTTGGTCGCTGCAAGATGCCTTTGAAACCTACGGCATTCAAAACTGGGGCAAAGGCTACTTCGGCATCAACGCACAAGGCAACGTCGTTGTCCATGCGAACAAGAACCCCGAACAAGTGATTGATGTTAAACAACTCATCGACCAACTTCAGCATCGTGGCATCCAACTTCCCATCCTGCTCCGCTTCAGCGATATTCTCAAACATCGCATTGGCGAGATCGCTGATGCTTTCAATAAGTCGATCGACGAGTACGGCTACAAAAATAAATACTCCTGTGTTTACCCCATTAAGGTGAATCAACAACGGCAAGTCGTCGAAGAAGTGTTGAACTTCGGCAAGGGCTACGGCTTTGGCCTTGAGGCAGGGAGCAAGCCGGAACTCTTGGCCGTGCTTGCCGTGACCAATGGCGCGGATGTCCCGATCATTTGCAACGGCTTCAAAGACGACGAGTTCATCAAGATGGTGGTACTGGCGAAGAAGATCGGCAAAGACATCATCCCCGTGGTGGAGAAGTTCTCCGAACTCGAAACCATTGTCAAATATGCCGAGGAACTCGGTGTGCGGCAACCGATCGGGGTGCGGGTCAAACTCGCTACACGCGGTGCCGGACGCTGGCGCAGTTCGGCTGGCTACCGCAGCAAGTTCGGCCTGACGCTCACGGAAGTGATCGAGGCATTGGAATTCCTGAAGTCGCGCGGCATGGCCGATTGTTTGCAGATGACCCACTTCCACATGGGTTCGCAGGTCTCGAACATCCGCAAGGTGAAGGAAGCACTGAACGAAGCCGCTCGGATTTATGTAGAACTCGCGCGGATGGGTGCGGGCCTCAAGATCATTGATGTCGGCGGTGGCCTCGGCATCGACTACGACGGTTCCCAAACCGATTTTGAATCGAGTACCAACTATACGCTACAAGAATACGCGAACGATGTGGTCTTCCGCATCAAGACGGTCTGCGATGAAGCGGAAGTTCCGCACCCGAAGATCATCTCCGAGAGTGGCCGCGCGATGGTCGCATATCATTCGATGCTCGTGTTCGATGTGTTGGGCACATCAAACTTCGACAACTGCGATGCCCCAGAAAGTGTGCCCGAAGACGCTCCACAACCACTGCAAGACTTGCACACGATTCACCGCGATCTTACGAAAAAGAACTACACCGAAAGCTACCACGACGCAGTTCAAGAAATGGAAGAATGCCTGGGGTTGTTCAACCTCGGCTACATGCCATTGGCGCAGCGTGCCCATGCTGAACGGCTCTTCTGGGGAATCGGTCGCAAGCTGCAGCGCATCGTCAAAGATCTCGATTATGTGCCCGAAGAATTGCAGGGCCTCGAATCGCTGATGTCCGATACCTACTTCTGCAACTTCAGCATTTTCCAGAGCATGCCCGATTCGTGGGCCATCAAACAACTCTTCCCGGTGATGCCGATTCACCGGCTCAACGAAGCACCTACCCGGCGCGGCGTTCTCGGCGACATCACTTGCGATTCCGATGGCAAGATCGATCAGTTCATCGACTTGCGCGACGTACGAAGCACCTTGGAACTTCACCCGCTCGTGGAAGGTCAGCCGTACTATTTGGGCGCGTTCTTGCTCGGGGCTTATCAGGAAATTCTCGGCGATTTGCATAACCTGTTCGGCGATACGAACGCGGTGCATGTGCATCTCGAACCAGATGGCACGGCGAATGTCGATACCGTCATCAAGGGCGATACCGTCACGGAAGTGCTGCATTATGTGCAATACTCAGCCGAGAAACTGATGGATCGCATGAGGAAAGATGTCGAACGGGCAGTGCGTGCCGGGAAGTTGTCTCTGCAAGAAAGCCGGGAGTTCCTCGGCTTCTACGAGAACGGCCTCGCGGGTTACACCTACTTGGAAGATGCGTAAATTCGCTGAATGAGGAACGCCGTGGCCGACGAGCGCGAATCGCTTCCCATCACCGATGTTGTTTCCCTACTCATCAGCCCGATCCTCATCATGCTGATGGTCGGGAGCCTCGTTTTCTTCCTCATCGAAGTGGTGTATGCCGGGCGCTACGAAGGGCGATTGCTCTACACGTTCTTCTTCTTCGTAGCGGGTTCCGTACTCATCGCCCGTATCGCAATTCAACAGGGCCATCAGCGGGCGATGATCTACGGCTTGGGGCTTGGTGGAGCCTGCTTCGCCGCGATGATTGCATTCGTGGAATACCCGAATGGCTGGCTCAAGGTGCTGGGGCCAGTGCTGAACTTGGTACTAATGGGTATCGTCTGGTGGAGCGCGAACAAACTCACCTGGGATTGCACGCATCTGGCCGAAGATGCGCAAGCATCGGGTCGAGGGGTTCTCGCGGCTGCAGGGTTGGACAATACCCGTGCCACAACCGCCGATGATGATGAAGCGGAATTCGACCCCGATCGTTCCAGCACTGCCACGGAAAAAAAGAAACGCAAAAATCGCACAACCGATGAAGCAACCACGGGCTTCTTCGGCTGGCTCGCGCGCTTCCAGAAGTACCGCGAGTTCCGCAAGAAACGCCCCCATACGCCTGGCGTATGGGTTCTCTACTTCGCACTAGCCGCACTGCCTCTCTTCGCACTCGGGCAATCCATCATTCCCGCCGACGATGCCGAACGCCGGCGCGATACCTTCTTGCTCATGGCCTTGTACGTCGGCAGCGCACTCGGTTTGCTGATGACGACAACCCTGATGGGCCTGAAGCGCTACCTCGCGGCACGGAATGCGGAACTCTCGCCCACGCTTACACTCGGTTGGCTGGGCCTCGGTGCAGGGTTGATCGCAATGTTCCTCGCGTGTGGAGCGGTGCTTCCGAGACCCCATTCTGAGACACCGCTATTCACGCTGAATAAAGGCGGCACTCAGAACCGAAGTGCCTCGAAGAATGCCCAAGTGCGCGATTCTTCGGCTGGAAAAGGCGAAGGCAAACAGGGCCAGAAGCAAGAAGCGGGAAAGGGTGAGCAGAGCGGCAAGAATGGCGAGAAAGGTGGAAACAAAGGTGAAAAGGGTTCCGGCAAAGGCGACTCGAAACAGGGCGGCGACACGAAAAAGAAAAGCGATGAAGGTTCCGATTCGGGCAAGAGCGGCGAGGACGGCAAGAACCAAAAAGAAGGCAATGCTGAAGATGAAGAACAAGAAAAAGGCAGCAGCGAAGGGGGCAGTTCTACCAGCAAACTCACTCAGGCACTTGAGACAATCAGCAAGGGGTTGAAGTGGCTCGTCTGGGTGGTCATCGCGATTGCTATCATCGCGGGCTTGTTTTTCTTTGGCTTGAAATGGCTGGCACCATTCACGAGTTGGGCACGCGGGCTACTCGATTGGCTGCGTGCATTATTCGGCCAGAAAGAATCGAAGCAGAAGCAGAAAGCGGAAGCACAAGCAGCGGTTCAAGCTGTCTCGCGGCCACCGCCATTTGCGGAGTTCAGCAATCCGTTCCAGGATGGCAGCGCAGAGCAACGCGACCCGGCAGAACTGGTGCGATATACCTACGCTGCGTTTCAATCGTGGGCCTGGGACAACCGCATCGAACATACCGCCGATGAAACGCCTGCGGAGTTCGCGGCCCGCATCGCAGAAGAATTTCCTGATCTGGAAGTATCAGCTACCGCTCTCAATGGCTTGCTGATGCGCGTGCAGTTTAGCTTAAAAGGTGCACCAACAAATACGTTGGAGTTGCTGGAACAATTCTGGGATGAACTCGCCACCGCCGAACGCATCATCGAAGCATAAGGGGTCTAACTGAGTTTCAATTCTTGCAAGCTTCCCACACGCGCGGTTTGGAGGAGTAGCGCCTTCAGTTGTGCCATATCCGTGATAGCCTGTATGCGCCCTTTGAGTTCATCCGGTACCGGGCCAAATCGATCTTCGAGGAGTTCGATGATCGCTTCACAACGGTCTTTGTGTCGGCCTGTGAGTTCGCCTTCTTCGAGAATCGCTTGGTAGGTCGTTGATTCGCGCATGGTCTTGACCCCGGTAAACGCATGTAAAATATCAACACTGGAATAGCGCAAGCCCAGCAAAATATACGTCGCGGTGTGAATCAATCGACGATCTTCGATTGGGGTCGCTTCTTCTTCCAATCGGTCGTCGAGCCGCGTGACATATTCTTTTAATCTACCCGACGCTTCGTTGGTCAACAATGCAAGCGGAGCAGAACCGAGCGGGCCGTTGAGGAGCGTCTCGGCGGAAAGTTCCCAAACGCGAATCGGGACATATCGGAAGTGAAGGTACACCGTGCCATCGTCGTATCGGTCTTCAAATAGGCCAGTGATGGCGGGGCTATTTGCCTCGGGTCGAAGTAGCAACGCGAACGAGTAGACCGGGCCACCATGTTTGTACAGAATCTGGGATGCGTAGAAGTGCAAGCGCTTGGGCAATTCCCGTTCAAAGTAGGTTTGCGGTTCGATGTGGAGAAAGCCTTCGAGTGGTTCTTTCAGGCGAAAGACTTTATCGGCTGTCGCCTTGATGCTGCTGAGATCGGTTTGAAATGGTTCCACTTCCGCATCAGCGGGAAGGCCAACATGAGGGGCGAGCCACTCGATCCAGTCGATCGCGTACTGATCGAGGAGTTGCTTCATCGTCGCGTCAAATTGCTCAGACATGGCAGCTACTCGTTGATGCAGCGTGGTGCGAGATTCCAGATCACATCTTGATGACCTTCACACGGCGGAGAACCTCCTCGACGGGAATCAATTCGCCTTCGCCAGAGCCGGGGCAAATTGCTTCAACTTCTTGCCAGTTCTCGGGCGAATCGACATTACTTTCCCAGAATGGCCAAGTGCGACACTGCTTCGGTCGCACGGGGTAGATGGTGCAGCCCTTCTTCGCTTCGTAGAAATCGCAATCGCCATTCGCTCGTTCGCGCAGCGACACTTTGCCACGCACTTTCCGCGTATGCAATGCAATGAACTCATGAAGGGGGATGCTGCGATAGGCCGCAATGCGTGCGATTTCTTCATCATCGACCCACACCACACCCGGCGCACCGGTGCAACATTTCCCGCACTGCGTGCAAGTGAAACGCAGACCGTCTTGAAACCACGGTTTTTCTTCGGAATCGGGCATTATCTTGTTCTCGATCATGCAACAGGAGTTTTCAACACGGAGAGGATTTCATCTTGAATCAGGCCATTGGAAGCGACGATATCCATGCGGAACGGGTCGAACGTGCTGCCTTCCGTGGTGCTGGCTTTTCCGCCCGCCTCTTGAATGAGGCACACACCGCCCAGCACATCCCACGCATAGTTGTCGTAGGCCCAGTAACCATCGAAGCGCCCGCACGCGACATACGCCAAATTCAACGCCGTGCTACCCGTGCGCCGGAGCGATTGAGATTGAAACGACACCCGTCGCCAGGCTTCCACGTTACGCAGTTGGGCTTGGTAGTTCGCCGGGAAGCCGGTGGAGATGAGCGCATCCCCAATCGTAGCGGTGCTACTGACCTGAATCCGTTCGCCGTTGAGAAATGCGCCTAGCCCGGTCGCAGCAGTGAAGATTTCCTTCATACGCGGATCGAGAATCACACCCACGGCAGCGGTGTTATCGAGCCACAAGCCAATCGAAACGCAATAGGCCGGTGCATCGTGAACGTAGTTTAAAGTGCCATCCAGCGGATCGACTACCCACACCGGAGTGCCATCGTTGGGCGGTCGGGTTTCTTCGATCTTCTTGCCGACGCATTCTTCTTCCCCGAGAAAGCGATGCTCGGGAAAGTTCTTCAAGAGATGCGATTTAATGACTTCCTGCGATGCGTTATCGGCATCGGTCACGAGATCAGCTCGGGCCTTCTCGCGAACTTGAAACTTCTTCCGCCACTGTTCGAGTTGGGCGGCTCCGAGTTGCGCAGCTTCAATGGCCACTCGGAGATATTCGGTCAGATTGTGTTGTGTGCTGTTCATACAAGCAGGATATGGAGGCGCGCCGCGACGTGCGCGCCGAAGTTCGGAATTTCCGCGAACCGGGTTATGCCTTGGGTGGGCGGTCGGCACGCACCATCACGCGCCGGCCCCGGATGCGTGTATTCTGCATCGATTCAATTACATATTCCGCAGCATCGCTGGGCACTTCCACAAGCGAGAAGCGATCGGTGAGATCAATTACTCCGAGGTCTTTCCCGGGAATACCCGCTTCGTTGGTGATGGCCCCGACGAGATCGCGTGGCGTGATCCCCGCATCGCGGCCAATGCCGAAGAAGATCTTTGCCATGCCGGCACGAGTAGGTCGGCCTCCCGCGCGTCGGCGTTCCATCTCTCCGGGCGAGGTGCGATTCGAGCGTTCCGTATGTGTAGCTTCCGGTCGCACTTCGGGAATCTCAATCGCATCGTCTTCCATCTCGGATGCGATCATCAAGTAGAGTGCTGCGAGCGCAACATCTTTTACTTTGTGGTCTTTCTCAAGCGCGCTAAGAACTGCCCGTAGATCGTCGTGAGGCGGCGTTTTCTCTATGGTTTCCGTGAGTTGATCTTTCAACCGCTTCATGCGTGCCTCTTGCACCATCTTCAGGGTGGGCACGGGCGTAATCGGGATGCTTACGTTGGCCAGGCGTTCAATCTGCTTGATCGCGTGCCGCTGCGAACCACTGATGAAGGTAATCGCTACCCCTTCTCGGCCTGCTCGACCCACGCGGCCCGTACGGTGAACATACGCTTCACCTTGAGCGGGAATATCGTAGTTAATCACATGCGAAAGATGCGAAATATCGAGTCCGCGTGCGGCAATATCCGTGGCGACGAGCATGTTCGATTTGCCGCTACGGAAGCGTTGCATCACATGATCGCGTTGTTCTTGCGTTAATCCGCCGTGCAGTGCGATGGGCGTGAGGTGGTGGTTGTGCATCATCTCGGTGAGGTCGTCGACTTCCGAGCGTGTGCGACAGAAGATGATCGCCGAAGTCGGGCGTTCAATATCGAGAACGCGGCCCAACGCGGCCAACTTGTGTTCGCGCGGAACGAGGTACGCCATGTGCTGCACCTTGACGGCCACGCCGGCTTTCGGTGCTTCGCTCACGACTTGAATGCGCGTCGGTTTCCGCAAATGGCGCTTGGCAATTTCCTCGATGCGCGGCGGCATCGTCGCGGAGAAGAGCATCGTTTGGCGTTCTTTCGGAGTGGCTGCGAGCATGGCATCAATGTCTTCAGCGAAGCCCATATCGAGCATTTCGTCGGCTTCGTCGAGTACCACAGTCTGAATATCGTCGAGTGGGAACTTTCCCTTGCGGAAGAGGTCGAGCGCGCGGCCCGGCGTGGCAACGACAACCTTCACGCCACGAGAGATGGCCTGAATCTGCCCGGAGTATGCGGTGCCACCATATACGGCCACAACATCGACGCCGACAGGTTTGCCATAGCCTTTCACGGCTTTGGCAACCTGAATGGCGAGTTCGCGTGTCGGCACGAGGATGAGTACGGCCACCCCTTTGCCAGCGGGAGCTGTGGCCAGTTTGTGCAATGCCGGCAGTGCGAACGCAGCGGTCTTGCCGGTGCCTGTTCCTGCGAGGCCCACGAGATCTTTGCCAGTAAGTAATACGGGAATCGCTTGCTTCTGAATCGGCGAGGGTTCGGGATATGCGAGCGTGCCAGTAAGTCGGGGATCCAGCCCCAGTGCTTCAAACGGATGAATTGTCTTTTCGGGAATCGGGGCTGCCATCACCTCTCCTGAGTGGTTGAATCGTAAACAGTTATCTTACACGGTTCGCGCGAAATGTTCGTCAGTTCGCAAATTTAGTTGAAAAATTCATCGTCGCGTTCCCCACGGAGATCGCGCCCGCTGCGTCCGTGTCGTGGAACTAATAAAACAACCCTTTCCATTCGGAGAGAACCAACATGCTTGCACTATGGGCTGATGATGTCGCGGACATCGCCAACGATTCCGGCAAAAAAGTGGTCGTCACGATCATCGTTTCGGTCATTACCTCGGTCGCGGCATTCGTCTTTGGCCGGTACTACGGCCGATACAAAGCGCATCGAGAATGGCGATCGAAAGAGTTCATGAATCGAGTCATCGTGAGCCTGAACAGTTTCACGGATGGCTACCTCAAGATTCGCACCATCTTGGAACGCTCGATCGAAGAGGTATTCTTGAACCCCATCGCCATCGAAAAAATTCAGAAATCAGCTCGACTTTGCACCACGGATAAACCGCTCCTGCCGATACCAAAAGATGATCGCTGGTTCTTGTTGAACTTCGTCTTGAATGCTGTCGCCGAGCAATTCGTGTTGGGGTATGTGAAGCGCGATGCCGGTGAAAAGATCGTCGCGGTGAAGTACATGCTCTTCTTGACGTGTGAGGTGGTGGGCGACGAACGCATCCGCAAAGTGCGCGCGATGCTACTCAAGAAAGAATGGCTAGAAGAGTTCCCTTATATGGAGAGCTTACCACAGCTCGAAAACCCTTGGCATATCGATCGCATTCGCACGTTGCGGCAAGCTGTAGCGTTGTACAAGTCCGAGCCAGATAACTTTCTGCCACTCGAAATTTGCGTGTAGGGGCTTCAGAAGACCCTTGCTCACACACTTTGAAGTTGCGCCCGGGAAGTTTATCTAATTCAAAGTGCCTATAAAAAGCGGTTTCCACCCTTCCTGGGTGGCACCGGTTTTCAACCGGTGCTCTCCGTTTATTGTTAGTTTGCACCGGTTAAAAACCGGTGCCACCCGGAAAAGAACTCCGAAGACTCATGCTGAACGCGCAACTTCAAACCTGGCGCGTCCGGCTAACCAAGCCCCTTACTTTCCGGCTTTTGCTGCTGAGAAGAGTTCATCGACTTTCTTCCAATTGACGACCGTCCACCACGCATCGACGTAATCGGCACGCTTGTTCTGGTACTTCAGATAGTATGCATGTTCCCAGACATCGCAGCCGAGCAAAGGCACCATGCCATCCATCAGCGGGCTATCTTGGTTCGGCTTCTTGATCGCTTTGATTCCGGTCGATGCGGCATCGTAAACGAGCCAGCTCCAACCGCTACCGAATTGGGTGAGGCCATTCTGTTTGAAGGTGTCTTTGAACTTGGTGAAATCACCGAAGGTGGTTTTGATCGCTTCGCCGATGGCACCGGTCGGTTCTCCGCCTGCATTCGGGGCCATAATTTCCCAGAAGGTCGCGTGATTGTGGTGCCCGCCCCCGTTGTTGATCACGGTTTGGCGAATGCTTTCCGGCACGCTCGAGATGTTCTTCAGAAGCGAAACAATATCGTGCTTGAGCAATTCGGCATGACCCTCAAGCGCCTTGTTCAGGTTATCGACATAGGCTTTGTGGTGCTTTTGGCTGTGGATTTCCATCGTCATGGCATCGATAGCGGGTTCCAAGGCGTTGAAAGCATATGGCAAGGCAGGCAAGGTGTGGGACATCGTTCATTCTCCGAGTGGTGGAACGCTCCGAACTGAAGCGACATATTTAATGTAGAAAGCCGCGACACTCGGGAACAATGCTGCAAGAACAATGCCAGGGAAATGAACATGCGGCAAAGATTTCTCTGCCGCATGTCGGGTGGAATTTACTTCAGCAATTTTGCGATGTCGTCTTTGATCGCGTTCGCCCAGATGGTGTAACCTTCGGGGCTGAGATGCAATAAGTCTGGCATGATTTTCTTCTCGAGCGTGCCATCTTTATCGAGGAACTTCTCGCCGATGTCTTTGTAGATCACTTTTTTGC
>Ga0105045_10005176_pt1 | contig 11449 bp, 7 predicted proteins | sample MAT02_FD_78089 | JGI IMG/M metagenome (GOLD analysis project Ga0105045, IMG submission 78089) | Freshwater microbial communities from Lake Fryxell liftoff mats and glacier meltwater in Antarctica - MAT-02 (megahit assembly) | ecosystem: Environmental > Aquatic > Freshwater > Ice > Liftoff... | reverse complement strand
TCTACGGCCGCGAACGGCTCGGCGAGTGGTGGGGCTACCTCGCCGGATGGGCCTTCGTCACCGGGAAGACGGCGAGCTGTGCGGCGATGGCGCTCGTATTCGGGGCTTACGTCTCCCCCGGTCTGATGCGACCACTGGCGATCGCCGCCGTGATCCTGCTGACCGCGCTCAACCTGCGCGGTATCCAGCGCACGCTCAGTGCGACCAAGGTGATTCTGGCGATCGTCCTTGCCTGCCTGGCCGGAATCGTGGTCGCGACCGTGTTCGGCGGCGAAGCCGACGCGGCCAACCTCAAGCCGTTCTTCGACAGCGGTCCGTACGGAGTCCTCCAGGGTGCGGCGATCCTGTTCTTCGCTTTCGCCGGCTACGCCCGGATCGCCACGCTCGGCGAGGAGGTCCGTGACCCGGCCCGCTCGATCCGGCGCGCGGTGCCGATTGCGCTCGGCATCGCGCTTGCGGTCTACGCGGTAGTGATCGCGGCGTCCCTGCTTGCGATCGGGCCCGCTGCGCTGGCCACCTCCCCCGCCCCTCTCGAGACCGCGGTCTCGGCCGGCGGCTTCGAGTGGTTCTCCCCGGCGGTCACAGTAGGCGCAGCGGTGGCCTCCCTCGGCGTGCTGCTCTCGATGATCGCCGGGGTCAGCCGGACTACCCTGGCGATGGCCCGTCGTCATGACCTGCCCGGATCCCTGGCCGCGGTCCACCCGGTCCACCGCGTTCCCCACCGGGCCGACCTGGCGATCGCCGCCGTTGTCTGCGCGGTGGTCCTGCTCGTCGATCTGCGCGGGGCGATCGCGTTCTCCGCATTCACGATCCTGCTCTACTACGCGATCGCCAACGCCTCCGCCCTACGACTGAGCCGGGCCGAAAGCGACCGCTCACGCCTGATCTTCGGGGCCGGCCTGGCCGGCTGCCTGGTGCTGGCGGTCACTCTCCCACCGGGCGCGATCGCCGTCGGCCTAGGGGTACTGGCCGCCGGCGCGATCGCCCGCCTCGCAGCCGGCCGCGGCGCCCGTCAGGGCACTCGCCGCTGAGGACCAGAGCCGGCTCAGTCGCGGATCAGGGGCGCATCTCGTAGCCGCCGGCCAGGGCGCGGGTCTTCTGCCAGACGGCGTTGAACCGGTCCTGATCCACGGCGGGCTTGGTAATCGCGCTTCTGGCCCAGTCCTGCTGGGCCTCGGTCGCCGATGTCTTGCCGTGGAGCTCGGCCGCGTAGGCGGAGAAGTCGCGGACCAGCACGTCGAAAATCTGATCGAGGGTGTCGTGGGGCAGGCCGGTCAGCTCGGCCTGCTCGCAGATCAGCTGGCCGTACGGGATCAAGGTGAACAGCTCGCCGAGGGTCAGCAGGTAGTCGAGGTCCTTCTGCTGGGTTTCGTCCGGAGCGGCGTCGGTCAGCAGCTGCTTGAGCGACTCGGCCAGCTCGGCAAAAAGCGCCACGTTCGGCACCTGCGAGAACGGCTCGAAGGCGTCCTGCCAGGCACCGAAACGGATCTTCGAGAGACCTCGGGCGGGACCCTGCTCGAACAGGAAGGAGTCGTCGCCCGGCTCGAGCGTGCGCGGCGGTGCCTCGAGATCGGGGTCGGCGTTGAACAGATAGGAGCCCATGAACTTGAGTACCAGGGCCATGTTGACCGTGACCGTGCCCTCCAGCTTCGGCAGGGCACGGATGTCGCGGGCGGCCATCTCGAACCACATGTCCCGCTCGAAGCCCTTGGCTGCGATCACGTCCCAGAGCAGGTCGACCACACGCTCGCCCTCGGTCGTCACCTTCATCTTGGTCAGCGGGTTGAACAACAGGTAGCGCCGGTCCTCGAGCGAGGCGGTGCGGAAGTAGTCGATCGAGCGGTTGGCGAACAGCTTCATTGCGGCAAGCCGGGCGAAGGCGTCGGTGAAGGCCTGCTGGACATGCGGGAAGTCGGTCACCTTCATGCCGTAGAGCTCGCGCCGGTCGGCGTGGGTGATCGCCTCCCAGAAGGCGTGCTCGCAGATTCCGATCGAGCCGAAGCCGAGGTTGAACTTGCCGATGTTGACCGTGTTCAGCGCGGCGTCGAAGGCGGCCGGGCCGGTGTGGAGCATGTCGCCGGGCTCGACCGGATACTGGTGGAGCTCGAACTGCGAGACGTAGCTCTGCGAGTTGACCACGTTCTGAATCAGGTTGTAGTCGGGGTGCTGGGAGTCGGCGGCGAAGAAGACGTAACCCTCCGCGCCTTCGATCCCTTCGATCCGACCGAAAACGGAGACCATGCCGGCCTTGTTGCCGTTGCCGATGTAGTACTTGCCGCCGGAGGCGGTCCAGCCCTCGCCGTTCTCGCGCGGGGTCAGGACCATGTCGGTCGAGTAGACGTCGGCACCGTGCTCGCGCTCGGACAGGCCGAAGGCGAAGATCGCTCCCACACCGAGCAGCCTGGCGGCCTTCTCGCGCGCCTCCTCGTTGCCGGACTGGAAGATCGGTCCGAGGCCGAGAATCGTTACCTGCCACGTGTACCAGTAGGCGAGGCCGTAGAAGGCGGAGATCTCATTGAAGGCACAGATCCGCTGGGTATCCCAACGACGGGAAGCGTCTCCCCCGCCGTCGCGCTCCGGGGTGAGGAAGGACTCGAAGATTCCAAGCTCTGCCTGCTTCTCAAGGAAATCGGCGTACCAGACGTGGTCGCGGTCGTGGTCCTTGAGGGTCTGCTTGCCGCGGTCCTCGAACCACTCGATCAGCGCCTTCAGCTTCTGCTCGTCCTCAGGTTCCAGGTACGGGGCGCTCCAGCTGTTCGGGTTGAAGATCAGTCCGTCGCCCGGCGCTCCGGGGCGAACCATGTTGGTCGGGTCGGCAGCAGTCTCGGCAGGTTCCATGCCTCCAGCATAAAGCCGCGAGCCTCGGAGGTTTGCACCAAATAGACGTCACCAGTCCCGGGGCTTGGCCCGCGCTCAGCTCAGTCTGGCCGAGCGAATGAAGGACTTCGATCCTTTGACCAGCTTCAGCCGGACGCTGGCCCCCTTCAGGCGTTTCGCGTAGCGGCGGCAGGCCGGTAGCGACCGCAGGTTGACCCGGACGGGGCCGGGGCGTGAAGCGCGTGCGGAGCCTGCGACGCAAACTCGCGGACGACCTCTGAGGCCGAGCCTCGCGGCCGGAACGGTGCCGGTGACCCGATACCGCCCGGCCATCGGAACCTTGACGGTCGCGCGAAAACCGGTCGGGGGAGCCGCTCGCGGCAGGTCAATTCCGCCGATCGAGGGAGAGGATCCTGTCCGGGAGATCCGCACCGCCGGCGAGGAGAACCGGCACGGATCGTCGAGTGTCTTCGGTACGCCGGCGACCATCACTCCGCGGTCGTCGTGCCAGGCAATCCGGCTGCCGTCCTGGGAGAAGCTGACCGAATCCGCATCCCCGGATGCCGGGAGGAAGCAGTCGACCCCCGCACCGACCGTGACCGGCGGGTCAACTCCGCTGATCGAGATCACCGCCACCCGGTCCGCAGAGGGGCCGCTCAGCTCAACCGCAAGCAACCTGCCGTTGGCAGCGATGTCGGTGCGCTGGAGGTCGAGGCCGGTACCGGCCGTATCGACCAGAAGTGCGAAGACCTGCCCGAAGGGTCCGGAGCCGGCGACCTGAATCGCTACGGTGCTGCCACTCGCGGCCACCACCCGGCGACCGAACATGCTGGGCCATTCGTAGCCCGTCTGACCGATCGGCTGGATCAGGGTTTTGGTGTCGGCGTTGACCACGTAGTGGCCTGAGAAGAAGGACGCGTTCGGCACTATGCCCGTGTAACCCGAGTAGCCGTAGGCGAGAAAGATCCCGTCGGCGCTGAGATCGAGGCCGACTGGCGCCACGTAAGAGCTCCAGCCCGCGGTTTCGGAGGGCAGAGGTCCCTGACTGATGCTTCGGCCGCTCGCATTCCACAGTTCCGTTCGTGAAAGCTGGAAGATCTTGCCGCTTTCCAGTCGAATGCCGAGAACCCGGCCCGAGTCCGCCGCGGCGACGGCGCGCCAGTCCCCCTCACCGGAGCTGAGCCGGACATTACGCTTGCCGTCGAGCGAGGAGAGCCAGACCTCGTTGCCATCGATGTAGGCAACCGAGGTCGCCCCGGTACGGGGTGCGCCGACGAGAGCAAAGGCGGTCACCGAGGCCGCCACAAGTAGCATCAGCGTCCCCGTCCTTCGCGACACACGAATCAACATGAAACGACCATAGCCGCCCGGCGTCTGTATGACAAGGGAACGGGGTGAGCGTCGGAGGTTCGGGTCAAATAAACATCACAACCTCCGGGGCTCGGCCGCGCGAGGGCCCGGCTGCCGGAGGGCTCAGCTGCCGGCGGCGCGGCGGTACTTGGCTACTGCGAGCGGGGCGAATACGGCGAGGATGGCGAGGGACCAGAGCGCCGCGCCCCAGATGCTGTTGCCGGCCGGTGAGCCCAGCCAGAGCGCGCGCATCGCGTCCACCATCAGAGTGAACGGGTTGATGTCGGCGAACCACTGGAGCGCGGCCGGCATCGAGTCAACCGGGACGAAGGCCGATGAGATGAAGGTCAGCGGGAACACCGCAATAAAGCCGAGCGAGTTGGCCGACTCCGGCGAGGAGACCATCAGGCCGAGCAGGGCGAAGACCCAGGAGAAGGCGTAGCCGAAGAAGATCAGCAGCAGCAGCCCGGCCAGGATTTCCCCGATTCCGGTGCCGAAACTGAAGCCGATGATGAAGCCGGTGATCAGCAGCACGATGACCGAGATCAGGTTGGTCACGATGTCGGCGAAGGTCCGGCCGGCAAGCACGGCGGGCCGGGCCATCGGCAGCGAGCGGAACCGGTCGATCAGGCCCTTGCTGAGGTCTTCGTTGAGGCCGATCGCAGTCACGAATCCACCAAAGGCGATGTTCTGCACGATGATTCCCGGGATCAGGAAATCGACGTAACTGAAGCCCGGAGTGGAGATCGCACCGCCGAAGACGTAAACGAAAAGCAGTACGAACATGATCGGCTGGACCGTGAAAGCGAGCAGCAGATCGGGAGAGCGCGGCAGCCGGATCAGGTTGCGCTCGGTGATGACCAGAGTGTCGATCAGCAGGCGTTTCATCTCAGTCATCCCCTTCTTCTTCTTCGGCTTCGACTGCGTGGCCGGTAAGGCTCAGGAAAACGTCGTCCATGCTCGGCCGGCGCAGGCCGAGGTCGTCGATCCCGATCCCGGCCCCGCTCAGCTTCTGGACAGCTTCGGCAATCGCACCCTTGCGCTCGCGCACCGTCAGCTTGACCGCATCATGCTCCACCGTGGGCTCTTCGTCGCTCATCCCGGCGAGGATCGAAGCCGCTTCCTCGGCCCGGTCGTGATCGCTGAGCGTGACCTCGAGCCGCTCGCCACCGACCATGTCCTTGAGCTCGTCCGGGGTGCCGTCGGCGATCACCCTGCCGTGATCGATCACCGCGATCCGGTCGGCCAGGCGGTCGGCTTCGTCGAGGTACTGAGTGGTCAGCAGCACCGTGGTGCCGTCGGAGACCAGGGTCTCGATCGTCTCCCACAGGGCGAGGCGGCTGCGCGGGTCAAGGCCGGTGGTCGGCTCGTCGAGAAAGATCACCGGCGGCTTGGCAACCAGCGCCGCGGCGAGGTCGAGACGCCTGCGCATGCCGCCGGAGTAGGTCTTGGCCGAGCGGTCGCCGGCGTCGGAGAGGTCGAAGCGGTCGAGCAGCTCGGCGGCTCGCTTCTTTGCTTCAGCCCGGTTCATGCCGTAGAGCCGGCCGACCATGGTCAGGTTCTCGATGCCGGTCAGGTTCTCGTCGACCGCGGCGTACTGGCCGGCGAGGCCGATGTTCTCCCGAAGTTCGTCGCCCTGTTCGAGCACGTCCATCCCGGCGACGGTCGCGGTGCCGGAGTCGGGCTTGAGCAGAGTGGCCAGGACGCGGACCGCGGTGGTCTTGCCGGCGCCGTTGGGGCCGAGCAGACCGAGCACAGTGCCGGTCCTGACTTCGAGGTCGACGCTTTCGAGCGCGACGACATCCCCGAAATGCTTGGTCAGCCCACTGGCTGAGATCGCCGGTCCGTCGATCGTCGAGCCGTCGACCCGGGTCGCCCGTGAGGCGCGTTCGGGCCGGTCTCCGTCCTGATCAGTCTCGGTTCGAGCTGTCTGCTGCACGTCGGCGAGGCTAGCAATTTGGTGCACCCGCACCCATCGACCACTTGGAATTGCGGGTTCGCATTGCTAACTTGGTCGGGTGAGGAGAGGCGATCGAACGATCGGACCGGTGCAGCTTCTTCGCGGTCTGACTGTAGACCGGCGAAGGCCGGACCTCGACGCGCTCTCACGCGAGCGTGACCCCGATCGCTTCGTCTGGAACGTTCTCCCCCACGCCGCGCGCAGCTTCGCCGCCAGCATCGTCGTCCTGCCGGAGGATCAGGCCAGGGCTTCGGCGGTCGCCTACCTCTACTGCCGCATGCTCGACACCTACGAGGACCTGATCGAAGATCCGCAAACCTGCGTGACCGAACTTCGCCGGTTCGCAGAGCGGCTCGACTCACCGACCCCGACTCGGCCCACCGCCCTCCCGGCGAGCGCGGCCCGCGACGAGCGCGACCGGGTCTACCTGCTGCTGATCGAGCGCTGCGATCTGGTTGATGCGGTCTTCGCCCGGTTCGAGCCGGAGGTCCAGGAGCAGATCAGAGAACTGGTCCGCTCGATGGCCGGGGGCATGGCCTGGTCAACCGGCGCCTTCGCCAGTCAGGGCGGCGTGCTCGAGGACCAGTCGCAGCTTGCCCTCTACTGCCGCAACGTGATCGGCTACCCGGCGCTGTTCACCCTGGATCAGGTATCGCAGCGAGCGATCCCGGCGCCCGCCCGCGAGGACGCGCTGCTGGTCAGCGAGATGATCCAGCTGGCCAATGTGACCCGGGACATCGAGCGCGACCTCGAGCGCGGCGTCTCCTACCACCCGGCCCTGAAGCCGTACCTGGGCACGACCGGGTACGAATCCGGCACGCAGGCCGTGGTCAGGCAGGTCCGCGAGGAGTACCTGACGATGGCGCTCGGCCGGGCGCCGGCCTACCGGCGGCTGTTCGAAGGCCTCGGTCTCGGCGGCACCGCCCCGGTCCGGATCGCCGCCGTGCTGATGCTGCTTTTCACCGACCTCCATTACCGCGGCTGCGCGACCAAGACCGGTAACCCGGCCTGGCGCGGACCGAGCGGGAGACTTCAGGTGGTGGCGAGTTCACTGCCGGCGATGCTCTCGCCCTCATGGGCGGCCCACACGGTCAGGCGGGTCGAGCGCGACTTTCTCGGTGCCCTGGTCGGCCTGACCCGCGAGATCCGCCTGCCCGCCTCAGCGTAGATCGCGCCGGAGGCTCCACCCTCCAATCATTTCCCCTTCCTTCTGATACTTTCGCGCCGATGAGCAACGAAGAGCGCCGGTATGGGAGCAGGACCGGAGCGCTCAGGTCGCTCTTCGGTTCACTCGGTTACAACGGCTGGCTGGCTGCGGCGACCACGCTGGCGACCCTGATCGGAGTCGGCCTCTCGCTCGGCGGCATCGCTGATGCGGCCAACCTGATCTGGGGCGGCGTCACCGCGATCGTGCTGGTGCCGCTGACGATCGGTGTCGCCCGCAGCCTCTGGAACCGGGACCCCGGGGTTGACACCATTGCCCTGCTGGCGATGGCGGCCGCGCTGGCGATGGGCGAGTACCTGGCCGGCGCGGTGGTAGGTGTGATGCTGTCCGGCGGCAACGCGCTCGAGGGCTTCGCCGCCGGTCGAGCCGAGCGGGAACTGCGCTCGCTGCTTTCGAACGCTCCGCGGACCGCCCACCGCTACATCGATGGACACCTGGAAGAGGTCGATGCCGACGTGGTCGCCGCAGGGGACCGCCTGATGGTCCGCAGCGGCGAAGTAGTCCCGGTCGACTGCACACTCTCTTCCGGCTCGACCAGCATCGACGAGTCGGCGATCACCGGAGAGTCGATGCCGGAGTCGGTTGCCGAGGGGGCGCTGGTGCGAAGCGGCTCGATCAACGTCGGCCAGTCGGTGGACGTCGTCGCCCAGCGCGCGGCCGCCGACAGTACCTACGCCGGCATCGTGCGGCTGGTCAGGAGCGCCCAGGAGGAGCGGGCCCCGGTGGTCCGGCTCGCGGACCGCTTCGCGGTGTTCTTCCTGCCGGTGACGCTGATCACCGCCGGGCTGGCGTGGCTGCTGTCCGGGGATGAGGTGCGGGCGCTGGCGGTGCTGGTCGTCGCCACTCCCTGCCCGCTGATCCTGGCCACCCCGATCGCGATCATCTCCGGGGTATCGCGCGCCGCCAAGCGGGGAATCATCGTCAAGGGAGGCGGCGCGATCGAGGCGATGGGCAGCGCTGAGACCGTCCTGCTCGACAAGACCGGCACCCTGACCACCGGCAAGCCGACGATCAGCCGGGTGATCGCACTGGACGGAATCGCCGCGGATGAGCTGCTTCACCTGAGCGCCTCTCTTGATCAGGCCTCTCCCCACGTTCTGGCCGAGGCGCTGGTCGCGGCAGCCCGTGAGCGGGGAGCCGAACTCGCCATCCCGACCGGAACTGAAGAGACACCGGGCGAGGGCATCGTCGGCCAGGTCGACGGACGCCACGTCGCGCTCGGCCGGCTGGCCTGGCTGACCGGAGACCTCGGAATCGCAGCCTCGCCCGAACTCGACCTGAGCCTCGAGGCCAACCAGCCCGGCGCCGCGGTGATCTCGATCGCCATCGACGGGAAGATGGGCGGCGCGATCGAGCTGGCCGATCCGGCCCGCGAGGATGCGGACGAGATGATCGCCAGCCTCCGCGAGGCCGGGGTGAAGCGGTTGGTACTGGTCACCGGCGACGACCGCGCGATCGCCGAGCGGATCGCTGCCGAAACCGGCATGGACGCCGTCTTCGCAGACTGCAGTCCCGAAGACAAGCTCGAGGTCGTGCGGGCCGAGCAGGCCCGGGCGAGGGGCACCGTGGCGATGGTCGGCGACGGAGTCAACGACGCCCCGGCGCTGGCGCTGGCCGACGTCGGCATCGCAATGGGCGCCCGCGGAGCGACCGCGGCCAGCGAGTCGGCCGACGCAGTACTGACTGTCGACCGGGTCGACCGGGTCGCTGACGCGATCCCGATCGGGCACCGGGCGCTGTCGGTCGCCCGCCAGGGCGTGATCGCGGGGATGGGCCTCAGCATGATCGCAATGGGTTTCGCCGCCTTCGGCTACCTGACCCCGGTCGCGGGAGCGCTGCTTCAGGAAGCGATCGACGTCGCGGTAATCCTCAACGCCCTTCGTGTTTTGCGTCCGTGAACCCCGGGCAGACGAGCCGGGGTTGCGGATAACTACGGATGTATGTGGTCGGCTCAGGCTCTATTTCTTTGACTGGATGACCTGCCCGGATTGCTCGACGGAAGTGCGGGTACACAGGTAAATGACAACCAGGTCGGGGAACCGTGTTAGACCGGCAGGTGACAACCAAGGAAGGGATTCATGAGAGACGAGGATCGCGCGCAAGCGGATGGAGAGGAAAAGGACCCGACGGACGGGCGCAAGAGCGAACCTCCCCACAACCTCCCTGTCGCCGTCGTAGCGCTGGGTGGAAACGCCCTCCTGCCCCGCGGAGAGCCCCTTGAGGCGGCGCTCCAGCTCCGCGCCGCCCGGGACGCCGCAAGCTCAATCGCCGGCGCCCTCGACAACTACCGCCTCGTCGTGACCCACGGAAACGGGCCCCAGGTCGGCCTGCTGGCCCTGATGAGCGATGCGTACACCGAGGTCGATCCGTACCCCCTTGATGTACTCGGCGCCGAAAGCGAGGGTCAGATCGGCTACGTGGTCGAGATGGCAATCGATAACGCGACCGACAGCTGCGACACGGTCGCGCTGATCACCCGGGTGGTCGTCGACGAGGACGACCCGGCCTTCACCAAGCCGACCAAGTTCATCGGGCCCGTCTATGACAAGCAGACCGCGGGCGATCTGGCGAAGGAGCGCGACTGGACCGTGGAACCGGATGGCAACAAGTGGCGCCGCGTGGTGCCTTCACCCGAGCCCAGGAGCATCGTCCAGCTTCCTGCGATCCGCAAGCTCGTCGACTCCGGTTTTCTGGTCGTCTGCGCCGGCGGCGGCGGCGTCCCGGTGGTCGAGGACGGCGGCGGACATCGAGGAGTCGAAGCGGTGATCGACAAGGACCTCTGCTCGGCCCGCCTTGCGGCCGACCTCGGTGCCGAGGTGCTGGTGCTGGCCACCGACGTCGACGCCGTCTACCTCGACTGGGGAGGCGACGACGAGCGAGCCCTTGGCAAGGTCGGGGTCGATCAGCTCCGGAGCCACGACTTCGCTGACGGTTCGATGGGTCCGAAGGTGGAAGCAGCCTGCCGAATGGTGGAAGAGACCGGCGGTCGCACCGCGATCGGCTCTCTGGATGACCTGCCCGGATTGCTCGACGGAAGTGCGGGTACACAGGTCAGTGACAACTAATGCTGAGAATCGTAGTAGACCGGTAAGTAACAACCAGGAGGGGGAATCATGAGCGACGAGGAACGCACGCAAGAGGGGACGGAAGGAAAGGACTCGACCGAAGGGCGAACGATGAAGTTCCCGACGGCGTTCTCGGTGCTGGCGCTGGTCCTGCTGGCCGTCTGGCTGGCATCGTTCTTCATCCCGTCGGGCTCGTACGAGAGCGCGAAGGACGGCTCCCCTATTCCCGGCAGCTACTCGGAAACACCTTCCTGTTCCGAGGTCAAGGGCAAAGCTGCCTGCGTGGACAAGTCGATCCCGCAGCAGTTCAGCGAACTTTGGACCGCAACACCGAACGGCCTCTACGGAATCGAGAACGCCGACGGTAACGTCGACCCGGACAACGAGGGTTTCCTCTACGGCTCGGCGATGATCTTCCTGTTCGTGCTCGCGGTCGGCGCCTTCATCACCGTGACCATGAAAACCGAGTCGATCCAGACCGGGATCGGGCGGCTCGCGGTCAGATACAAAAACAGCGGGTCCATCCTGATCGTCGTGCTGATGAGCGTATTCGCCCTCGGTGGCACTACCTACGGGATGTGGGAAGAAACGCTCGGTTTCTTTGCCTTGGTCGTTCCTCTGGTGCTGGCGCTCAACTACGACCGCATGGTCGGCGCGGCGATCATCCTGCTCGGGGCCGGCACCGGAGTACTCGCGTCGACAGTCAACCCGTTTGCGACCGGAGTGGCCTCGGATGCCGCCGGCATCGCGATCGGTGACGGCATCGTGCTGCGGGTGGCGATGTGGATCGTCCTGGTCGCCATGGCGATCGGCTACGTGCTCTGGTACGCGCGCCGGATCCAGAATGATCCTTCGAAATCGATCGTCGGCATCTCCGAAGATGACGCTCAGGAAGCCAGAGGCCTGGTCGATGACGTGCCCGAGCTGACCGGCCGGCAGAAGGTCATCCTGGGCGTGTTTTTCCTTTCCTTCGCGATCATGATCTACGGCTTCGTGCCGTGGTCGGACGTGATGAACAACGTCTTCAGCACT
>Ga0105045_10005175_pt1 | contig 11449 bp, 5 predicted proteins | sample MAT02_FD_78089 | JGI IMG/M metagenome (GOLD analysis project Ga0105045, IMG submission 78089) | Freshwater microbial communities from Lake Fryxell liftoff mats and glacier meltwater in Antarctica - MAT-02 (megahit assembly) | ecosystem: Environmental > Aquatic > Freshwater > Ice > Liftoff... | reverse complement strand
TCGCATTGGAGACGAGCCCATTCGTAGGCTTTGAGGATCTTGTCCGCCGGGCACTGGGTGGAGCAGAGGAAAGCGGTGGCGGGGTTTTCAAGGAGGGAAACGGGACCGCGAAAATGAAAACGCGGGCGGGAGGCTGGAGCGGTGGCCATGTCAGTCCATTTGCCAAGTGGCACTTGCTCGCACTCCTGTCTGTAGGAGATCAAAGTGACTTGATTGCGGCGCACTTGAAAGACCGCTTCCTGGAGATACCCGTTGCCGATCCCGTGAGCGGTGGCTTCATCGCACAGCACGCCGAATCCCGGTTCGGAATGGTCGGATTGTGAATCATAACCGGTGACCGGGAAGTGGATCAGGCCAAGCTTGCGAAGCTGGGTTTCAAATTGCCGGCTCCGTTCTGCATTCGCTTCTTCGGAGATCGTCTTGCCCTCCGGATTGCACGCCGTGATCACCGCAAAGTATTCCGGCAAACCGCCGTGAGGCAGCTCGGCGCGGAAGCGGGCATGGCGGTAAGCAGGGTTCATGATTTCTCGCGGGGCGGACAATGGCAATATGGAGAAGGGTTTTGAAAACCCTTTGCGAAGGATCGGGGGTTGTGAGCTGGGGTTGTAAGAAAGGGTTTGCAAAACCCTTCTCCATATTTAGCCAGTACCATGTCGAGGTTGTAGTGAGCGACCTTATAGGTTTTTCCATCAGCGGCAGTCGTTCGGTAAAGCCAAACCACTGAACTCTCCGCAAACCCCTCATCCTCGAAGATGTGTTTGATGTGCTTGCTGATGGTTCCCTTTGCCTTGCCAAAGACCTGCTTGCCCTGCTTCAGGCGTTCGTCGTCCATCACGAAGCCCTTGATGATGAACTCCCGCAGCGTCCGGGTGGCCCAGATGCGGAACTGCGTGGCTTGGAAGCTGTTGACCCGGTAGCCGACGGCAATGATGGCATCGAGGTTGTATAACTGTGTCTTCTGGGTCTGGGTTTTGCCTTCGAGTGCGCCATGGGGAGTGGTTAGTTCCAAAATGGAACATACCACTTTTCCCTCCAGTTCCCCTGTCTCAAAGATGTTTTTCAAGTGTTTGGTGACGGCCGGACGCTGAACCCCGAACAGCTCGGCCAGCGCTTTTTGGGTCAGCCAAAGGGTCTCGTCCTTGAGAAACACATCCACCTTCACCACCCCTTTTGGCGAGGCGTAAAGACCAGAATTTCGCTACCAGGTCACCCTTCATGAGTATTTTCCTAACGACCTTTCATTGCTGTCTCATGACTCAGCTCGCCGCAGATCGATCCATCGCTCAGGAATTCCCGATTTGAATCGCCGGTAAGCAGTTGCAGAAATCGTGCGAACGAAGGAATGGTTCTCAGCTTCCTGGTGGTCTTGATCAAACGCGCAATGCGAATCGCTTCAAAGAAATCTGAATACCTCCGCCCCTGACCACGATGTTTGATGGAGAGTGAGATAAGCGTCCCTTTGGCATTTGCATTCGCGTCATACTTGACTCCCCTCCATTTGCATTTGTGCGGTTTGGTCGAGAAATACTCCCGGATTGCGGAATCATCCGCCAAAAGCCATGTCTCCAGTTCGGAACTGATGCACAGCAGACGGGTGCGGCTCATGACGGCTTCAGGCAGTCCTTCCAAGCAATCCAGCATCATCGCCCGCTCGTCTCGACAGTTCCTGGCGATGATTTCCTTTTCGGCATCTTCCCACAGAGGCCGTTGATCCCAAACAATCAGGACCAGATCGCATTTATCCACATCAACCAGATCCCTTGCGACATCAGCCGCATTTAGATAAACCTTCTTTTTACTGCCCTGCGGCTTAGCCACGACTACCGTATCCGGAGACAACCTGCGAATCAGGCACTGGAACACAGTCTGATCGGGCCCGTCGGAATCACACTCCAGTATCAGGCCAAGTTTCTTGATCATTTCCGCCCTCCTTCATTGCGGAACATTCCCATCGTGTAGAGGCTTCCGGGTGCGAACTTTGCGCTCCACGCCCGGAGATTCTCGTGGTCGGCTGGCCTACCGAATGCAGGAGGCTGGCCTGGAAGGCGATCCACAGTAATGATGTGGCTCAAGAGCAGCTTGTCCAGAAGGTAGGGCGAGTGGGTGGTCGCAATGACCTGAGTGCGCCGTGACTCAACCGCATAACGGATCTCTTCCACGATGAAACCGAGCGCCCGGGGATCGAGGCCGTTCTCGATCTCTTCGATGAATAATACCGACGGCGGATCCGGGTGGCGTAGTGCGGTGAGGATGGAAAGAACCCGCAGTGTGCCGCCCGAAAGCACCCACCCGGGCAGCTTTATATTTTCACCGTTTTCAAAGGACTCGACGAGCCGTATGAACGACATTTGATTGATGAGGTCGCTGGTCTCCTCGGGCTGCACATCAACGGCGTATGGCACTATGTATCCCAATGCTTCGATCATCGCGTTGTAACCGTCCTGGTCCAGCTCCATGAAACTCCGAAGATACCGGGAGAGGTTTCCGCCACTTCTATCTAAGGTAGATTCCGTCGTGTGTTTGCGTGCTTGAGGACCGGCAATGCGTGAGGGTTCCAGACTAAGAAACAACCATTTTCTAAGATCCGGTGCGGGTTTGACCCTGAACAGGGAGAATTCCGCAGGAATTTCGAGAGCTTCGGTGTGACCTCCGTATTCCTGGAATATAGGGCCACCGATCTTGCGGTGCCTTTTCAATCTTCCGGCAATGTTCAGTTGTTCAGACTGCGGCACGACCGTTCCCGCACGATATTTACCAAGGTTCCCGGCAAGTTTGGAGAATTTGGTTTCCGCAGACCAGGTGGTCACTCCGCTGCCCTTTGCTTCTCTGCCGGTGACGCTGATTCCCATTGGAGATGAAAAACACGGATCTGCCAAATTCGGCTTCCTATCCGTCCCCTGCCAGAGGATGTGGTCGAAATCGAACCAAGGATCGACCGCCTCCGTGATGTTCTTCGTGGCATGGTTCTTGAAAAACTCCAATGCCTCGATGACGCTGCTCTTGCCTGTCCCGTTGTGGCCTACGAAGACCGTTAGCCAACCCAGTTTGAGCGTTCCACTGTCCTTGACTGCTTTGAAATTTCTGATGCGAACGGACTTGATCATGACTTTGGAGAGGTGGTTCGTGGGAAAGAGCCGAGTTCCGTAAGATCCCGGAAGGCGTTGAGAGTTTGGGATTTGGTGGCTTCGTCCACCAGTGGGAAGGTGCTGAGGATGTGCTGGAATTCCTCGACGGTGAGGTCGTAGAGGCGGGCGACGAGGGCGTCGATCTGGGCGCGGAGGGTGAGGCGATCCTGTGGTGCGGTGACGCCGTGGGTCTTGTGGGTTGCGCCTTTGCCGAAGATCTCGGCGAGGAGGTCGTCGAACTCCGGGGCGGTGCCGGTGAGCCGCGCCGCGCGCTCCACCAAGGGGCGGAAGTCTGGGTCTTTCGATGTGAGGCGGGGGATGGGGAGCTGATTCAGGTAAAAGAAATTGCAATGGGTGGTAATCTTCTGGCGGATCAGCCAATCGACGGTGAAGGAGTTGAAGAAACCTGCGATGAAAAGTGTGGTTGGGGTGTCTGTGGGAGAGCTGACAACTGGAAGAGTGTTTCCGCAAAAAGCTTTGGGGATGAAACCGGCGATGAGCGTGCGGGAATCGGTGTTCCGGGCGATGTCGCGGAAGCCGAGGCGATGTCGCTGGTATCCGAGAGTCTGGCCGGTGTCCTCGGTTCTGCCCAAAACGGATGCACGGGTTTCTTCGGGATCGACCCAATAGCGCGCTGAGGCGTATTTGCTTTCAAACTGATGGATCATTTTTCCTTCGTAGAGCGGCATCTTGCCTTCTCCGGAAGAGTTGTGAAACAGGTGGCTGTCACTCGTCATATTGATTTCTTGAGTGAATCTGCACTTCCAACTTCCCTTGATCGTCTCACCCAAAGCGGGATGCTTGAGCAGTTTTTTCGCAATTTCAACATCAAGCGTAGCCTGGAACTCCATGACGGAGAGAGACCCGGGCGAGAGCTTCGCGATAAGAGTTGGATCGAGATGCAGGGAATCAGCGGCAGGAAATTGAGCAAGTTCCCGGACATCCAGGCGCATGAACGTAGCGGGGAAGCTTTCAGTTTTTCCCGAGTTCTCGAAGGTTAGGACTATGAATTTGAACGAGCGATGAACTCCCTCGAAAATTACCCTACGATTCTCGAATCCGAAGAGTCCGGTTATCCTGCATTTTTCAAAGAGCATTCTGCGGAGCTGAGTTGCTCCGAGATCGGTGTAAATGCCGGAAGGAATAACGATTCCGCAGCGGGAGTTCGGAGAAAGCAAGTGAGTGCATTGCTCGAGGAAATTTTTATAGAGGTTGAGTTTGCTGGCCTTTTTCTTCCCATCAATAACTGAGATCTGATTCGAATATTGGGCGGAGTTCTTAAGAAAATCCCCCAAGTGCTCAAAGGAACTTGAATGTTCCAGCCAAGCTTCCCGGAATTTTTCTTCCTCCATCATACCCGCAAACTGCATTTTCCAATCCTCGATCCTGATGACGTTCTTGTTAATCGAAGGGTCAAAATTGGTCGCGAACTCCTTCTGATCATTTTGGAAAACATCCCAAGGCGGGTTGGTGATGATCGCATCGAAGCCACCCCGGTTGACGATGATTTCATCGAACTCGTAGGCCCAATGGAAGGGCTGGAGGGCTTCGATGTCGGTGATGCGGAGTGGGCGTTTTTCGGGTTTGCCTTCCTTTTTCTTGGCGCTGTCCCAGGTGGCTTGTTCGTATTTGATGCCGAGGGCTTGGAACTGGTCGAGCAGGAGTTGATCGAGAATGGCGCGGGCTTCGGTTTTGAGCGCATCGATGTCGTGCTTGAGGGCGGCGAGGTCTTTGAAGAGCGAAGTGGATTCCTTGTAGAGGCGGATGCGCTCGTTTTTCTTGCGGAGGAGTTCGTCGTATTTTGCGGCTTGTTTGATGGCGATGTGGGCCTGTTGAGTTTCCTTTGTGGTCGGGACGGCAGTGGTCTCGGTGGTGAAACCAAGGGCTTCCTCGTAGGCGAGGGAGATGCGGGCTTGCTGGAGACGTTTTTTGGAAGATGTGGGCGAAACGCCCACGCTTCCTTTAGAGTCAAACTTGGCGGAATCGACGTGGAGCAGGCCGATGAGGGAGTTTCCGGGAAGGAGATTGAACTCGATGTTCGGCAGCGGTTCCAACTGTTCGCGGGTCTCTGCGGAGGCGACGAGGGAGAGGAACAGGCGAAGCTTGGCTATTTCCACGGCCTCTTCCATGAGGTCAACGCCGTAGAGGTTTTCCGTGACGATTTTCTTCTTCAACCAGTAGGCCATGGGTGCCTTGTGCTGCTTACGCTCGAACTCGATCCACTGGAGAATCGGCGCGTGGCCAAGTGCCTCGCAACGACCGATGAGGGCGGTGTAAAGATTGAGCAGGGTCTTCTGCGCGGCGACGAGGAAAGCGCCGGAGCCGCAGGCGGGATCGAGCAGCGAGAGGCGCGGGAGAATGTCCTGGATAACCTTTTGGCAAACGGCGCCGGTGGCGTGGAGCAGCAGATCCTCGATGGTGAGATAACGGCGCGGCGTGGGGAAAACCTTGGGCTGGGATTCGTGGAGTTTTTTCTGGGGCTCGTAGCCGGAGTTGATCCGGTCGAGCACGAGCTGGTGGATGGTTTGCTCGCAGAGGTAATCGGTGATTTCCGGGCGGGTGTAGTAAGCTCCGAATTCCTTTTGGTTGATGTATTTCTCGAAGATGTAGCCGAGCACGTCGGGATTGATCTCGCGGTCATCGCCGCCGGGGGTGTCATTGAGGGACCAGGAGTAACGGGAGAAGAGGCCTTTCATGCCGTTGACTTCCTCACGCCCAAGTAACTCCAGAAACACATGGTCGGGAACCTTGATTTTCGAATAGCGCTTGGAAAAGAGTGCGTCACCCTCGATACGCGCCTCGATACCATGGGGTAGGAAAAGACCACCGTTTAGATAAGGAATATCTCCCAGCGTAATATTGGATATAGGCTCCCGTCTCTCCTCGGGTTTGGCAAATCCCTCGAAGAAGAGGTCGCGCAGAAAATGGGAAAAAAATCTGTCTTTTCCCGCCTTCATCGAAGCGGCCAGTTTCTCAGGGAGATAATTTCTATTTCCTTCCTTGCCTTTGCCGACATCAAGGAAGCCTTTGTCCTGGAGGAACCAGATGAACATGAGGCGGTTCAGCAAGACGGAGGCATACCAACGGCGTTCGCCGGGATCGGGGATGCCCTCAATGGCTTCGAGGAGCTTGCCGTGCTCGTCCTTGAAGTCGTTGAAGAAAGCTTTGGTGACGGTTTCGATGTCCAGTCCATCGCGGACGCGGCGTGCGGTCTCGGTGATGGGGATATTGCCGTTTTCATCGAGTTCCGAGAGATCGACGACGAGGGAGGCGAGCTTGGAGAGGAAGAGGTCGCCGGGCTGGCCCTTGAGATAATGGTGGCGGCGCGGGTGGGTCTTCGAGCCATCACGCTTCATCCAGAGCCAGACGGAGCGGGTGCGAGTGTGATCGAGGAAGATGAGGATATTCTCTACGGCGTGCGGGGAGATGCGTTTCCAGATGGCTTGCTGGTCTTTTGCATCGGGAAACGGGGCGTCCGCCTTGACGGCGATCACTTCGAAGACCCGGAAGCCGGAGAGTTGGCAAATTTCCTTGGCAATATAGCTAACACCGCCGTGTTCAACGGGGATCGGTTTGACTCGCTCGGGATGGTTCCAGCCAAGATCCTCGACGAAGAGATCGGCGAAGGCGAAGGCTTGGAGGTGTTTGCGCGCGGCGCGGGGATCGAGCTTGGAGGTCATGGGAAAATAGCTTGAAATTGGTAGGGAGAACTCGTATTAAAACCCAAGCGACTAGTGCGGTTCGAACCTTTCTTCGTCCCCGTGGCATTGCCCCTGGCCGCTCCACTTTGATTCAGTCCTTGAAGCCATGCCAGAATAACTGGCATGGCTTCATTGCCTCTGTGGTTCAGTTGCATGGGGTATTAGTCGGCAAGGCCGAGCGAGCAAAGAATACGAGGTTCCTTGGTGGGTTCATCATGGAGATTGACGACGACAAGACGGTCGTCGCGATGGAGCTGGGTGACCATGTCCGCCAGATCCTCGGGAGTGATGTTCGAGCGGAGCTGGCGGTTCAATTTATCCACAGCCTCGGTGGTGAGCGGGTGATCATAAACGGCCTGAATCGCTGCGCGGACTTGATCTGTGAGAAATAAATCCCCTTGCCTGTGGCGGAGGTAGTCTTGCAGGACTTCGTAAGTGCGGTAGCGCGCACCCCGACGAGAGCCGAGCTGGCCGGCAGTCATCGTGCTTCGTTCTTCCTCGACGATTTTGGTAGCGCGGGAAACGAGTTGGTGATGGTCCGCACGCCGGGGCAATGCGGGAGTATCGGCGGTGCATTTCGCCTGCCGGAGAATGCGGACCGGAGACTCGGATACGGTTTTGCCATCGGCATCGATCCAGATGAGGGCATCGTGATCCTGAGGAGTGCGGATGTAGGTGAGAACGCCGGGTGGTGTGATATCCGGTCGCTCGGGGTCGGAGGTATGGGCTTTGGTGGCATAGACCACGTCCGGCAGTGTCTCGACTGCGAGGCGAAGTTCAGGATTATTCTTGATGGCTTGTGCCCAAATTTCGAAAGCCTCGGAGGTGAGATCCACCTCGTCATCTTCGGGTTCGTCGAGAATACCGGATTTCTCATCATAGAGGTTTCTCAAGCCATCCTCATCCGCCGGGGTCTGGTCCTCGAAGAAGGATTCATCCGAGCCGACCACTTCTTCGTTTTCGCGCAGGCGATGGACCAGACGGTTGCGGAGCTTGATGATATTTTCCACTCCATCCGCCGGGAGAAACGAATAACAAAGGATGTTGTCCGCTTTCTGTCCGATCCGGTCCACACGACCCGCCCGCTGGATCAGGCGGATGATCGCCCACGGAAGGTCGTAATTGATGACTCGTGCGGAGTCTTGCAAATTTTGCCCTTCCGATAGAATATCCGTGGCGATGAGAACGCGGGTTTGTTTCCCCGGCGGGAACTCCTTGAGTTTTTCGTTGGATTCCGGGGAAAAACGCCACGCTTGTTTGGCGGGGTTTTCCGAATCCCCGGTGGCGCAATCCACGCTATCGAGCCCTGCGGCGTGCAGGGCAGCGGATAGATAGCGGGCGGTATCGGCGAACTGGGTGAAGACGATGAACTTTTCCTTGGGGGATTCCTGATGGAGAAGGCGGATGAGGGCTTGGAGCTTGAAATCCTGTGAGGTGGGGATTTCTCCAGTTTCGGAAAGGATGCTACGCAGTGCTTCGGCATCCTGCTTCAAGTTGCTGAGGAGTGTTTTCTTGAAGACATCCGTGCGGAGCCACTTGTAGCGCTTGGATTGGTGTCCTGAGAGAAAGTCGTAGAGGGACTTGGCTTCGGACCGATAATGGCTTTCATCCCATTGGCCGAGGGGCGGGAGTTTCTCATCTTCGTTCTCGAGGTCGAGTTCGCCGTCGCCGGTATCACGAAGGCGGGTGTCGAGGAGGATGGAATCCTGCTGGCCGATGGCGAGAGGGAGCTTGTTTTCGAGGGCGTAGATCTCCAGATAGTTCCGCAGGATGTGACGGTGGATCGAGAGCAGGAAGGAGTGGGCGGAGCTTTCGAGCCGCTTGAAAAGATTCGTCCGGCAGAAACCTTTCATGCGCTTGCCAGCGCGGGACAGATCTTCGAGGATCTTCTTGTCGGCGCTGGTAAGATCGGCGGGCAGCACGTCCTTTTTATAGAGACTCCGACCATAACGCGGAAGATTCAGGTGATCGATAATTTGGACAATCTCATCGCGGAAGAGACGAGCACAGGTATCTGAGGAATCGTCCGGGTCGGAACGGAATTTGACGGTTACTGGCCTCCGGGTGGGGAAATATATCCGCTCTCCAGTGGGAAGAGTGAGGAAGGGGCGGCCATCTCGGTCGTCAATCGACGCGTAATTTTTGATGATGAACGACCGGGTGCGCCGGACAAGGAACAGGCGCATGATTTCGCGCCAGTCGTCCGGCTCCTCGCTTTTCTCAAACGCTGATAGCGAGGTGAGCGGTGTGTTTGGATTCTTCAGGGCAAAGTTGGATTCGCCAGTTTCACGGAGCATGGCCTCGGGACGGATTCCAATGTCGTTTTGGTCGCCGAGGAAGAGTCGGAGCTGGGCACCAAGATCCAGATAGGTTTTGTTGTAGGGAGTGGCGGTGAGAAGCACGACCTTGCTATCGTTGCGTTCCAGATATTCGCGGATGGCTTGATAGATCTTGCCCTCACGATTCCGGAAGTTGTGGGACTCGTCGATGATGACCAGGCGGTAGCGGGGCAGCTTAGGCAGGTCTCTTTGGGCAACGCTTTGAGACAAGACTTTCGGCGAGCGGAGGCCGAACTTGTGGGCGTAGTCCTCCCACATCGGGGTGAGATTCTTCGGGCAGAGGATCAACGTTTCCAGCATCTGGTCGTCCGCCATGACACGCGCGATCGCGGATGCGACACGGGTTTTCCCAAGACCCACGACATCGCCGACGAGAACGCCGCCGCGCTTGTTCAGGTGACGGCATGCGAGCTGCACGGCCTTTTCTTGGAACGGCAGAAGGAAGTGTCTGATATCGTGAGGAACACGGAACTCCTTGATTCCCTCACGGGCATCTTGCGAAAGGTGCCACGCCATCTTGAGATAGACGTGATAGGGCGGGAGCAAGCGTTCGCTCGCCCAGCTTTCCTCAATGATGGAGATCAACTCATCGGTGATGTCGAGGCAGCGGGAATCTTCCCAGCGATCCTCAAACCAGATTTGAAGTTTTTTGCCAGCATCTTTGTCGAGCACATCGATATTGAGCTCACCTTGTCCCTTGAGGCCAGCCATCGTGAGATTGCTACTTCCAAGGTAAGCGATGATGGGGTTGATCGTGTCCTTTCGATGGGCGAGGTAGAGCTTCGCATGGAGGGCGTGCTTTAAAAAAAGCTTCACTTTGAGGCGTCCGGCTTTGAGCTGCTTGACCAAACGCCGGAGGCCCGCCTCGTCAGCATCTGTCGGATTGCCGATGGTGAGCTGCTTTCGGAATTCAGCGGCAGCTTCCTTGCGAAGTTTGGCGAGGGTTTTGTTGTCAGGATCTTTCTCGGGCTCCTCCGAGAGCCATTTCCTAAGTTGGTCATGAGGCAAGCGCTGCATGCCGACCAACAGACGCGCAGGAACCGGGAGACTGGGATTTTCAGGGATTGACCATGTGTTCACCACTCCGTCGATGCAACGCCATCCGCGCAGATTGAAATACCCCACACAGAAATCTCCCCGAAACGCCAACTTGAGAGCATCCTTGAGACCGTCACTATTTTCGTTCTCCAAGAACGAGTTATCAATGTTGTCGAATACGGTGGGCATGTTGGCTATTTCAAACGCTACTAACGCAACTGGAAACTCCCTGTCCGTGCTCGGTCCGGGCAAAAGAGGTATTGCCGTGCCCAGCGAGGGAATTGTTGAAAGGAGCGTAAGCGGACCAGTGCATGACTTGAATTAGAGACTAGCGGGCGGTTATGGCGAGAAAAGCCTGAAATGGCAGAAGGTGAAAAACTTAAAAACTGAAAAGCTGAGAGAAGATGTTATTCCTGTCCATGGTTCAGTCAGTTGAGAATACCCATTGGCCGACCACCACCATCGACGGGCATTCGTGGGGAGCGACGGGGATGGAATCGTAGTCCGGGTTCAGGGGGAGGAGTTCGATGCGGTCGTGTTGCCAGGCGTCTTCGGAGACGGTTTTGGCGGAGTGGTATTTTTTCACCGTGAAACGCCCGCCATTTTCCAAATCACCACGAGAGTTGAATTGTACGAGGACGATGCGGCCTTCGCGTGATCCTTAAGGACAAGGACGGATCAGAGAATTGATCACGCGATCAACCTCCCACACCGCAACTTCAGCCCGTCCGCATCCGGGTGAAAAGCTTCATCTTTGGGAAGCAGCAGGGACTGGCCTGCGGGTTCCAGAAGTTCCTTTTCTCCGTTGGAGCGTCCGGGGATGGAGATGGAGGAAGAAGAAGAACAGCCGCCGGCGGAAGATGGCAATTTGGGGGCGCTTTTCAGACGGAGTTTGCTGGCCATGATTTGAGGGGGAGATGATTTTAAACGCCTTTTAGGAACAGGTGATAGAACAGCTGATCGACTTCCGCGCATAAGGATTTGTGCTTTCAGATTGTGCTTTCAAGACTGCAGGCAAGACAGCCGGGACGGCTTTCCTACTTTGCACAAATCATGATGCGCACGACTAGAGACTGGCGTTTGGAGCGGATAGGGCAACGAACAAGTTAGATCTGGGTGGCGCTGGATGGAATCGCGGGCGAGCCGATAGTCCGAACTCAAACACCTAAATCCCGGTCAATGCCTCGTCGATGACTTCTAACATGAACTTTGCATCTGCTTGATGGATGCACATGGGTGGCTTGAT
>Ga0105045_10005174_pt1 | contig 11450 bp, 8 predicted proteins | sample MAT02_FD_78089 | JGI IMG/M metagenome (GOLD analysis project Ga0105045, IMG submission 78089) | Freshwater microbial communities from Lake Fryxell liftoff mats and glacier meltwater in Antarctica - MAT-02 (megahit assembly) | ecosystem: Environmental > Aquatic > Freshwater > Ice > Liftoff... | reverse complement strand
GCGTCGGTCACGATCCGGTGCTGATCGGATTCCTCGACCGTGGAAAGCTTGGCACCACCGCCTGTCGCCTCGGAATTGGGGCCGATACCACCGGTGATGATCATGCCGACGCCACCACGCGCGCGTTCCGCAAAATAGGCGGCCTGGCGCGGCGCCCAGCCCGGCACATCCTCCAGCCCCGTATGCATCGATCCCATCAGGATCCGGTTCTTCAACTGTGTGAACCCCAGATCGAGCGGGGAAAAGACATGGGGATAGCGGGAATGAGGTGTCATCGTGCATCCTGCAGGCGTGGTGATGCCGTGTGGGCATTGGCAGGCAGTGCCATTGTCCGGCCACGCCGTCAGCCTCCTCATTCTCCTGTGCCGGGACGTTTGCCGCCATGCGTCAGGCGGCTTGCACTCCCTGACGGGACCATTGCCCTGCAAAATGACTGTGCCGGTGATCGCGACAAGCACGGTCGCCCCGATCGAGCATCTTCGCAACCGCCGCATCGCACTACACTGTTTCCGAGCGGGCAAGGGCGACAGTTGTGCACGTGGATTGACAGGTATCGAAAACTCGAGAGGAAGGCCAGTAAGTTAGTACCGCTGTTCTGGTTCAACCCGAATGAGACGGCCCTGAATGGGCGCAAGGCGATGCACCGCGTCGGGAAGGATGGTACATGAGCAGCAGGTTGGATTTCACCGGAAAGAACGTCCTCGTGGTCGGCGGGTCGAGTGGGATCGGAAACGGCATCGCGCAAGCCTTCCGCGCGCAAGGGGCCCAAGTCCATGTTTGGGGAACGCGCGCCGTGGCGGCGGATTATGACCGCGATGAAGGCTCCGATATGGAGGGGCTGCACTACGTCTGCATGGACGCATCAGATTTCGCGGCCGTGGAATCCTGCTCGCTTCCCTTCGACCGGCTCGATATCCTTGTCCTCTCCCAAGGCATGGTGATCTACAAGCGCGGGGAATTCCAGACGACGGGCTTCCGGAAGGTGGTGGACGTCAACCTCAACAGCCTGATGGCCTGCGCCGAGCGATTCCAGCCGATGCTCGCTGCCGCCCGGGGTTCGCTCATCATCGTGAGCTCTACCGCGGCCTTCCATTCAACCGTCGGAAACCCTGCCTACAACGCATCGAAAACCGGCGCTTACGGCCTCACCCGGACGCTGGGCCAGGCCTGGGCGCCGCTGGGCATCCGCGTGAATGGAATCGCGCCCGGCATGGTGTCCACCAAGATGACCGCCGCCACCTTCGACAATCCGGACCGCACCGAAGGCGTCCGCCAGCGTATCCCGCTCGGCCGCTTCGGAACGCCGGCAGACATGGGCGACGTCGTGCTGTTCCTGGCATCACCGATGTCGGGCTACATCGTCGGGCAAACCCTGGTGGTCGATGGCGGGCTGATCCTCTGAGGCATCGCCCTGCCGAACGCACTCAGGCGGCCTGGGGTAGCCAGTCGAACGGCGGCACAACCGCGCCGGCCACGGCCATGTCCACGGCGAACAGCGCGCCGGCCAGTTGGCTGCTGTCGCCGTCGGCGGCGCTGGTGATGAACAGCGTCTTCAGCCCTTCGCCACCAAAGGCACAGGCGGTCGGCCGCGATACCGGCAGCACAATCTCGCCAACGATTGCGCCATCTGAGGCAACCCCCACAACCTTGCCGCCATCCCATAGCGCGACCCAGTAGGTCCCTTGCGAATCCATCGCTGCGCCATCAGGTGCGGACGGCCAGGCCGGCTGCAGGAATGGTGCTGGTTCGCCGATGGTTGCAGTCTCTTCATCCCACGGCGCACGATAAACGGTCTGCAGCGCGCTGTCGGCATAGTGCAGCCACTTGCCGTCGGGGCTCCAAGCGAGCCCGTTGGGAATGGTGATGTCGTCCACGAGGCGGCGGACCGCGCCGGTCGGTTCCACGATGTGGATGGCACCGGCCTTGCGCTCCGCTCCACGCCCCATAGTGCCCACCAGAAGTCGTCCGCCGGGGCTGACCTTGCTGTCGTTGCTGCGATTGCCGGGCCGGTCAGGCTCGATCGCGCGCGTTTCCAGCGTCCCCAGAAACACCGGGTCGAACGGCACCAGCCCCTTGTCGGTCACCAGAGTCACCACGCCATCCCCCCGCGGTGCCGCGAGGCTCGTGGTGTGCGGAAGGGGGATTACGCGGGTAGATTCTCCATCCCAGGCGTGCAGGGTCTGGCTCAGGATATCCACCCACCACAGCGTATCGATCGCGGCATCCCAAACCGGGCCTTCGCCCAGCAAGGCACCCGCCCGCGTAACGACATCCGCCTTCATGGCCGGTCCCCGGCGCCACGAGCGCAGCCTGGCCAATTGATGATCACCGCTTCCGCTCCCCGCAAACGCCCTGCGGGAAAAGCTTTGACGATGATGAAGGCGCTGTCCAGAGTTTTCCTCATAATTTCGTGAAACTTCGGCCAGCCTGTTACTTTAGTAAATCAGCCCACGCCAGGCCCGGGATGGTCATCTGTACAAGAAGCCTTTCCCTGTGCCAGCTCATGGTTAACGCCAGAAACATCCAATTTACCAAGCGCCTGCTGGCTTTCACCGGGCCAGGGCACCAGCCCGTAGGGCTTCACCAGCGCCCAGATATGGGCCGGCACCATATATTTCATGCGCCGTGGTTCCGCGCGGCGCAGATGCAGGATCGTCTCCACGGCCTTCATCTCCAGCCGCGCACGTGCAAATTCCAGCCCCTTGGGGCCAATGCGCGGCATCAGCCAGCCGACCAGCGGCCGCAACCAATCCGGCATGCTTCTGAGCGGCAGCCCGCCCGCGGCCCGTTCCACATTGCCGAGGAACCCCTTTACCGCGCCCGCCCGCTTGCCCGAACTTCCCCGCTCCGACAGCACGACTTCTTCGCCCAGCAGGCCAAGCACTTCGGCTCCCCGCGCGTTGCGAACCAGCAGCCACTGCTCGCCCTCGCCAGCCATGTAGCCCACCGTGATGTCCGCCAGCACATCGGTATAAGCCACGCAGGTCCGGCAGGTCAGCGGGAAGAAATCCGGCGGCAGCTTCGAAATCGGCAGCATCAGGAAAGGCACGATCTTCACGCTGCCGTCATCGAACCTCAGCTCGACCCGGTAATCGGCGCGGAACTCCAGATAAGAGATGGTTTCCGGCCTGTCAGAAAGCAGCGCCAGGAAATCGTGGAAGCGCTCGGTCGTCGTGTTTTCGGAACAGGGCGTGCCGATCACAAACAGGCGCTCGAACTCCAGTTCGGCTTCCAGCGCGCGCAGAGCGTGCACCTGGCAGGGGATTCCGATCACCGCCAACCGCCTGTTAGCCCCGCGCCCGCGCCGGCTCCAGCAGCGCCAGCAACGGCGCATGGCCCATCCGCATACCGCGCACATCTGCCATCGCTCCGGGCCTCGTCACCAGCACCGGCACCGGCTTCCACCGGTAATCCGGGTCGGGCGCCATCGTCAGCACGGCATCGACCGCGCCCGTTTCCAGCAGTCGTTCGGCAAGCCTGCTGGTGATCCCGGTCCATTGCGCACTGGCGCGCGGTGCTTTCAGCCGGGCGCGGACCATGCGCTGGTAGGGGCCGAAGAAGCGCTCGTCGCCGCGCGCCGGGTCCCGCGCCCTGCCATGCACCCGCGCCTCGCTGGCCGGATAGTCAGGCCGGATGAACTGGCAGGCCCGGCCACAGGCCGCAGGGTCCGCCATGCGCGAAACGCCGCAATCGGTGCACAACCCGCGCGGTGCGGCAGCCGCGAAAGCGGGCGACCAGATTGCGCCTTCCGGATCAGAACGGTTCGGCGGCGGCGCCGCTTCCATAGCGGTCATGCAGTAACGATAGCGAAGAACGAGCCCAGCGCCAGCCGCACATGAAGGAGCGTCACCAAAATCCCACAGGTCTGCTGGTTCCGCCCATGGCTGCCCAAGCCCTCTTGCATAGCGGCCCAATTCCGGTCTAGCTCTGCACCACGATGACTGCGCCAATCGCTCTTTCGGCCGCCAAGGCAACCCACCAGGTCCTGGTGCGTCGGGCTGTGCAGTATCACCTGACCGACTGGTTCAACGAATAGCATCATGTTTGGCTGCGCCGGCCTGAAGGCTGGCTGGCCAAAGCGGCGGGCGGCCTTTGCCCATTGCGAAACACGCGGATCTGATCTGCGCTGCTTCCCCGATCTAAGCTGCTAACGGTCTGTCGAACAACCGGAACCAACAATCGGCTGGCACCAGCAATGCGCGAGGACCGCGATTCGCCTCGCTGCGACGTTCAGGGGCATGCGCCCCCGCACGTACGCCGCCACCCCATCCACCCAGATCATCCAGAATGTTTTCAGGAGATAGCCTCATGCTGTCCATCCAAAATACGTCCCTTGCGTGCATTATCGCCGTCGCTCTCGCCAGCCCGCTTGCCGCACAGGAGACCGCTCCCGCCCCTCCGCCGGCCGAGAGCCGCCCCGAAAACGCGGTCGATGCGGCCGCCGCCGACATCACCGTCACCGGCACCCGCATCAAGGGCCTTGATCTGCGCGGCGCAATCCAGGCCATCTCGCTCGATCGCGATGCCATTCTGGAAACCGGCGCAATCTCCATTATCGATGTGCTGAAGGACCTGCCGCAAACCCGCGGCGGCCGCGGCACCTTCTCCACCTCCAACGCCGGCCCGCTTTCGGGCGACACGCCCACCGGCGCTGCCGGCGTCTCGCTTCGCGGTCTCGGCGTCTCGGCGACGCTCACGCTCATCAACGGCCGCCGCGCCTCCATCTCCTCCTTCGCAAACGGCCAGGAAAGCTTCATTGACATCAACGCCATCCCAGATGCCGCAATCCGCCGGGTGGATGTGCTGCCGAACGGCGCATCCGCACTATATGGCGCAGATGCCGTTGCCGGTGTCGTCAACTTCGTGCTGCGGGATGATTTCGAAGGCGCCGAAATCGAGGCCAGCTACGGTGATTCGACCGCCGGCACCAACGAAGGCCGCTTTCGCATCTCCGGCATCGCCGGCTTCACTGCGGGCAACAACCATTTCACGGTCGTCGGCCAGTATCTGAAGCGCAACGCCTTCTACCTGCGCGACCGCGAAATCTCCGCGAACAGCCTGCGCCCGTCCGAGCAAGGCTTCTACCCCAGCTTCAACGATCTCTTCTCCATGACCTTCGACCAGACCGAAGGCCCCGGCGGCGCAGGCTGCCCCGCAGACCAGTTCGGCAGCGGAGACCTGGGAGAATTCTGCACCGTCAACACCAACGCCTTTGTCACGGCCGAAGGGCAACTTGAAAGCTACGGCGGCATGGCGAGCCACCGGATGGAAATCTCGGACAGTTTCACCTGGTTCAACGAATTTATCTACTCTCGGTCGGAAAGTTCCAGTGTCGCCGCCCCGGCCAACTTTTCACGCACCCCGACCGATCCGGAGAATCCACTATACCCCCAGGCGCTGCGCAATGACCTGGCGGCAGAGGGTGGCTGCCGCCGCTTCTCCTGCTTTTATGAATTCCCGATCTACGCATGGGGCAAATATCCCGATCCGCGCGGCGTGGAGGTTACCTCCGACAGCTACCGCCTTGTAACTGGCTTCGAAATCGAAACCGGCTTCGGCTGGAACGTCACGACAGCCTTCACCCACGGCGGGAATGATCGCGTGCAGAAGGGCACATCCGGCCTCGTCAGATCGGGGGCATTCTACGATCTCAACCTCGGCAACATCTGCACCGACGGCAGCCGCGTGAACCGATGGAGAGTGAACGCCGCCCGCCCCGATGCCCGCTATGTCGGCAACACATGCGAACAGGCCGGCAAGACCACGCTGTGGTACAACCCGTTCGGCGGGCAGGCAAACCAGGCCGATGGCGTGCGCGAGCTGCTGGAAACGACAGCGGAACGGCGCGGAAGTTCGCGTAGCCTCGCCTTCGATGCTGTAGCTTCGGGCGATCTCTTCAGCTTCAACGGCCGGACTGTGAAGGCTGCCTTCGGCGCCGAATGGCGCTCCGAATCGCTCTCCGACAGACCGTCGGGCGAAGCCGTTGCCACGTCCGCCAATCCGGAGCCGATCCTGGGCTTTTCGTCGACAAGCGCCAGCGCGTCCCGCCAGCAGGTCGCCCTATTCGGCGAACTCTACGTGCCGCTCGCCGATACGCTCGATGTCCAGCTTGCCGGCCGCTATGATCGCTACAACGACTTCGGCAGCGCCTTCAACCCGAAGCTGACGGTTCGCTGGCAGCCGGTCGACCAGATCATCTTGCGCGGCAACATCTCCACCTCGTTCCGCGCACCAAGCCTGGCGCAATCGGGCGCGGGCGTGCTGCTGTCTTCGTTCCGGGTGCGCTGCGCCGAAACGCCGGAGGCCTGTGGCGGCAACCCGCTGGCCACCGGCCAGGCCCTTCTGTCGGAAGAGGTCGGCAATCGCGATCTCGAAGCGGAAGACGCAACGACCTGGGGCGTCGGCGCACTTTGGATGCCCACCCGCGATATCGAGCTAAAGATCGACTACTGGAACATCGATCACCGCAAGCTGGTGGGAATCGACGAGAGCGACTTCATCCGCCGTGCGCTCGGCGGTGAGTTTCCCGTTGTGGCGCAAGGCGAACTTCCCACCGGAACAGCCGGCGTGGAGGCCCGCAACATCATTCGGGATGCGCAGGGTAACGTCGTCTCGGCCATCGTGACTGACGCGCATTTTCAGCTCGACAATCTGGGCTTCCAGAAAACGCAGGGGATCGATGTCGGCTACACGCACGCTTTGCCGGATTCGTCGTTTGGCCGTTTCACTTTGCTGTTCGATGCCACCTGGCTGCTGAAGTTCGATCGCAAAGCGTCTCCCAATGCTCCCCTCGAACAGCTTGCGGGCGATTTCCTCTATCCGAAATTCGTGGCGACCGGCCGGCTTCGCTGGCGCAACGGGCCGTGGGGCGCGACGCTTTCGGGCCTCTATACCAGCGGCTACAAGGATGATCCCGATACCCGCTCGCTCGCAGCCGTTGGCCTCGCGCCAGGAACCGAAGTCAATGTATCCAGCTATTTCACAATGGATGCGAACCTTCGCTACGACGTCCTCGAGTCGACAACGATTGCACTCAACATCCGGAACCTGTTCGACAAGACACCCCCGCTGGTGCTCGGTTCCACCTCCAACGTCGACCGCTTCAACCACGATCTTGTCGGCCGCTACATCACAGCGAGGCTGACGCATCGGTTCTGATGCGGCATCAAAGGTGCCGGGGCTCGGGCCCCGGCCACCTCATTACGAAGAAGCCCCGTGGAGATCTCCTTATGGCGGACCTGAAGCCAACCGGCACCCGCTGGATGCCCGATACCCTTATCATCGTGATGGTGCTGGCGTTCATGGCCTGGGCTGCAACCTATGTCATCACGCCGGGCCGCTTTGCCGTCATGGAAGGCAACCCGGCGCGGCTGGTGCCCGGCAGCTTCGAGGCGGCACCCGGCCCCATCCCCGCGCCCCTGTTCGGAACCGAAGGCGTTGTCGGCTTTTCCAACCTGCTGTTCGAAGGGCTGGTAACGGGCAGCAGAACAGGTGCTACCATCGGCCTGATGGGCTTCCTCCTGGTATTGGGCGGCGTTTTCGGCATGGTCACGGCAACCGGCGCCATAGACCGGGCCCTCGCCCGGCTGCTGGCAACGCGCGGTGCATCCGACGGGCTGATCGTTATCCTGTTCATTGTCTTTTCGGCGGCTGGCGCCATTTTCGGCATGTCGGAAGAAGCCATCGCCATCACGCTCATCCTTGCACCGGCGCTGGTTCGCGCGGGCTACGACAGCCTGACTGCGCTCAGTGCCTGCTTCGTCGCCACCCAGGTCGGCTTTGCAACCAGCTGGATGAACCCCTTCAGCCTTATCATCGCACAAGCCATCGCAGGGCTCCCTGCCTTGTCCGGGCTTGAATTTCGGCTGGTCATGTTCACGATCTTTACCGCGATCGGCGCTTTCATCACCTTCCTCTATGCGCGGTGGGTGCGGAAGAACCCCGGCCGCTCGCTGTCCAGCCAGACGGACATGCAGTTCCGAACGGTGGAATCCTCATTCGACGCGCAGGTCGGCACGGCAAAACGCGGTGATGGCCTCGTCCTCCTTCTTCTGCTGGCAACCGTCATCTGGGTCGGCTGGGGGGTCATGGCGCGCGGTTATTTCCTGCCGGAAATCGCCGCCCAGTTCATGGCGATGGGCCTTGCTGTTGGCCTTGTGGCCTGGGCCTTCAAGCTGGTGCCCGATGGCACCAACGGTCTTGCCCATGCCTTTCGCGATGGGGCAGCACAGTTGCTCCCCGCTGTGCTCGTCGTCGGGTTTGCCAAGGGCATCCTGCTGCTGGCCGGCGGCGAGAGCCCCGAAACCTTCAGCCTTTTCAACAGCCTGCTGAACAGCGCCGCCACCTTCACGGCCGCCCTCCCCCAATGGCTCACGGCCTGGGGCATGCTCGTCGTCCAGTCGGTCATCAACTTCTTCATCACCTCGGGCAGCGGCCAGGCGGCCGTCACCATGCCGTTGATGGCCCCATTGGCTGACTTGTCAGGCGTCACCCGGCAGACCGCCGTTCTCGCCTTCCAGCTAGGTGGCGGCCTCACCGATCTCATCGTCCCCACTTCGGCCTCGCTGATGGGCTGCCTTGCCGCCGCCCGTGTCGAGTTCGGCCTTTGGCTTCGCTTCATCTGGAAACCCATGGTCGGCGCTTATGCCCTTGCGTCCGCCTTCGTCATAACCGCCCATGCCATCGGCTTTTCCTGAGGACCCGGCCTTGCTGAGATTGCTCCTGCCCTCCGCGCTCATCCTGTCAGCACTCCTGAGCCCGGCGGTTGCCCATGCCGCGCCCGGAAGTCTAATTATCGTGGGCGGTGCGCTATCCCCCGCCAACGAGGCCATCCACAAGGCCTTCCTCGCTCGCCGGCCGGCCGGCGCGCCCGGTATCGCAATCATACCAGCCGCCTCGGGAAGCCCGGCTGATTCCGCCGCATTTTTCGCCGAGACGCTGACGAGGCACGGAGCCCGCCGGGAAGATATCCGTATCGTCCATTTGGCCACCGAGGATGACCCGACAACGCCCGGGATCGATGAAAGCCGCTGGGCCGGCAACGCCACAAGCCCGGCAGAGATCGCCAAGCTGGCAGACGCCGGCGCCATCTGGTTCACCGGCGGAGACCAGCTCCGCACAACCCGGCTGCTGCTGACCGCCGAGGGTTTCGATACGCCCATGCTGGCTGCAATCCGTGCGCGGCTTTCAAGAGGTGCCATCATCGGCGGCACATCGGCGGGCGCCGCCATCATGAGCGGAGCGATGATCACCAACGGCGAATCGATGCCGGCCCTGACCCAGCCGGTGCTGCGGCAGGGCGACGAAGACACCCGGCAGGAAGGCGGCCAGCTGGTGCTGGGCCAGGGCCTTGGTTTCTTCCCCGTTAGTCTCGTAGACCAACATTTCGATGCGCGCGCCCGGCTGGGCCGCCTTGCGCGCGCTCTGTTCACGCTCCCCGCGGACCAACGCCTCGGCTTCGGCATCGACGAAAACACGGCACTTCTCGTCGATCTCGCCCGGCAGGAGGCCCATGCGCTCGGCGCCTCGAGCATCACCATCCTTGATGCGCGAAACGCCACCCAAATGCGCGGCGATCGCTTCGGTGCAAGCGGTATCACATTATCGGTTGCCACCGCGGGTGATCGGGTGGATCTTGCCACCCTCGCCATTGCCCACGACCCCATCCGCAAGCCCATCGAACCTCGCGCCAGCCCATCGCTTGCGCAAGGCAATGCGGGCGGCATGGCCGTGCCTTCGCAGCCGCTCGGAGACTTGCTCGCAGACGAACTCATCAGCCGCCCGGGAAAGTCCGCACTGGAGCGACTGAGCTTTTCCGCCGGCAAATCCGGCCTCGATGCCATCATCTTCGGGTTCGGCAAAACCGCCGACACTTCGGGCTTTGCCGGGCGCGACCGGGACGGGGCCTGGCGCACGACAATCAAGATGCTGGAGCTCGGCATCCGGCCCGTCTCCATCGACATCAAGGAGACAGCAGAATGACGAAGCCCTTTGCCCTCGCCCTCCACGGCGGTGCCGGGGTCAACCCCGATCGGGATTATTCAGAAGTGGAAGCGCATCTCAGGGTGGTGGTGGAAGCCGGCAAAGACCGCCTTGCAGCCGGCGCGTCCGCGCTCGACGTCGTCGAATGGGCGGTGGCAGAGCTGGAAGCATCGGGCCTGTACGTGGCCGGTCGCGGGTCTGCTCCCAACAAGGCCGGCGTGGTGGAATTCGATGCGTCCATTATGGATGGATCGGCAATGCGCGCGGGGGCGGTGTGCGCAATCCAAAATGTCGTCAGCCCGGTGAAAGCTGCTCGCACCGTCATGGACGAGACGCCCCACGTGCTTCTGGCCGGCGCGGGTGCAACCCTGTTCGCGCACCAGCATGGCCTTGATCTTATTGGAAATGCAGAGCAGTACTTTCGTATGCCCGTCGGCGTACAACAGGGGGATATCGACGCAGAGGCGGAAGCTCTCAGCCACGGGACCGTGGGCGCAGTTGCTTGTGATGGGCACGGCCGGCTCGCAGCCGCGACATCCACTGGCGGCACGTTCGGCAAGCGGCCTGGTCGGGTAGGGGACACCCCGATCCCGGGGATCGGAACCTGGGCCGATTCAACGATGGCCGGGAGCTGCACCGGAATTGGGGAATATTTCATCATCGCAGGCGGCGCGGGCGATGTGTCCGCGCGCATGCGCTACGCCGGCCTCCCGCTCCAGTCCGCTTGCCGCGCCATGCTCGAAACGGTCGCCCGTCTGGGCGGAGATGGTGGCATCATTGCAATGGACGCAGATGCCATGCCGGCCTTCGCCTGGAATTCGCACGGCCTGAAGCGAGCCGCCGCCGGCTCCCGCATTCCCACGCTTGTCGCGATAACCTGATCCTGTCCGGAGTATCCTTGTTATTACGTACCGACCAACCTTCTCCTCTAGAAACAATCCCCGACCCGACGGCCACCACCGGAAGCGAGCTCGGCAAAGCCGGGATACCAGGCGCCGCATCCTCGAAGCAGCCACCGGCTGCATTGCGGGAAACGGCTACCAGAATTTCTCGACCGGCGCGGTGGCTTCCCGCGCAGGACTGACACGCCCGGCGATGCTGTATCATTTCAGTTCGCGGCTCGAACTGCTGACCGCGGTGATCCGCTACGTCGGTCACCGCCGGATCGAGATGTTCGAAGAGGCGATGCACGCGCTGCCCGTGGTCGAAAGTCACAAGAGCCAGTATTTCCGCGCCAGGGCCGCCGAGGCTGCATGGAACCAGTTGCAAACGCCCTATTTCTGGGCCTTCACCGAACTGGCGATAGCCGCCCGGACCGACAAGGAACTCGAGCCGATCGTGAAGCTGGCGCTGGAGGCCTTCGATGCAGCACGTCGAGGTGTAACCGACCGGATCTTTCCGCAAGAGTCCATCGACATTTCGGACTTTTCCCTAGCCCGTGATGTGGTGCGCGTCCTCTCGGAAGGTGT
>Ga0105045_10005172_pt1 | contig 11451 bp, 8 predicted proteins | sample MAT02_FD_78089 | JGI IMG/M metagenome (GOLD analysis project Ga0105045, IMG submission 78089) | Freshwater microbial communities from Lake Fryxell liftoff mats and glacier meltwater in Antarctica - MAT-02 (megahit assembly) | ecosystem: Environmental > Aquatic > Freshwater > Ice > Liftoff... | reverse complement strand
CGCGGCCTCGGCCTCCGGCTCGGCGACCTCGGCCGGCAGCGCGTCCTCGGGCAGTCCTTGGAACTGCGGGGCCGACCCGGAGACGGGCTCGATGCCCGCAGCATCGATGGCTTCCGGCAGCGCAACCGGTGGCTGGTCCGATGCCGGCATGGCCGCCGATGAAGTGCCTGCCTCCGCGCCCGCAGCATCGACCGGATCCGTCTCCGCCGGCAGTGGCCAGTAGCGCAGCTTTTCCAGGCTGCTGCGGGTGATTTCCAGGATCTCGTCGCGGTTGGGCCGGCTTTCGCGCAGCGCCTCCAGGTAATACTCCAGGCTGGCCATCGCGTCGGCCAGGGTGTCCAGCTGCTGGCCACCGGGCACGCGCTGGCGCGCGATCAGTTCGACCGAGACGTAGCGCTGCACGCCTATCAGGTACTCGGCCGGCTGCGGCAGCTCCAGCATGCGCAGCGCGCCGGCGACTTCGGCCAGCAGGCGCGGCACGTCGGCCAGGCGCCCATGGTCCCAGTTGGTCTCGATGAAGGCGACGAAGCCCTCGCGTGCGGTGGCGAAGTTGTTGATCGCTTCCTGGGCCAGGATCTCGATGGTGCGCTGCGACTCGGAACTGGCCGGCTCCACCGCGTCCTCGGCGCCCGACACGCCCAGCCGCGCGACCTGGTCGTCCAGCGAGGCGTCCACGTACAGGAGCGCGCCGGCGATATCCAGCAGCGCATCTTCGTCGGTCTGGCGCGAACCTTCGACCATCTCGCGCAGGCAATCGCGCTGCTGCAGCACCACGCCGCGCGCTACGCCCAGCCCGACCATGCCAAGCGTGTCGGCAACGTTGCCCAGTTCCTTGACCTGGACCTGCAGCGCGTCCACTTCGGCTCCGGTGCGCAAGTGCAGGTCCAGCGCATCCTTGATCCGCAGCAACTCTTCCTTCACCGCACCGCTGACGGTATCCAGCAGCGCGCGGTTGCGGCCACTGACGCTGCCGCGCGCATGCGCCAGCTCGGCTTCGCTCGGCGACGTCGCGTCCAGGGCAAATGAGGTGCGCAGGCGCTCGAGCGATTCGTGGGTGGAGCCGGACTGGGTCACCAGGTACAGCATCTGGCGGGTGGGCTCGTGGCTTGGTGCAGGACCGGCACGCGACCCATCGCCTGCGGCGCGGACCGCACGGCCCACCCCGGCCAGCGCCTGGCGCAGTTCCGCGCCTGGCGCGATGGCCCCGGCCTGCAGGGCCTCGACCATCGACGCGGCCACCCACAACATGCGTCGCGTGGACAGGTGCTCGACGCTTTCCAGCAGGCGCGGCAGGGCCTCGGAGAGGGCCGACGCATCCACGCTGTCGTCCCCGGCACCCCACTGCTGCATGCCTGCTTCGTAGGATTGCAGGGCCTGGTCCACGCGCGATTCCCGCACCGGGCCGGACAGCACTTCGGGCAACGCCACGGCCGGCGGCAGTGGCTTCTCCAGGTCCGGCGCGAACAGCACGCTCTCGCTCAGCCCGGCGGCCCCGCGCGAGGCGCGGATGTCGTTGAGCAGGGGCAGCAGGACGATGGGGATGTCGCGATGGCCGCTCTGCAGGCGCTCCAGGTAATCGGGCAGCAGCACCGTGCCACGCATCAGCGTGCCGCAGGCCTCGTCACGGTCGCCCACAGCGGCATCACGCACGGCGTTGGCCAGCTGTTCGAGCTCCTCGGCGACCATTGCCGGCGCGTACAGCTCGACCATGCGCAGGGTGCCCTGCACCTGGTGCAGGTGCGCGGCGCAGGCATCCATGCGCGCGGTGTCGGTGGGATCCTCGGCGAAGTACTCCACCTCGGCCCGCGCCAGGCGCAGGGTCTCGTCGAGTTCCGGCTTTACCCAGCCCAGCACGGCATGGCTCATGGCATCGCGCAGCGTGCTCATGCCGCTGCCCCGCTCGCCGGGCGGGTGGCGCTGCAGCGCGCGGGCCAAACCGTGGAAATGCTGAGTGCCATGCGTGTGCGTTCCTGCCCTCAACCCGGCAACTTGAAGTCGGCGACCGAACGACGCAGGTCCGCCGAAAGCTGGGTCAGGTGGCCGATCGATTCGGCGGTCTGGCCCGCGCCCAGCGAAGTCTGCGAGGTGATCTGCCGGATCACGCCCATGGTCTTGGTGATGTCGGTGGCCGCCAGCGACTGCTGCTGGGCGGCGCTGGAAATGCGCTTGATGAGCTCGTTGAGATCGTGGGACACGCGCTCGATCTCGCCCAGCGCGGTGCCGGCGTCCTCGGCCAGGCGCGCACCGGACACCACTTCGGAGGTGGTCTGCTCCATCGAGCTGACCGCCTCGTTGGTGTCGGCCTGGATGGTCTGGACCAGCGATTCGATCCGCCGGGTGGCGCCGGAAGTGCGTTCGGCCAGGCGTTGCACTTCGTCGGCCACCACCGCGAAACCGCGGCCGGCCTCGCCGGCCGATGCGGCCTGCACCGCGGCGTTGAGCGCCAGGATGTTGGTCTGCTCGGAAATGTCGTTGATCAACTCCACCACCGAGCCGATCTCCTGCGAGGACTCGCCCAGCCGCTTGATGCGCTTGGAGGTCTCCTGGATCTGGTCACGGATCTGGTCCATGCCACGGATGGTCTCGCGCACCACGCCGGCGCCCTCGTTGGCCATCTGCACCGAGCGCTGCGCCACTTCGGCCGATTCGGTCGAGTTGCGCGAAACCTGGTCGATGCTGGCGGCCATCTCGTCGATGCGCTCCGAAGCGGTGTTGATCTGGTCGGACTGGTGCCCGGCCGCCTCGGCCAGCTGCATGGCGGTGGCCTGGGTCTCCTGGGTCGAGGCGGCCACCTGCACCGTGGTGTCATTGATCGTGGTCACCAGGTTGCGCAGTTCGTCGACTGCGTAATTGATCGCGTCGGCGATGGCCCCGGTCATGTCCTCGGTGACCGTGGCCTTGACCGTCAGGTCGCCCTCGCCCAGCGAGCTGATTTCATCCAGCAGGCGCATGATCGCCTGCTGGTTGCGGCTGTTGTACTCGACCTGGGTCTGGTAGCGGCTTTCCTGCTCGCGCTGGCGGATGCGGTACAGGCTGTAGAGCAGGCCCACGATCGAGACCAGGGCCAGGATGCCGGACACGATGCCCAGCCAGAAGTTGGGGAACAGGCGCGTGTCGCGCACCGAGCCGAATGCCGAGAACGCATCGAACAGGCGCTTGCTGTCCTCCAGCATCTGGTCAGAACCGGCGATGATCGCGCCGGCCGAGGACTGCGCCGCGAACAGGGTGCGCGACGAACCGAGGATGGCATCCAGGTCCTTGCGCATGGCTTCCCAGGTGGCCTGCGACTGGTCCAGCGCACCCAGCGCCGACCCCCCTGTCAGCGGGACGATGCCGAGCTCGGCATTGCCGCCACGCAGGCCCGACAGCACCTGGCCGAACACCAACGCGTCACGCCCCAGCGCCTCGCCCGCCGAAGCCGCACCGGTGCCGCCGGCGCGCATCTCGGTGACGCGCCGCGCCATGGTGCCGGCGACCACCACCTGCTGCAGCGCGTTGTAGATCTGCGCCGGGGGCGCGCCGCCAGCCGACATGGCCCGCACCACTTCGTTGAGCTGGGCCTGCAACTGCGGCACCTGCTGGTTGAAGCGTTCGGCATTGCCGGACAGGGCCAGCACCGCCGGCTCGCTGCTGGCCAGCTGCTCGGCGCTGGCCGACAGCGGCGTCCAGGTGCCGATCACCTGGTCCAGCGGACCCTTGACTGCGCCCTCGTTACCGAAGCGCGACTGCAGGCCGACGATGGTCTCGTCCACCCGGGCCTTGGTGCGCTTGAAGGAATCGAAGGCCTCGGCATCGCCCTCCACCGCCTCGCGGCCCTGGTTGGCCAGCTGCTGCGACAGCACCTGCAGGTCCGCCGCTCCGGACTCGCCCCCGGCCAGGCGGCTACCCTCGTAGGTGGCCACGCCGGTATTGGCCCCGAACACGATCACCGACAGCGCCAGCATCACCAGCCAGAAGCTGCTTCCCAGGCTGCCGACCTTGCTGGCCGCGGGAGAATCCGGTGCAGTACTCATCAGTCAAACCCCTGGAATTGGAAAGTGCCGCCACTGCCGCTGGTTCCCGTTGCCACCTGCACGCCGCGACCCGCGTGCCGGCCCCTCCCTCGAACTCAACCCTGATCCGTCCTGGCCGCCCCCTGCGACCGCCGCCCCGCCGACCCGCTACAGGGAGGCGTGGCGGAACTCAGGCGTACGCCCCAGCAGCGACAGCGCGAACACGCCCCAGTCGTGGTCCTCGCCGCGGAACGCACGCTCCACGAAATGCCCGTACCGCCCCTCCGCCAGGGCGCCCGGCTCCACCGCCTGCGATTCGGTGAAACTGCGCTGACCATACAGCTCGTCGATGGTCAGGGCCACGTCGCCGCCAGCCTGGCGCATCACCAGCACGCGCTGGCCTTCGTGCAGCACGGTGCGCTGGCCTTCCAGGAAATGCTTGAGGTCGACCACCGGGAACAGGTTGCCGCGCAGGTTGCCGATGCCCAGCAGCCAGGGCTGCGCGCCCGGCACCGGCGTCATCGGCGGCAGCGCCACGATCTCGACCACGTCTTCGAACCCGGACACCAGGTGGCGCTGGCCGACCCGGTAGCCCACGCCGCGCCACTGGTCGGGCAGGCGTTCGCCGGCCGGCAGCACCACCGCGTGGGCCAGGCTGCGGCGTTCGTATTCGGCCAGGATGTCGAATGGGGTCTGGCTCATGCGCGCGCTCCGCACGGTCGGTGCACGGGCAGGTGCGGGCCGTTACTGGCCGACATGGGTGCGGATCGCATCGAGCAGTTCTTCGCGGGTGAACGGCTTGGTCAGGTACTGCTCCGAGCCCACGATGCGCCCGCGCGCCTTGTCGAACAGGCCGTCCTTGGAAGACAGCATGATCACCGGGGTGGACTTGAACACTTGGTTGTTCTTGATCAGGGCGCAGGTCTGGTAGCCGTCCAGGCGCGGCATCATGATGTCGACGAAGATGATCTGCGGCTGCTGGTCGGCGATCTTGGCCAGCGCCTCGAACCCGTCGGTCGCGGTCACCACCTCGCAACCCTCGCGCTTCAACAGCATCTCTGCAGTGCGGCGGATGGTTTTGGAATCGTCAATCACCATCACCCGGAGGCCGGCAAAGCCCCCGACCGGGTTGTCATGCTCTGTCATCGAATTCAATTCCCCAAGCGCGATGCTTCTTGTTTGATCGGCACCGCTGCGAAACAACATTGCCAAGCAGCATATATCCCAAGCCCGGCAAGTGCTGTCAAGCCGGACGCCCCCCGGTGGCCAAGATGAATGCGGCGATGCGAACCTGGTCTCATTTGCGCCCTGCTAACATCGCACCGGCTGATTGTAGCGGCCTTCCACCCTCCGGAAACCAGCATGCCTCTCGATGTCGTCGTGGTGATGGATCCGATCGGTGCCATCAAGATCGCCAAAGACACCACTTTCGCCCTGCTGCTGGAAGCACAGCGACGCGGGCATCGGCTGCTGTACGTGCAGCCGGGCGGCCTGTCCCTGCGTGATGGCGTAGCCATGGCCCGGTTGGCACCGCTGTCGGTGCGCGACCAGCCCGGCGGCTGGCACGAGCTGGGCGCCATGTCCGACCAGCCCCTGGGGCCGGGCCAGGTGGTACTGATGCGCAAGGACCCCCCCTTCGACGACCAGTACCTGTACGACACCCACATCCTGGGCATCGCCCAGTCCGCAGGGGCGATGGTGGTCAATGACCCGCAGGGCCTGCGCGACTTGAACGAGAAGCTGGCGGCGCTGCTGTTCCCCCAGTGCTGCCCACCGACCCTGGTGAGCCGCGACCCGACGGCGCTGCGGGCATTCGTGGTCGAGCAAGGGGAGGCGGTGCTGAAACCGCTGGATGGCATGGGCGGGCGCTCGATCTTCAGGGTCCGGGCCGGCGACCCCAATCTCAACGTGATCCTCGAGACCCTGCTGGGCGGCGGCAGCCTGGCCCTGGCCCAGCGCTTCATCCCGGGGATCAGCGACGGCGACAAGCGCGTGCTGCTGGTGGACGGGGAGCCGGTGGATTACGTGCTGGCACGGATCCCGCAGGGCGACGATTTCCGCGGCAACCTGGCCGCCGGCGGCCGCGGCGAGGGCCGGCCCATCTCCGAGCGCGAACGCTGGATCGCCGCGCAGGTGGCTCCGGAGATGAAACGCCGCGGCATGCTGTTCGTGGGCCTGGACGTGATCGGCGACTACCTGACCGAGGTCAACGTCACCAGCCCCACCTGCGTGCGCGAACTCGATGCCCAGTACGGCTTGAACATCGCCGCACTGCTGTTCGATGCGATCGAGGCCCGGCTGCCCAACTGACATGTCCGAAACCCTGGCCACGCCGGCGCCTGGCGAGAACCAGCGCCTCTCCGCCACCCTGGCGCTGTCACTGATCGTCCACGGCCTGCTGGTGCTCGGCCTGGGCTTCACCCTGGACGATGCCGCCCCGGTGGTGCCTACCCTGGACGTGATCCTGAGCCAGACCAGAACCCCGCTGACGCCCGAGCAGGCCGATTTCCTGGCCGCGGCCAACCAGCAGGGCGGCGGCGACCATGAACGCGTGCAGCGCCCGCGCGACAACCAGGCCGGCTGGGTGCCGCAGGCCCAACCCGGGCTGGCGCCGCAGCCGCTACGTGCTCAATCGCCCGATGCGGCGCCCCCGCCGGAGACGCGGGTGGTGACCAGCGCGCGTGGCCAGGTGCCGGTGCCCACCGAACAGTCCCGGCCCCTGCCCGACCCGGATACCGAGCCCCTGGGCAGGATCAAGGTGCAGCGCGACGCGGAGATGGCGCGGCTGGCGGCCGAGATCCACCTGCGTTCGGAGTTGTATGCCAAGCGGCCCAAGCGCAAGTTCGTGTCGGCCAGCACCCGCGAGTACGAATACGCCAACTACCTGCGCGCCTGGGTCGACCGGGCCGAGCGGGTCGGCAACCTGAATTACCCGGACGAGGCGCGACGCAAGCGCCTGGCAGGGCAGCTGGTGATCAGCGTGGCGGTGCGCCGCGATGGCTCGGTCGAGCAGACCCGCATCATCCAGTCCAGCGGCATCCCGCTGCTGGACTCCACGGCGCTGCGCATCGTGGCGCTGTCGGTGCCGTTCCCGCCACTGCCCGAGACTAGCGAGAACGTGGACATCCTGCACGTGACCCGCACCTGGCAGTTCCTGGCCGGCGGCGAGGTCCGCGACCAGTAGCACTCAGGGCCGGGCGCGCGCCGCCGCCTGTTGGGCCAGGGTCAGGGCGACCTGGTTGCGCAGGTAGGCCGGCTCGACCCGGTCGGCCGCCACCGCTTCGCCGCGGGCATGGACCGCCGCCGCCAGGCGCGCCAGGTCGGCGGCGCGAGGCAGGGCGCCGGCATCCACCCCCGCCAGGCGCGTGCCCAGGGCTGCGGCCAGCACGCCGCCGCCTGCCCCGAAACCGGTGCCGACCCCTTGCCAGTGGGCGCCGCCCGCTTCGGGCAGGCGTACCTGCGCAGGCGCCAATACGGTCTCGGCCCCGATCGCGGTCAAAACCCCGCCACTGCGCTGGAACGCCGCCGAGTACACCTCGCCCATGCGCGCATCGATCGCCGCCAGGACCCACTCGCCCGGCGCCTGTGCGCCCAGCACCTGCAAGGTGGACAGGGCGACCACGGGCCGGTCCAGCGCCAGGGCGATGCCCTGGGCCAGGGCAATGGCCAGGCGCACGCCGGTGAACGCGCCGGGGCCGCGGCTGATGGCGATGGCGTCGAGCTGCGCGCGCTGGATGCCGGCCTGGGCCAGCAAGTCTTCCGCCCACGGCAGTGCGTACTCGGCATGCAGGCGCGGCGCCACTTCGAACCGCTCGAGCACTTCGCCGTCCAGGTAAAGCGCGACCGAGCACCCCTCGGTGGCGGTCTCAAAAGCGAGCAGCTTCATACCAGTCCTGGGTCGTTTCGGGCAGCGCGGCGCGCGCATCGACGGCCGCGTGCGGGTCGGGCACGTGGCCGAAGAAGGCCTGCACATCGGCCACCTCGCGGGTGCGTGCGAATGGTGGCAACGAATCCAGGAACAGCCGGCCATAGGGCTTGCCGACCAGGCGCGGGTCGCACAGCACCAGCACGCCGCGATCGGTCTCGCTGCGGATCAGCCGGCCCACGCCCTGCTTGAGCGCGATCACCGCCTGCGGCAGCTGCTCGTCGCGGAACGGGTTGCCGCCCTCGCGGCGGATCGCCTCCAGGCGCGCCTCGAACACCGGATCATCGGGCGCGGCGAAGGGCAGCTTGTCGATCACCACCACCGACAGCGCATCGCCCACCACGTCCACGCCCTCGCGAAAACTGGCCGAGCCCAGCAGCACGCCGTTGCCGGACTCGCGGAACTGCTGCAGCAGGGTCGCGCGCGGCGCCTCGCCCTGCACGAACAGCGGCCACGGCGCATCGCGCAGGGTCTCGGCCGCCTCGCGCAGGGCCCGGTGCGAGGCGAACAGCACGAAGGCACGGCCGTTGGAGGCTTGCAGCACCGGCCACAGCGCGGCGATCAGCGCGGTGCCGTAGCCGCGCGAGGCCGGCTCGGGCAGGTTCGGCGGCAGGTAGCACAGTGCCTGCCGCGGCCAGTCGAATGGACTTGGCTGCAACAGGGTCGGCGGATCGACCAGGCCCAGGCGCGCCGCCAGGTGGCCGAAGTCGCCGCCTACCGCCAGCGTTGCAGAGGTGAAGATCCAGGCCGCATGCGAGCGCTCGCGGTGTTCGCGCAGGGGGCCGGACACGTCCAGCGGGGTGCGCTGGCAGCGGAAGCCGCGCTGGGTCAGTTCGTACCAGAGCACGTCGGTGGCGGCGATCGGCTGGCCGTCCTCTACCGCCACCACGCGATCCTGGTCGGGATCCTCTTCGGATGTGCCCAGCCAGCGGGCCAGCCGGGTGGCGGTGTCGCGCGCGCGCGCGGTGCAGGCGTCCAGGCCCGGGGACGCTTCGGCCACCCCCGACAACGCCTGCAGCAGCTGGGCGAGCGCCTGTTCCAGTGCCTCGAATGAGGTCTTGAGCCCCGGCTTGGCCAGCGCGCGCGAACGGGTGCCGCGATTGGGCAGCCCTTCCATCGCCGCGCGCAGTTCCCGCAGGGCCTGCTCCAGTTCGCGCGCCGGGGCCTGCAGGGTGGCCAGCGCGCCGGGCACGTCCTTGCACTCGGCCAGGCAGTCGCGTGACAGTTCCTGCAACTGGCGCATGCCGAAGCTTTCGCCGAAGAAACTGGCGGCCAGTTCCGGCAGCTGGTGGGCCTCGTCGATCACGAAGGCCTGCGCGCCGGGCAGTATCTCACCGAAGCCTTCCTGCTTGAGCGCCAGGTCGGCCAGCAGCAGGTGGTGGTTGACCACCACGATGTCGGCCGACTGCGCGCGCTGCCGCGCCTGCACCACGAAGCACTCGTCGAAGAACGGGCACTCGCTGCCCAGGCAGTTCTCGGCGGTCGAGGTGACCATCGGCAGCAGCGGCGAATCCTCCGGCAGCGAGTCCAGCTCGGCCATGTCGCCCAGCTGGGTTCGTCCGGCCCAGGCCACGACGCGCTGGAACTGCGAGGCCTGTTCGCGCGTGGCATGCACGCCTCTGCCAAGCTGCGGCTCGCCGCTGGCCTGGTGCAGGCGGTACTTGCACAGGTAGTTGGCCCGGCCCTTGAGCAGGGCCGATTTCAGCCCGGTACCCAGGGCGTTGCGCACGCGCGGCAGGTCGCGGTGGTAGAGCTGGTCCTGCAGCGCGCGGGTGCCGGTGGAGATGATGGTCTTCATCCCCGACAGCAGCGCCGGCACCAGGTAGGCAAAGGTCTTTCCGGTGCCGGTGCCGGCCTCGGCCAGCAGCACCTCGCGGCCTTCGAACGCTTCGGCGATGGCCGCGGACAGCCGCTGCTGGGCCTGGCGCGGGACGAAGTTCTCCAGCTGGCTGGCAAGCGCGCCATCGGCGCCGAGGGCGTCGCGGCTGGCGTGGGCAAGTCTGGACATCGTTACATTCTAATGACGCCGGGCACGGTGCAGGCCTGCACCTGGGCCATGGCCGAAGCCGCGTCTTCGGCCTCGTCGCGCGCCAGGCGCGCCTGTTCGATGGTGGCCCAATGGCGCCGGCACAGCGGGCCAACCTGCGAGCCCAGGTCGAAGGCGCGTCGCGCCAGGGTCTCGGCGCGTTCGTATTCGGCCTGCAGCAACGCCACTTCGGCGCGTTCCTGGAGGATGCCTGGATCGTCGGCCACGATCAGCAAGGCCTGGTTGAGGGCCTCGGCCGCGGCGGGGTAATCGCCCGCGGCGCGCGCCTGCCGGGCTTCGGCGCGAAGGTCTTCGACCTCCGGATCGCGCATTGGCTGCACGTTGAGTTCGCGGTCCTCGGGGCCTGCGGCCGCGTCGACCGCCGCGAGGCGCTGCTCGGTGGGCACCGCCGGAGCGGCCGGCGCCGCAGGCGCTGGTGCAGGCGTGCCGAGGCAGCCGGCCAGGGTCAGGCAAGCGCTGGCGGCAAGCACGGATGCGCGGGTCGCGTGGCTTGCGCGGGTGGCTGCTGCAAGGGTCATGGCGCCGGTTCTTCGGTCTGGGCGGGGGCCGGTGGCGGCGCCGATCCGGCAGGCGTGTCCAGGCCGAACCAGCTGCGCCAGCCGCCGGATGATTCGTCCGCCGGTGGTGCTTCGGGCTGGCAAGGCAGGTAGGCCGGCGCGAATCCGGCCACGAACGGCAGGTTGCGCGCGCCGGGGCACCCGGCATCGGTGCTGTTGTCGCCCACCACCCACTGCCAGTCCAGGCCCTTGCCCGAGACCGTGAGCGGTGCGCTGGGCAACTTGCGGAACAGGCCCGACCACACCCGCATCGCACCGGTGGCACCGAACAGGCCGGTCTGTTCGTTCTGGTCGTTGCCCATCCACACCACCGCCAGGTGGTCACCGGTATAGCCGGCGTACCAGCTGTCGCGGCCATCGTTGCTGGTGCCGGTCTTGCCGGCCGACTGCAGCCGGCCCAGGCCATCGCCGAGCAGGGCGCGGCCGGTGCCACTGGTGACCACCTGTTGCAGGGCGATGCTGATCAGGTTGGCGGCGATCGAATCGCCTTCCTGGGCGGCGGCGGGGGTGGTGTCGTAGCGCTTGAGCAGCCGCCCATCGGGCGCCAGCACGCCGCGCACCGCATGCAGCGGCTGGATTTCGCCACCGGAGGCCAGGAACTGGTACAGCTGGGCCATCGCATACGGGCTCTGGTCGGTAGCCCCCAGGATCAGGGCCGGGTTGGGCTGGGCCTGGATCCCGGCCAGCACCCGGATCAAGCCGGCCAGACGCTCGGGATCGACCTTCATGCCGATGCGCACCGTGGCCTGGTTGTAGGAACGCGACAGCGCATCGACCAGGCGCACGCTGCCATGGCTGCGGTTGTCCGAGTTGGACGGATTCCACACCCGGCCGCGGCCCAGCTGCACGCTGACCGGCGAGTCGTCGACGTAACTGGCCAGCGACCAGGCATCGGGCTGGGCCAACGCCAGCAGGTACACGAACGGCTTG
>Ga0105045_10005170_pt1 | contig 11453 bp, 10 predicted proteins | sample MAT02_FD_78089 | JGI IMG/M metagenome (GOLD analysis project Ga0105045, IMG submission 78089) | Freshwater microbial communities from Lake Fryxell liftoff mats and glacier meltwater in Antarctica - MAT-02 (megahit assembly) | ecosystem: Environmental > Aquatic > Freshwater > Ice > Liftoff... | reverse complement strand
TCACTGTCTGGCCGATGCCCGAGGACGACCACTCGCCTTCCACCTGACGGTCGGCGAAGCAGCCGATTGCAAGGCCTATGACACGCTGATCACCCTGCCGAAGCAGGCGCGAAAGACCCTACTGGCCGACAAGGGGTATGATGCCGATGCCATTCGCACCGACCTTGCGCGCCGCAACATCCAGGCCGTCATCCCCGGCCGTTCAAACCGCCGGATCAAAATCGAATATGACCGGGCGCTCTACAAGGAACGTAATCACATCTAACGCTTCTTCGGCCGCCTGAAAATCAACCGAGCCATCGCCACCAGATACGACCAACTCGCCGAAAGCTTCCTCAGTATGGTCCATATCGCCGCAGCCAGATACTGGCTCAAATTTGTCCACGCCGTCTAGGCGACCCCGAGTTCGCGCTGAAGGCTCTTCGCCGACACACCGCGCTTGTCGCCACCCATCAAATGCGCGGTGAGGAACCACTTCGGCAACGCCGTCCGCGTCCGATGAAAGATCGTGCCCGAGGTCACCGATTCCTGGTGGTGGCAATTCCCGCAATCGTATGTCCGAGGCCGAGACGGCAGTCGCCATGCCGAACGGTCACTGCATCTCGGGCAGGCATAACCCCCCCCGTCCAGCGAAGTGTCGCCAGGTGACCAATGCACGCCGCGTCAGTCCCATACCGAGCCACGAAATCCAAAATTCCGACCATCAGTTCCTCCGCCATCGACAGCGGAACTCTACCCGAGCTCACCGAAAGGCGACAACAAACAATGAACCTGCGTTAGCTGGATAGGGAGACCAACAAATCAGGACAAGCGCATGCCAAAATCAGCCCGCCACCAGAACTGCGATGCCCAGCCACCGCTTACAGATAACTCATAGCGACGCCTCCTCAGCGTTGTCATCGGATCAAATAACTGTCGCGAAGAAAAACCATTTTATAGTTTCTAATACTAGTTCTTTGAGGACCGGTTATTTACAGGAACAGTTCTGTTCAAGGCTCAATTGTGTCAAGGCGCCCACACTGAGATTAACGCTCCCAGTTTCCAGCGTCCATCGCGGACTTCTTGTGCTGGGAGATATAGGCGGAAGGTCAATCCGTACTTGCCAGCGGGTGATGGCAGCCAGTTTTCTGCGCCTCGGCTATCCGGACAGATAAATATGTCGGTACCTCCTGCTGTGTTTCGAGCAATTCCGGGGGTACGGTCACCGATCGCATAACGGTCGATGGGGTTTTCAAATAGATATTGGCGCCCCTCGGGTGTTTGTTCGTACAAGGTGAGCGACCAAAAGCCGCCCGGCTTTAGGGGGATTTCCCGAGGCACTGCCAAAGTGTAGCACAGTGATCCCGTCTTTTCCGCTGAAAGGTAAATGGCTTCTTCCTCCGGCAAGGCAGCAAGTCCGCCCAGAGAGATGGCCGCACGATAAAAGTCATTTTCCCCGAAACGGCCGATGCCGGCGTCGGGATAGGACCAACCGTCATACACAGTCGCCGAACTCATGAAACCAGCGCGAAGCGTTTCTTGCATTTCAGCAAAGCGATTGGTCCAGATGGATTGAATGTGAGCAGGCAGCGACGCAAAAGCACCCTGCTGTCCCGGCTGGATCCCGAATTGTCCAAGCGAGCGCGCCTTCGCATCCTGATAGTGCGGCAATGGTCCTCTACCAAGCATCTCGTTGACAACCTCAAGAAACAAAGCTGGGTTCTCTGCGGGCTGCGGTACGGCATTCAATTGTTGCGGCTTGTCGCCAAGGTCCAGCGATCGCACTGAGAATTTCGATTGCGCCTCAACCGCATTACGGAGATCGGCAGGGCCGGAAACGAGCACGCGGACGATTGCCCATACATCATTAGTTGGGGCGACAATGTGCTGCATATTATTTGGCGCGGTGCCATCCCAGTCGGGGCCGGAGATCAGATATTCACCGCCCTTACCGCCATCACGGGACCCAAGAATTCGGAAATTGTCTGTAAAAATATCCAGCAATGCGACAGAATGATACCGCTGCGGCAAGGGTGGCACTGAAAGAACCACCGGCCCATCTCGCAAGTCCAACCAAGCAGCGGACGCGATCGTATCGTTATTCTGCGTGGTCACCGCCCGGTCCTGAGGTCCAGCCAAATGCCGCCTGTGACCGAACCGGTTGATCACGGTTCGTCCCTCATTATTCGCAAACTTTTCTGCACGAACGCGCGTCAATGCCATTTGATATACGGGATAGCCGAGGAGAAACGCATCACGAACACCCTGACGTTCGGCGTTGTTCACAGAATTCTTCTGGGCATTTGCAGGGGGTGCTGTCTCGGGCGGTGCGACGGGTGCGCAGGAGCATGCGAGAAATACTGTTCCCATAAGCAAAGATCGATTATTCATGCGGCGCTCTCTATTCGATGGATATTTCTATCAAACACGGCCCAGTTTCTTTCATCGCACGCTCTATTGCGCCCGACAGCTCGCCATTATTCTTGCATAAAGTCCCGCGCATCCCGAAACCCCGCGCGATCGAAACCCAATCAATGGTGGGGCCGGACAAATCGAACATATCGTGCGCCGATGTAAGCTTCCCTGCCCCAGTACGTTCATACTCATATTCCAAAATTCGATATGCGTTATTGGCAAATACCAGGACCACGATATCGAGCTTCTCGCGCATCATGGTCCACAGCGACTGCGGGTTGTACATTCCCGCGCCGTCGCCGGTCAGCGCGATTACCTTGCGGCCCGGACACGCAACCGCTGCACCGATCGCCAAGGGTAACCCCTGCCCGATGGCGCCGCCTGTCAATGTCATCCATTCGTGGGTTTCACTGTTTTCTGTCCCCGCCCACAATGGTCCACTGGCGGTGACCGCATCGTCCGAAACTATGGATCCAACCGGCATTAAACGTGCCAGGATCTTGCCAGCACTTAATGGAGTGGGACGAGCAGCCGGATCGAAAGTCTCGTCGATCTGTTTGCCTGCCTCAATTACCCCAGCACACCCAAGCCCGGCCAGAGCTGCGGTGCCATCTTCCCCGCAAGAGGCGAGGTTCAGGATTCTCATTCCGGCAGGAGCAAGACGGCCTTCTTCTGAGGGATAGGCGAAAAAGGCGACGGGGTCAGCAGCCTCGACGGTTACGAGAAGATCGTGCGCTAATAGAGCATCCCGCGCTTGCGGTCCGCTGTACGGAAGCCGCTCGGGCGAAAAAACTGCCGCTCCGCGCGTTTGCCGTGCAGGGAACGTTTCGCCGAAAATTCGAATGCCAGAAGCAGCGAGGCTCCCCGCAATAGCCAGCGCATCTTCCCGCAAAGCGTGTCCACCTAACAGAATGGCTGGGTTTATTGCGTTATTCAGCGCGTTGCGCACAGCATCAATGCGATCGTCCGGAACCAAAGCCAGTGTGGGTGCAACAAAATCATGCGAGGGACCGATGATATCTGTTAGGGTCCAAGCACTGTCCGCAGGCAACAACAGAGCGGCTACCCCTCTTTCAGCAGTCATGCTTTCTTCCACCGAACGCTGGACAAGCTCGGCCCCCGCGGCAGCAGTTTCGATCGATCCTGTCCAGCGGCACGTGGAACTGGTCAACGACCGGATATCTGACGCCAGAGGTGCGTCATATTGACGATGCGACGTGGCATGATCACCAATTATTACCACCACGGGCGTATGGGCGCGCCGTGCGTTATGAAGATTGGCTGCTGCGTTGGCATATCCCGGCCCAAGATGCAGCAATACGGCAGCTGGGCGGTCGGTCATCCGGCCAAAACCATCAGCCGCACCTGACGCTACGCCTTCAAACAGGCACAATACCGATCTGATAGATGGCACCTTGTCGAGAGCAGCAACCAGATGCATTTCGCTAGTGCCGGGATTGGCAAAGCAGGCAGTCACTCCGCATCTGCTCAGGCTTGCGACAATTGAACCGGCACCTGTTGTTTCGTTTTTACTCATAGATTTTGGACTGCCGCACGAATGAAATTTGGCGCCCGCGGTCCATTTAGCATGGCAAGCGCATTGGTCGAAAAGAATTTGCTCAACAGAGCGTCGTCGAATTGGAAGCCGACCAATGTCGATTTATTTATCCAGATGTCGACCCATTCGCCAGCGCTCACTGTGCGCGGAAATATCGGATGGTCCGTGCCGAACATGATCCGTTCGGCTGCGGGTCCGGTCATGGCCCGTTGCAAGAAGACAAACCCGCGCTGTTGACCCACTGGATCAAGACGTTGCCAATCGTCCAGATCGAGATAGAAATTGGGGTACTTCTCAGCCAACGCGAGCAATCTGTAAGGCAAATCGATTTCATCTGGATGGCTTGCCCGTTCGGCATCGGTCAGCAGCCCTGCGGCCCCGTTCACTACCTTTAAGCTAGGAAAATCGCGGAGTATATCTTCGAAAACCGCAGGATCCTGGGTTGGATAGGGGCTGCTACCATTGTGCACGAAAGGAATGTCCAACTCGGCGCATTTCTCCAGGTAAGGGTAGGCTTTCACCCTGTCGTTCGGGAAAACGTTCCACCGTTCCGACGTCCATTCACCCATCCCGCACACCCCGAAATCACGCACAGCGCGTTCAAGCAGCGCAACGCCTTCCTTTCCTCGGTTCGGGTCCACACCGAAGAAATTCACGATCCTGCCCGGATATTGTTTAGCAGTCTCTGCAATATCAGAAAGCACCCGGTCGATCGACACAGCGAAGGTTCGCCCAAATGGCTTCGAAAATTCGTCCAGACACTGATTCACTGCAATATCGATGCCCGCATCGTCCATCTCGGCGATCATGAATGCCGCCGATGCCCCGATCCGGCCATCTGCACGCGCCGCTTCGTAAGACCTCAATCGCCCCAGACGGCTAGCGACGATCGATTCAGGATCCGGCACTGAAATATAGGGGTTCTTGCCGATATCCTGGACAAGTTGTTCCCGGGTGAAGGGCCGGGGTGGAGAAACAGGCTGCCCGAACCACGCTCCCGGCACCAGATGAGCATGCGCATCGACAATTGGCGTTTTAACAATATCCTTGAGGCAGCGGGAACGACCTAAGTTGGCCAAGACAGGCTGACACAATAATGCCCCCAATGCAGCTCCGCTTAAAGAAAAAAAATTCCTACGAGGAATCATCATTTGATTACACCCAGTACTGTAAAGTGACTGAAGTCAGACCTGCCTTTTTCCGGACCAACTCGCCCAGTTGGCCCCAATCACGCGCAATTACGGTTGCGCGTTGCGGCTATTAAAGATAGCTATCGGTTTCATCGCTTCATTCAATTTCTCCGAGCCCGAGCGGTGTGAGGGTCCGCCATTAAAGATAGAGCAAAAGGTTCTCATCATGCTCTGCGGCAGCCAGCTTGCGTCTAATATTTTCACCAAACAGCTGGAAGGGAGCTGGACCACAAGAGAAACTTAACCTTGCAGGTTTGGAAAGAGGTATGGTAGCCGCTTCATAGTATTCTGGCGGTATCCCTATTTTACTCTGCAACTTCGCTGTGAGCGACATAAGCTGCCTGATCATTAATTTCGATTTTTCCACGTCTGATCGCCAACCTGCCAATATGTGGGCGATGAATTCGTCCAGATTGAGAAGTCCGTCCGCTACTTCCGCTGCAGCTGTTACCTACGATGCTTTTGGTACCCGACCTCAGTTCAAAGTTTTTTTGGCGCCGCTGCCCGGCTAACATTTTTCTCTAATCAGCTCTCCATTTAGAAATATTACACCCAAAGCTCCGTTCTTTGCATTGGAATAAGCGAAAGCTACGGCACAGGAATTTCGATAATCTGCCAGATATTCAAACAATTGAGCATACGCAACGGCAAGTACCGCGAGGTAAAAGGACATGGAAAAGTTTATGCATTTTACCAACGCTTCGTCAGTTCCGCGCCAAATGTACGCGGAAGATTAAATCTTTCTGTAGCTGGCGCCGCATTGATCCTGAAGCGGTTATCTACAATATTTCGACTATATACAGCCAGCTCCAACCCCGAAAATCGGATACCAAGACGGCCATCAATATTGGTGTAGTTTTCTAAAAATGGAGTTTGGATTATTTCTTGGACGCCGCCCTCGCGCCTGAAGAGTACGAAATTTGTAAATAGCGTGGAATCCCCTGGCCCGGGGTGCGAATAGTTCACACTTGCATTATAGGTCCAGCTGGCCACCTGAGGAACCTTTTTACCTGCGTCCCGACCGGAGATAATATCCGCATCATTGTGGGAAACCGCTCCTGATAACCTTAGACGGCCGCCGAAGATGTTGAACCGCGCTTTAGCCTCGACCTCGAAACCGCGAACTCGGCCGTTGCCTCCGTTCCTCAAAAAAGGCGTATTGACGACAGGACAGGCCTCCACGTTCGCACCGCACCCATTGTCATCCTGCACAAGAATATTTGCAGTGTCCGTCTGGTAAATTGCGCTTTGTAGATATAGCCAAGGTAATATGTCGCCTTTGAAACCAACTTCATAGGCAGTCGCATCCTCATTGCCAAAGGATGAGGGCACCATGTTGGGAGCCCGCGGATCGCCAAGATCTGTATTGAAACCACCAGCTCGAAAAGCGGTGCCTTGCTTCACATAAAGCAGCCCGCCTATTTTCGGAATTTTGTAGCTAGCGGTTAGCGTGTATGAACTATGATCCTGTCTGTTCATGGCATTGATGACAAAGCGGCTGCCAACAGACAAGCCGGACAGTATGTCGAAACGGTTGGCATCAAGCGTTTGCAGCTCAGTCAAGTAGCGGAACTCGCCGGTCACCCCGATACGATCAGAAAAATCGTAACCAAGCGATCCATACGCCGCGTGAGAAATTGTATCCAACTCTGCGGGGGCGACTATGCCAGGAGAGGGGTTGGGTGTACCCGTCTCAGTGAACAAAGAATTCGACCGAATATCTAGATGCTCGTACCCGATCAACCAACGAAAAGGTGAATTGCCGGGATCATTCAAATGCACTTCGGCATAGAAAGTATTGGTGTCGTCTTCCTGCAACCGCTCTAAATTTGGATCGGTTCTCAGTCCGCCTCGATTTGCTCGCAATTGTCCCAGAAGAATCGGATCCAAGCCATCACCGTCGAAACCATGCTGAGTCTTGCGTCGCCGAATTGAAACCGAGGAACTGAGTTCCGCGACGTCCAGATCATATTGCAAGTTTGCGATAATCGCATTTTGTTTCTGACGAGCGATAGTTCGTCCATTCCAACCGAACGCGTATGGATCTTGCTGAATACCCTGCGGAAAATTGCGGTTCGGACCAAAATTCAGATTGTAAACCAGCGGCGGTAAATTCGCGTCTGAAATTTCAGCCAGCAAATTGAAATCAAGCCGATCCTTTTTTACGCGAATCTGTCCGCGAACTCCGCGAGCGCTCTGCACGTCACGCCACTGATTGGTGAAGGTATTGAAAAAATCCCCGGCAGTCTGCTCCATAAAATCACCACCGATGCGAACTGCGACGGTTTCGGATAGGGGAACGTTTACTGCGCTTTGAAGCTCAAAACGTTCGTTATTTGCAGCCTCCGCGATTGCAAAACCTGTCGATTTAAATTCGGGTTTGGCGTTGATAAGATTAAGTGAGCCACCGACCGCATTGCGGCCATATAGGGCTCCCTGAACGCCGCGTAATACCTCGACCTGATAGAGGTCGAAGAAATCCATTCGCGTGAAAGTTCTCCCACCGACCCGGCCTCCGCCGACATAGGTGCCATTGCGATACAATCCCACGGCGCCTTCGGCGTTTGTCGCTCGTGCAGTACCGGATCCGCGCATGCTTATCTCGGACGTTGATGGAGTGCCTGTGTTGGCGAAATTGACGCTGGGCAAGTTGTTGGCCAGGTCCTGCATTGTAAGGAGATTGCCCTGATCAATGATTGCTTGATTCGTCAGAACAGTGCCCACCGTAGGCACATCATTGAAAGCTTCCTCTCTGCGACGTGCCGTTACGATGATTACGCTTTCACTGTCTGCCGCTTCGGCGGCAGGCGTTTGTGCATAGGCAGTAGTAGCAAGGCTCCACAGTGAACAGGAACTTAGAGCGACAGTAACTATTAATGGTTTGCCCAAAGACATGATCTTTCCCCTTAGAATTTTTCCGGGGCTTTACCCTCTGTTTGGCAAATGTTATCTATCTAATTCATATTGTCAACAATCTTTGTGGACAATCTGGATTGGGAGAATATCTTTGCGCGTTAACCATACAGACCGCCGGACTTTCGTGGCTGGCTCGACATTCGCAGCCTCGCTGGCCGTATGGCCGCAATCAGCCTTGGCAGCATGTGCTACAGACCCCCTGTCGGGCGAAGCTCTATACCGCGATGTGGAAACGTACTGCGCCCTAGGCGATCACCGCACGGCTTCGATTGGCGACAATGCGACAACCAATTGGCTGAAGTGGAAGTTCGAGAATCTGGGGTATAATGTCGAAACTCCGCAAGTGCCGCTTGCCTTGTTCCAACCGACAGATTGCAGAGTGATATGCGGGGGATCAGAGTTTGAAGCCTTTCCGGCATGGCCGGTGATTACCACTTCCAAAGAAGGCATAAGAGCGCCTCTCGCGCTAGCTGGTTCGTCTGATCTGCAAGGTAAGATTGTGGTCATGTCACCAACGTACCGATACGGGTCATCCTTAACCATCCGCGGCTTTGGCGATCAGGCTATGCAGCTAGCGTCGCGCGGCGCGGTAGGCGTTATCATTGTTACCGAAGGACCTACGGGCGAGATAATCGGACTGAATGCATATCCGGGGAAGTTTCACTGGGATATACCCGTTGTCTTGGTTGCCGGCCGCGATGGAGATGCAGTGCGGGCTCTTGCCAAACGTGGCGAACCGGCCAATTTCATCCTGACAGCTGATGTTGATCCTGATGCAACCGCCGGCAATGTTGTTGCACGGAGGCGGGGGCGCGGGAAAACAGTGGTTGTGAGCACCCCCAAAAGCGGCTGGTTCACTTGCGCTGGCGAACGCGGTTCGGGAATGGCTATCTTTCTTGCTTTGGCACAAACGCTTGCCAAAAATTCCAAGATTGATCTCATGTTCGTCGCCACGACAGGGCATGAAATCGAAGGCGCCGGGGGCGAACACTTTCTTGAAGATCACGCGCCCAAACCAAAGGATGTCCGCCTGTGGCTGCATATCGGCGCGAACATCGCATCGAACACCATCCGTATGGACGGCGAAAAAGTTATCCGCGAAGATACGATCCATGCTCAGCGCGGTGTGCTTGCGAGCCAGCAGCTGTTGTCAGCCGCGCGTAAAGCTTTCGCCGGTCAGCCAGGATATAGCGAGCCAATTGACAGCAACTCGGACCGGGCCGTGGGCGAAGTGCTGATTTACCGCCGCGAGGGATATTCTCCCCTGATTGGAATCGTGGGCGGACACCCGCTGCATCACACCCGGCTGGATACACCGCAGAACGCTACTTCGCCAGAAGCGCTCGAGGCCGTTGCGAGGGGCATGAACACGCTGGTGCTGATAGCACTTGACTGATTGCCTGCGGGATTATTCGGGAAACTTTAACATGTGATCCGGGAGCGGTTCGAGCCGATTGCCCGCGTCAGAGCCAAAGGATTGGAGCATAAACCTTTTCGAATGGCGTACCATATCGTGGGCACGTCCATCCGCGCTTTCCCCATCACTAGCTGCAAGTGCTTCATAAAGATTGCGCCAGTGAGCAATCGCCTCGGCCCTCCAATCTGTGGAAGCGTTCAGGAGAAAACGATGTTGCCAATACGCCAATCGGCCAACCCGCGTCATCATCGTGGCTGCCCGGTTCGATCCGCACGCCTCACGCAAAATTGCACCAGCTTCGAATGCTAGCCGGATTTGCTCTCGCATAGGATGCTGGTTAGCCAGGCAATCTTCCATGGCTTCGATCAAGGCCTTGATTTCTGCAAGCTTCGATTTCGATGCGTGCACGGCAGCCAAACGCGCCAATAGTCCCTGGAGGGCAGCGACCACGTCCATTAAATCTGCAAGTTCATCTGCGTTAAGCTCGACTACGCGTTGACCTTTCCACGGCTCATTCGTGATCAGTCCATCCTGCTCGACGATCCGGAACGCTTCCCGCACCGGGCCGCGGCTAATTCCGGAACGATCCGCGATCTCCTGCTCTCGCAGCCTTTCCCCCGGCCGATATATGCCCGCAATAATATCGCGCTCAAGTTGGTCAGCGACCTGCACCGCAAGCGGCGGCGTTCGCTTGCCTTGATTTTTATCAACTAAGCCCGTCATCTTCGGAATAGCCTTTGCATCTATCTTCAAATCCCGAGCTTTATGAACATCGTGTCCCACAGAGTGGTGTAGGTTCGCGGGCGAGCCGCATTGATCTCCGGATCGGCCGCGCTTACCATTCCCCATATGGTGCTCTCCGTGATCGAAGGCAAGATGCGAGCGTTCGAGGACAGCGTATCGGGAAGTCGCAAGTCCGCGCCTAAAACCGAATGACTACGCGGCGATAGCCGATGGCTATCGGTGTGTATCGTAGCGGGCTTGAAGAGCCTTGAATTGCAGAGGTAGAGCGGCACCGTCAACTTGTTGCGGTTGGGCGCGAGGAAAGGCGCGATGCCGGAATTGGGTGTAATCATGCCGACATTGCGACGCCGGTCACCTCAGCCCAGTGCGTGAACGCTTGGGTGCGAGCGGAGCGGATTGTGGCGGCGCTGGCGAGGGGCGGGCGGGCAAAGACGTTGGCAATTTGATTGTGGGTGGACAGGAATCGCTGGACGTGGCGCGGCGACTTGAAGCCCTTCATGATGCGCTCTCGTCGCCTTGTTGGCTGGTGGGAATTCTCGGCGCGGTTGTTGAGGCCCGGTTGTTGAGGCCCTTGTGCTGGCGATGCTCGACGTCGGGCATGATGGTTCGTTTGGCGGCACCATAGCTTCTGAACTTGTCGGTGATCATTACCCGGGGCGCCCGGCGATGGTGATCACGACTTCGTCGAGGTGCCATTTGTCGCCGCGTTGCGGCGCTCGGTGCCGAACACGGCGGGCGAAGACCTCGCCAAATGTGAGGCCCCATTGCCGGACCGTCTCGTGGCTGACGCCGATCTCACGAGCCGCCACCATTTCCTCAACCATGCGCCGGCTTGGCGGAAACCGGGTCTCGGGATGTCGTCATACATCCACAATACCCCTCCGATCCGGCACCGCAAAGCCACAGAGCTAAACTTGACGGTACCCGTCGATCTGGTCGAAGGTCGGCTGCATTGTATATGGCGCCGGCCGAGACGACGTCCATAAGATGTATTTCGAGGCCCGCGGTATCGACACGCTGGATTTCGTAATGCATGATTAACTCGACGATCTAAGCGTGAAAGGCGGCGTTCTTCGGGCCGAATGCGCACAGCTTTATTATCCGGCGGGGGCGGATCTGAGCATCGACGACCAAGCCAATCTCTGACGCGCCCGGTAGAGCCTCGGAAGTTGTCGAAACGGCGGGATGGATGGCGAGATATTGATAGCTGCCGCCAAGCTCGAAAGCATAATTG
>Ga0105045_10005169_pt1 | contig 11455 bp, 8 predicted proteins | sample MAT02_FD_78089 | JGI IMG/M metagenome (GOLD analysis project Ga0105045, IMG submission 78089) | Freshwater microbial communities from Lake Fryxell liftoff mats and glacier meltwater in Antarctica - MAT-02 (megahit assembly) | ecosystem: Environmental > Aquatic > Freshwater > Ice > Liftoff... | reverse complement strand
ATCGTAAGCGGATCGGGTTCGCTTTTATGCTTAAAAAGAATGTAAGCAAAAACGCGTTTAGGAGGAGCTTCCGGGGCAGGTCGCAAATTGATAGCGAACAGAACGTCCGAGAATCTTTCGACAAGCGACGGAACAATAAAACTCCCGCTTTCATTCGCAATCGAATCCAGGTCGAGCTGAGCAACAACCGCAGCCGGAAACCGCGTCTCGATCAGACTACGAGCTGCCGGGACATGGGAGATTGTAAAAGTAAATAGATTATTTTGATTAGTCGGAAGCGTCATCGTGTCGCTATGTTATCAAATTCGCATAGCGAAATTCATCAGCTCAAGATTTTGAAATCCTTGTAAACAAATACTTTTTAATTCAATCTTTCAGTCGTGTATTACATTCTTTGCTGACACTTGTTTCTGAGGAGTCGCCGGTTTCGAACTGCGGTATGAAAAATAGGTTGACAAGAATTGGCTAAATTCGTTTTGATCATGGTCCGTCGCGATCATTATCGCACTTCAATCATCGGAGAGTCGGAGGCATGAGCCTCTGATTTAGTCATTCCAGGCAGAGTCTGAAACGTGAAAATGGCAGTCAAAAAGGGAGCCATCGTTAAGTGCCGCGAGATGACCCTTGGTCCTATTAACAGGCCTCCGAGCTCTTCTTTTCAGCATGAGGATTCAATAAACGTGTCGCCGTTTATAATCGTCTATCGTTTCGATAGAGAGTGAATTCCGGCGAGGAAAAACACAGGCGAATTCTAAAAATAGGTGGATGGCACCGATCGGGATATCAACCGTGGTATTGGTACTTAGGCGATTAAATATCGTGCGAGTCGACCTCTGGGTAGATCTGCTACAACATGTCTCGGCATGTTGTACGCGATTGATCCCAAGCTGTTTGCTGCGTTCAATCCTGATCTGATCGCACCTTCCATCGTTGCAGGCCACTGTGTTTCGGTCCAATCGCCAGCAAGCCAAATATTTTTATCGGCAAACTGATCAGAAGCCAGCCTGGACCGTTGATGATCCGGTGATACCGAAAAAACCGAGTTTGGATCCGTGACCACGCGGCCTCGCAGAAGCTGGGCCTTTCCTGCTTCTGGAAAGATCTCAGCTAGATCTTCAGCGACAAGCTTCAGCACTTCCGATGTATCGCCGCGTGGAAGGTCTCGCGAGCCACTGATGACTATTTGATAGTAATGCTCTTTCACGGACAGATCGTTGTTCTTCGTTACGGACTGAAGCGGTTCTTTAAAAACCCATTGGCAAAGCCGGTCTATCAAGATCGCGTGAGGATTATCCATCCATGGTCGGTCCCACCAAGTGTGTACTCCCGTAATCGGTGCCGATTGCAGTTGCTTTACCGGCTCGACATTACACTGATTCTCTATCATCTGCGGAAGACGATGCCAAGGAACAGCGAGAACAAAATGGTTCGCCTTGAACTCCCTGCCGTCACGTGAAACCACGGAACAACAGCGACCTTCATGCCATCTACACTCTTCGACAGTTACTCCATATTCGATAGTGATTCCACTTCGTTCTAAATATCTAGCACCACGATCACCAATCATCTCGCTTAGCGGTCGACGCGGTATCAGTAAATTATAGGCATCTCGATTGGCTACGAAGCCATCTATCAAGACCTTCCTAGTTGCGGCAAGGGTAACGCGATCAATCTGATCGCCGAGAGCACTCACCAAAATGGTCGCCCAAAATCGAGTGATGACACGTTCGCTTTGACCGATACTACGCAGCCATTGGAGAGCTTGAATATCATCTAGCGATGGTGAATTTTTAAGACGCATTAGCTTCCAAAGTCCGCATGCGACCTGGACACGGTCGCGAATTCCTATGTCAGGCCAACGACTCAACAGACCGGAAAGATGGAGTGGTGCCGGAAGGAACGATGCTTTAACTGGAAGATGCGTTCCGTCCGAGGAATAAAAATGGAGTACGCCTTGACGTTCCCATTCGCTATCGATTTCCAAGGTTTGCAGAAACCACATCAGACTAGTGCAACATGCCATCCCGACATGTTGGCAATAGTCGATCGTTTTCTCGGATATTGTATCTTCGAACGAGCCTGCTCGGCCTCCTAACCTGCGTCGCGATTCCAGTAAATGGACTCGAAACCCTTTTTGTCGGAGGCTGATCGCGGCTGCCATTCCGGCCAATCCACCTCCGACAACAAGAACCGATGATGTACTTAAAGAGTTAGCCTCGGAATGCATTCCCGCCCCCTTCGTTTGAATGTCCGTTTCCGTTCAATCGAAGGTAAGTCGGAGTAATCGCATGCTGGAAATAGAGTTTTAGCTTTTCGATTCGACCAAGTCGGATGCGTCGTGTCCAAATCTCGTCGAGGTGCGTCTCTACATTTAAAAGCAATCGATGATATGTATGCCATATGAGCGAGAACATGCGCTGCCCATCATCGTCAAGTCTCTCGAAGACTCCCCAGCCTGACAGATATAGTTTCTTTGTTCGCTCGATTTCCATTCGAAGCATTCCTTGCCAGTCACCGTTTGGCTTACAATTCAGCCAAGCATTTAATTCAATCGAGTGCTTTCGAAAGGAATCTTCGGGAAGATAGATACGATCTTGATTCGCATCTTCAGCGACGTCGCGTAGAATGTTTGTTAGCTGGAAAGCAATTCCGCAATCGATAGCAGCTTTCTCCGAGGAAAGTGTTTCACCATGCCAAATCGATATGCATGCCAATCCTACTGATGATGCAACTAGGTAGCAGTAATTCTCCAGGGCAGTCGTATCAGCAATTCGAACATGCTCGACTTGATCCATCTGGACTCCTTGGATCATCTCATGAAATCGAAGCAAAGGAATGTTAAACGAATGGATAGAATCTCGAAGAGCAAGCCGAATCGATTGAAGTTCATCTGATACGTAGTTTACTTTTTCGGAGTCGTTCGTCCTAAGATCTTCGATCCACGCGTGAAGAAATTCCGATTGAAAAGATTTTTGGTCTTGCCGTGTGCCGAGCGGTTCATCACCCAGGTCATCGAGGATTCTCGCGTAAGCATAGAGTGCCGTCATTGCTCGGCGTTTCTCAGGACGAAGCAACGAAAACGATCGATAGAAATTGCTTCCGCTAGCTCTAGCAATCCGCTCGCAATTTTTATACGAGTCTTTCAGAGTACTAATCATCTTGAGGACCCCTCATCTTGAGGACCGACTTCGTTGGGAAGAGTTTGCTTCGATGTGAGACGTCTCGGAGGCAGTCGTGTTATCATTGCGCGAGTTAGCAACCAAAATTTGGTTGGCTTACTAAGTTGAATCCTTTGGCTCCAAACATCTCCCTCCCTTTTAACAATTGCATCCGTGATAGCGAGCCCCCCTCCTGCAAACAGACGCACGTCACGGCTAAGCCATCCGGGAACGTGATTTGTAAGTTGCCAGCCAGAATAAAAGCCCTCGCGGATCTCATCTAACCAATCCAAAACCGTGCATTGTAAAGGCCGTGTTGCGATGCGTTCAAGAATCATTTGTTCGTGTAATCCGTACCGTGACCAACGTGATCGAGGGAGATAGATTCTTCCAATTGCAGCATCTCGCGACATGTCTTGAGCAAAATTGACAAGTTGCAGACTTGTACAGATCGAATCGCTCCAATCGAAACATCGATCCGAATCTACATTCGCTAACTGAAGCAGAATCCGCCCGACAGGATTGGCACTACGGCGACAATAGTCTTTCAACGGCTCGTCCGTCTCGTAACGATCGACGGTCTGGTCCTGACGAAAAGCGGACAGCAGATCACTAAAGGGCTGCTGATCTAGTCGGTAGGTTCGTAGTGTAGAGCGTAGGGCAACAAATACCGGATGCGTTGCTTCACCCGCAAAGCATCGATCGAGTTCAGTCTGCCACCAATCGAGTCGTTCTAACGCTTCGTGGTTGTTAGAAGACTCATCGGCCAAGTCGTCCGCCCACCGACAGTATGCATAAATATGATAAAAATGGGGACGAATATTCTGCGGAATGAGCCGGCTAGCAACAGAGAAATTCTCGTAGTGAGCGATCGCAAGTCGTCGACAATACTCGCTCGCCTGAGCCTCGTTAAGCGATTCTCGAGATTCGGAAAGGGGCCCAAAACGCTTCAAGTCGGCCTCGATAAAAAGCTTTTTCTCCTTTTTTGAGCTCGCTTTCGATGCCGGTACCAGTCCCCTTTTGGATTGTTCAGCGGTAGTGGTAGCGGTCATAGAATCTTCCGTTGCGAGTTAGTCCTTGCAGGGTATCATACTATTATGTCGCGAGCACGCTATCGTAGCTGCTGCAGATGTCGGGTGAAGAGCGGTTTTGGTAGTTTACTCACCGCAGTTCAACCTCGACGAAGTTTTCGCTGATCACTCTGGAATGCCTGGTAACTCGCTATGGAAATTGTACTCGCATCGCCCCGCGGCTTCTGTGCGGGTGTCAATATGGCTGTTGAAAGTCTCGAACTTTCCCTAAAACACTTTGGACCGCCTGTCTACGTATACCACGAGATAGTCCATAACCAATTTGTGGTGAATTCTTTCAAAGACCGAGGAGCTGTTTTTGTAAACACACTCGAAGAAGTGCCGGAAGATTCAACGGTCCTTTTTTCAGCTCACGGTGTTTCACCAGCGATTCGACAGCTTGCAAAAGCACGCAGGCTAACGGCAATCGATGCGACTTGTCCACTAGTTACCAAAGTACACTTGGAGGCGATCAAATTTGCGAAAGAACATTATACAATCATTTTGATTGGCCACGAAGGTCATGATGAAGTTATTGGAACCATGGGCGAAGCACCTGAGGCAATCGTACTTGTGGAAGATTGTGACGACGTCGATGAACTTTCATACGAGCCGTCAACAAAGCTTGCCTATCTGACACAGACGACTCTGAGCGTTGACGATGCGAATCGTATTATTGCGAGACTCCAAGAACGATTCCCTTGGATCCACGGACCCAATAAAGGAGATATTTGCTATGCCACCCAGAACCGACAAGAGGCCGTTAAGCTCCTTTGCCAGTCGAGTGATTTAGTAATCGTGCTCGGAAGCCAAAATAGCAGTAATAGTCAACGACTCAGGGAGCTTGCTAAGGAGTTCGGGAAGCCGGCTTATTTGATCGATGGCCCAGACGACCTAAAGGAAGAATGGTTTTTTCAAGATCAAAAAGTTTTCATTACAGCCGGCGCAAGTGCCCCAGAATCGGTCGTACAAAGCACAATAAGCTGGCTTCAAGAGCGATACGCTGCGACAGTTCGTGAAGACGTTGTAAGAATAGAAGAAGTGAACTTCCCATTGCCGAAAGCTCTTCGTGAGATCGTTCGACAAACAGCGTAGTTGTTCATCACGCTTGATACGCTATTCGTGGATCGCTCGAGTTTTATTTGTTGCGTTCTTAGTTCTTTCATCAGTACTGACGATTCGCGAGCCTCTGTGGATCGATGAGCTCCATACATTATGGTCTATCAGCGGGAACTGGCAAGATGTTCTGGATAGATCGACTGTTGGAAACCAATCGCCATTTTACTTCGTGTGCATCAAAGTATATTGCGAGCTGGTCGGCTTAACGGCTCAAGTTTTTGGGGTTGAAATAGATCGATACTCAACGACAGTTCTGCGGCTCTCATCGATCCTAGGTTGGGGGGTTTTAGCTTGGCTTCTATCGGGCGTTGTCTGTCGGATTTCCCGTAACTTTATGGCTCAAGAGTCTGCGACCCTATATGAAAAGTCGCTATATGATAAGTCGCTATGTGATAAGTCCCTTTATGCAAACTTTTTGCTATTAATCATCGGTGCGATTTGGCTAGCTAGCGATCGTATCGGAGTCTTCTATTCGAATGAAGTTCGACCTTATGTTTGGGTAGCCGTTGCGGGCAGCGTGCTGATAAACCAGACAGCTCCGACGAACCGCTTTTCGGTTGCATGGATAGCAAGTTGTTGCGTCGCATTCTACCTGCACTACACCTCGATCTTTATCGTGGTATTGAGTTACTTGATTCGGTTGTTTCACGCTTCCATCGGCGGAGCGACAGGCGATTATACTGAAAGGCTTGTTCGCTTAGGTTCTAGTAAAACAACCATGATTAGATTTTCAGAGGGAGTTGCATTGGCTGTTTTCATGGTACCGGGATTGGAACAGCTTCTATCGCTCTATGGATCAGCATCGCAGTGGGCGTCCTTCGCAGGTGAGTGTGATATCATGACCCTTCTGCGAATAATTCCATGGTTTGCTTGGATCGGTATTCCTGGATCGGTCGTATTGCTTCGGCGTACTTGGCAATGGGGAAGTAGAACATCGATAATCCGATTGGATTTTATTCCAATACTGCTGGCGACAACATGCGTGGTCACAAATTGGTTTTTGTGTGCCATGGGTTGGGCACCGCTGATGCATTCGCGTTATCTAATGGTGGTTTATCCGGCAGTTTGGATATCAGGAATAGGGCTACTATCTAGCCTAGATCGATTGCGATGGATCGTTATGCTTGGCTTGATTGCGTTCGGAGTGAATGGATGGCTTCAAGGGAGTTGGCCGCTATGGATTCGAGGCAATTTTATTGCATGGCAACGGACGGAAGATTGGGGTAAGGCCGTTCGCGTCCTTGAAGAGAAAAGTCTCTCGGGAGACGTATTACTCTTTGCTCCGATGCTTATTGAAACGCAAGACCAGCAAGAAATTGATTCGTCTTCGGAACAAGTACGTCGTTACTTCACATTTGCGTTGGAGGCAGCCATGGTTCAAAACCATTCGAGTACTCGTGAACACAACTACGATGTCTATGTCTTATCGAACAAAGTCAACAGTTGGCCGATGATGCTCGATCGCTATCGCAAAACCATAGAGACTTCGAGCCGTCCAATCTGGATTCTCGCTAGAACGAATATTGACCTAACGCTATCGAGTATCACCGATGAAAAACCGTGGGAAATCGAGGTTATATATCGATCCGGGAACTTGCAACTGTGGCAGATTCGATTGCCGAAGTAATTTGCCTAGTGATTTCATCATATAGCAACTCAGGCAGTGGGCCTGTATTGGCTGCAGCTACGTTATCAAGCAAGTGTTGTTCGTTGCAGGTTCCGACGATTGCAGTATGACAATCAGGATGAGTCAGAGTGTAACGCAGTATAAGTTCGGCAGGCTTCATGCCTTCTGGAAGTAGATCGCTAAGACGTGCCAGTTCCCAGATCTGGTTAATGGTGGGACGACGGACTACTGCTTCAGGACCACCTTGAGCGGTTGCGCCTCGAATGATGATTCCCGCGCCAGTCGTTGCAACCCTAGCAAGCCAAGGTTCGTGCTCGGGGGCAATACAGGAATAGGGAATTTGAAAAGTATCGAAGACGTTCAAGTCCAAGAATGCTGGGAGATTCGGAAGCGACGTTGAAACACCGATAGAGCGTATAACGCCTTGTGCTTGGTAGTTCTTAACAACATCGATTAAGCCCGCTTCATGAAGCACCTTAGCTTCACCGCCATGAAACTGAAGAAGATCAATATGATTTGTTTGAAGTCGAACGAGGCTTTCTTCGATATTGCGTTGAATCGTGGCTTTTGTCCAAGTGTGGCGGATCTCCAAATGATTGCCATGCTGCACATGGCTACACCCACATTTCGTAGCCAGGTAAAATTCGCTTCTTCGACTGCTAAGGTAACGGCCTATGCGCTCTTCGCAGATTCCGTAGTCTGGCGATGTGTCGATAAAGTTAATGCCTGCGTCGAGTACTGCATGAAGCATTCGCTCGGACGCGGGTTCGTCGACACTGCGAACGCCCCACGTTCTCGGACCACGAAGCCCCATACTGCCATAGCCGAGTTGAGAAACTAGCATGCCAGTTTTTCCGAGCAGCTTTTTTAACATAGGCGGATCTGAAAAAGCATTAAAGTAGAGAGTTCGGCAATTATCTAGCGGAAAGGTATCCCCAGACCAGGATATTAGGAGTCCAGGCGTCCACGGTAAACTCTTCCAGCATTGGCCAGCCACCAAGATCCCAGTAGGCTTCGTGAGTTGGCCATTCGTAAGCACTCGGTTTCATGGACTTTCCGATAATCCACGTTATTAGCCAAGTGATTCCTTGATGATTCCATTTGCCAAAGTCGATGTTGCCGTAAGGAACGAGTCCAGCGGGTACTTCCTGTCCCGTTCGTCTCGCGTCAAGTTTGAAAACGTTTTTCAATGGATTGGCCCCAATCCCCGTCATATAGACAAAGTTGTTGGGATTGCAGCCAGACTGGAATTGTGTCGATTGCACGGCTCCCGCCAAGAAACGTTTTTCGCCAGTAAAATAATGAGCACGTACAAGATCGGCTGCGTCGGGAGTGCTATAAAAACCGATGAATTGAGGCTTTCCTTTGTCGCTCGTGGTGAGATTGAAAGCGTTACCCTCGGCGTATTTCAGTTCTAATTCCGCTTGATCAACGATCGCTTTGACGGCCTTTGCCTTCATCGCTTTATCCCCCAAATGGTCTGGAAACCGAGCATAATGAAATGCGTGATCGCGATGAACGTGAGTGGACCATTGAAAGAGATTTGGACGTTCTTCCTTGAGGACGGTATCTTCTAGGAAGATCTGATGAAATCGTTCTTCCTCCGTCAGTCGATAAAGCTCGAGAGCCGCCAGATTTCGATCGTCGACGGCATTCCATGTCGAATCGCGACCAGCAACTTTTCCGGCAGACTTGTCGCGAGTGAAGTCTTGCTCTGCGAATTGAAAGGCCTTTAGTGCACTCGATCGGTAGTCAGCGGAAAGGCCTTCTGTTTTAGGGATTCCCAAATCCAAAGCTGCGAAGTGCTTTGGAAACAGGTCGAAGACTTCCAAGGTGGCCATTGTGACTTTCATATGGCTAACACGTCGCGGGTTCCAATCGCCAGCATCGTGGTATCCGCCCCAACCATTGGCTTTTATACCTGTATCACCACCAGAAATCTTTTCCCATGCTTCGCCGCCATTCTCTACAGCACGATAGGATGTTTGAGTAACGGGATACTCGTCATCAGGATGCATATCTCGCGATTTTTTGAAGTCGGTGTAAGGGGCACCTAGTTCTATTCCAGTTCGATTGTGATACAGGCCTCTCATCTGAATGAGAAAAGCGTTCGTCCAAACGTCCTTGCCGATATCAAACGGATACGAACATCCAAAACCGTCTACTGCGATTCGATACCGCCCCGGAGTATTGAACGCAGAAAAATCCAATCGCGCGACATCGGTTCCATTGAAGTTTACTTCGCGAGCCATTAGCTCAGGTCGGTCGGCAGGAAAGTGAACTTCCCCTGTTCCTTCAAAGACTTTTTTATTCGAAGCATCTTCGAGAATTGCGAATCGAATCGATTCAGGCAGCTTCATCGAACCGCCAGTTCCTAACCAGCATGACACAAAGGCTCGTTTAAGTGGATCATCTGGACGATAGCCGATTTGATTGACGTGCACGGCGTCGCTTCGAACCTTTCCTGAGTTCCATGTCAAATGCGACTCGGACGTCTCGGTATTCAATTTTGGAAAGCGAATTACATAATCGTTATCACTGACAAATGGCTTTGGTAATCGCAAATAGAGTGTGTGGTGCGAGGCCACTTCGGCACTGCCTTGCGCCCAATGTAGCGGACGCGATTTTCGATGAACTGCTGTTGGTTGAACGGGTTGAACGAAGTTAGGGTCCTTGCTGGATTGGATTAAAAAGTTAGCTGGATCATCCGCTGCGAATTCCAGCAGCGGATCTCCTTTTATTCGGTCCCAAGGAGTCAACCACTGGCGTTTTGCTCCATGGATGTTCTTGTTACCAGTAGGTTTACCTTCGAGTGGAAAATTCCAGACGCCATTCTTTCCTTCTTTGTCGGCCAACATGAGCCGAATCGACTTCATTTGGTTTTGTCCCCCGATTTTCACTCGCATTGCCGGAGATCCCTTGCTCCATGCACTGAGATCCAGTTCGGTGTTGAAACCTGCTCCGCCTCGGTTATCAACTCCTTGAACCAGAGCCACACCACCGTCGGTGCGAACTTTATCTTGCCAAGACAAATAGGCAAAAAGGAAGGGTTTATCGAGCCCGCTTACCACTCCCAAAACATTCGGCGAATCGAGATTCTCAGCCGCGACTACTTTTGTAACAGTGCTCAAAGCAAACCATGACGTTACTATGGTGAATAATGTGAATGCCGATACAAATCTTATGTGTCTCATGATTACTTAGAAGAAATTGGGCCACGGCAAAGAGCAACCGATGAGCGGCATCGTAGAGATTGCCGTTGAAATCTGTATCCAAAAAAAGAATGATTTAGAAATTAAATTCGACACATTTCGTGCTAGATACGCGCTCGAGGATGTTTCATAGGTAGCCAAGCACCGTTCTGTTGGCTACTGGCAACGCACTGTTGGATAAAGTACATCCCTTCAACGCCATCGTGCACGTTTGGATAAACTGTGTTAACGCGTTCAATCTTCTTTCCGTCATGCAAGTCAATGATCGCATCAAAGGCGGATGCATAGATGTTCGCAAAGGCTTCAAAGAAACCCTCTGGATGTCCTGCAGGGAGTCGACATGCGGCGGCGCCAGGGCCGACCATGTAGGGCGCATTAGGATCTCGTGTGTAGAGTTTGTGAGGTTGTCCGTTTTGTCGAACGACCATAACGTTTGGATCTTCTTGACGCCACGACAATGATCCCTTGGTGCCATCGACTTCAATCCATGCATCATTTTCCCGGCCATGACTGATTTGACTTGCGGTTACCGTCCCAAGAGCTCCCGTTTCATACTTGATGACTGCGGTGCCATAGTCGTCCAGTAAACGTCCTGGAACGAAGGTCTTCAAATTGCAGGAAATTTCTTGAGGAAGTAGTCCGGTAATGTAGCGGCCCAAATTGTATGCGTGGGTTGCAATGTCTCCGAAGCAGCCTGCAGCCCCACTCTTTTTTGGATCAGTCCGCCATGAAGCTTGCTTTTGTTCCGATTCCTCCAATTTATCTCGGAGCCATCCCTGAATGTAGAAGGCTCGGACTGCTTGGATTTCTCCGAGTTCGCCATTTCGAATCATCTGGCGAGCCTGTCGAACAAGGGGATAGCCAGTGTAATTGTGTGACAAAGCGAATACGGATTTTGAGTTGTCCGCAAGCTTCGCAAGTTCCTCAGCTTCCGCTAAGTCAAAGGTCATGGGCTTATCACAGACAACGTGAAAACCTGCTTCAAGAGCCGCTTTAGCAACTTCAAAGTGAGCGTGGTTTGGGGTGGTAACACTCACGAAGTCGATTCTTTCGCCAACCGGTAGCTTTGATTCCTTTTCAATCATTTCTTGGTAGGAACCGTAAGCTCGATTTGGAGCTACGTCATAATCAGGTGCTGATGCTCTAGAGCGTTCGGCATTACTGCTGAAAGCCCCTGCGACCAAAGTTGCACGATTGTCCAAGCAGGCAGCGATCGAATGAACGCGACCGATGAAGCTGCCCGAACCGCCACCGACGAGTCCCATTTTT
>Ga0105045_10005168_pt1 | contig 11455 bp, 8 predicted proteins | sample MAT02_FD_78089 | JGI IMG/M metagenome (GOLD analysis project Ga0105045, IMG submission 78089) | Freshwater microbial communities from Lake Fryxell liftoff mats and glacier meltwater in Antarctica - MAT-02 (megahit assembly) | ecosystem: Environmental > Aquatic > Freshwater > Ice > Liftoff... | reverse complement strand
CCCAGCGCACGTCGGCGCCGAGCTCCGCCAGCGTCTCCATCAGGACGGCCGTCTGCACGGTCATGTGCAGCGAGCCCATGATGCGTGCGCCCTTGAGAGGAAACTTGTCCTTGTATTCCTCACGCAGCGCCATCAGGCCGGGCATCTCCACCTCGGCCAGGCGCAGTTCCTTGCGGCCCCATTCGGCCAGCGACAGGTCGCGCACCGCGAACGGCGGGCGTGCCATCGACATCATCGTCTCGAGTTCGGTCTGTACTGCTGTCGCCATCGTGAAAATTCCTCAGGAGAGAATCAGGTCGCTACCATAGTGAACAGCGCTGGTCCGACCGCCGCCGCATCCACCGGCAGCGCGACGAAGCGCATCGTGCCAAACCCTGCCTTCGACAGCCACTCGCGCAGCGAATGCTCCTCGAAGCCCAACCACACATGCCCCATCTGCAAACGGTACTCCTCATGCTCGTGCGCGCGCATGTCGGTGATCAACAACCGACCACCGGGACGCAACACCCGACGCGCCTCACGCAACACGCGCGAGGGCTCTGCCACATGGTGCAGCACCAGCATCAGCACGGCCGCATCGAGCGAGGCATCGCCGAGCGGCAGTGCCTCGAGCGACCCTTCCGAGACTGTGACATTCGGGCGCGCGCCGAGGCGCTCCCGGGCCGCCTGCAGCATGGCGGCCGAGCCGTCGATGGCGTGCACCGCGGTAACGTGCGGAGCCAGTGCCAGCGCCAGCGAACCGGTGCCACAGCCCAGATCACCTACGATCATGTCGGGATCGAGCAACGCCAGCGCCGCCCCGAGGTCGGCACGGGGGCCGAACATGGTCGCCACGTTGGCGTCCCATTCCGCAGCGGCCGACGTGATGAATGCCTCACTGCGGGAGCGGCGCGCCGTCAGGACCATCTCGACGCGAGCCATGTCCTGCCGGGCGGCGAGCGTCGAGAGCACCGGCTCCCGCACCAGCGCCCAGAGCGCCCGCGCCTCGTGATCCAGCGTCGGGGCCATCCGGTACCACCGCATCGCGCCCTCGGCCCGGGACTCGACCCACGCCTCGTCCGACAGGATGCGCAGATGCCGGCTGACGGTGCTCTGCGGCATGCCCAAGGCGGTACAGAGTTCTCCGACCGTGAGCTCGTGCGTCTCCAACGCCAACAGCAGCCGACAGCGCGTGGCGTCGGCGAGCTCGGTCAGTCGACCGTGAATGGAGAGTTTGGGCACAGTCATATCCGGTTATCCGGATTGATAGATAGCAATGTTCTTAGCATCAGTCAAGCCCGCCGACCGCTACAGATTGAACCAGTAGCTCGCCTTGACCAGCAGCGTGTTGTCGGGATGTGCGCGGAACAGGTCCCGGTAGTCGCGTACGACGCGGAACTCGCCGGTGGTGTCGTTGCTCGCGCGTCCCTGCTGCCAGACGAAGAAGAGCGTCGAGCCCGGACGATATTCCCAGCGCACGACGGCGTTCGAGTTGAACTGTCGGAAATTGAAGCCCGCTGGTGTCGAGCCGTTGCCATACGGTGCGTAGCGGTCGGCGTAGGCGCGTGCGGCGGGTGACGCGAGTTGGCGCCAGTCCCCGAAGTCGCCGCTGGTGATGAACGGCTGGGCATAGATCTGCAACGACAGCTGCGGCGTGGCCGTCCAATTGGCGCGGGCCGTGACTGCGACCGTGCTCTGCTCGAGGCGCGCGAAGGTGAACCGTGTGGTATCGCTGAGGAATGCGCCGTAGTTGCGGATCCATTGCTGGTCGTCGGTGCGCCGCTCCCAGTTGAGGCCCAGTGACATGGAGTACTGGCTCGCCAGCCGCAGGTCGTTGCCGAACCCGATGTTCTTCGAGCTCGAGCGCCCTTCGTCACCGGAAGAGCCCACGAACGACAGGGACGGTGTGAAGATCCGACGTGTGTCGCCGCCGACGCTGGCAATCAGAATGCGTTCGGCCGACTGACGCAGCGCAGGCCCGCCGCGTGCGCAAGCCACGCAGCGCGTGCCACCGATGTCGTAGGTGGTCAGCCTCAGGTTCGTCGTCCAGAAGTTGCGCAATTCACCGGTCATCGATGCGGTGACGCTGGCGCCGCTCTGTGTGCCACCCGTCGTCCAGTGCGTCTCGTTCGACAACGTGCCGGAGAGCCGGCGGAACTGTTGCGTGGGGCGCAGCGTCTGCTTCGTGATGGTATTGCGCAGGCTCATGTCGTTGACGAGGATCACGAAGCCGATGTCGTTGGCTTCCATGCCCGCGCCGGCGTATCGGAAGTTGCTCGAGTATCGCGTCGAGCCGGCGAGCTTCTGCACCTGCAGCGCGTATACGCCACCCTGCATCGACGTGCGCGTGGGATCGTACTGCTTCTCGTGGTCGGGGCGCTGCCAGAGATGCACGCTGCTGCGCTGCGTGGCAGCGATTGCCTGCGGACTGCCATTCACGCCGACCTGACCAGTGTATCCGGAGATCTCGAACCTGTTGCTGGCAAAGCGATGGAAACCCTGCAGCAGCAGCACGCTTGCATCACTGCGCAGCAGCGGCCGCGTGATGGAATCGAGGTTGCGACGCGTATCCGTGACCATCAGCCCGAGCTGTGAGCGACCGCCGCGCATCTCTTTGACGACGCGGGCGGCGAAGTAGTTGGTCTGCGGCTCGATCGTGTTGCCACTGATGCCCACCTCGCGCCGCGTCACGGCTTCCGAGATGCCGATGGACACGCCCTTGCCGATACGTCCGGTGACCTTGGCCGCGCCAAGAATCGTCGTGAATGCGGGATCAGCGGCGGAGGTCCGCAGCTGCGGCGTGCGACCCACGCGTCGCGTGTAGAACAGCCCCTCGCACGGACCGCCGCAGCGGAACAGTGCATTGCCCTCGAGAAAGAACGGGCGGCGCTCGTCGAACCGCACCTCGAAGGCGCTGAGATTGAGCAGCGCCGGATCCGCCTCCACCTGGCCGAAGTCCGGGTTGACGGTCGCACTCGCCGTCAGCGCCGAGCCGAGTCCGACCTTCAGGTCGGCGCCAGCGGTGACCTTCTGCGCATTGTTCCAGCCGGTGGTCGAGCGCTCGGTGACGTTCTTCGTGACCGTGTAGGGGAGCAGTTCCACGCGACGTCCGCCGCCGATGCCGCGAATTCCGGTGAGCGTGCCAAGCTGTGAGACGAGCGTGGAGCGCGAGCCGCGATAGGCGGGCCACGAATCGCGCTGGCTGATGCGCGTGATGTCGCGCCAGACGCCGAATCCGAAGGTATGCTCCTCGGCTGTGTTGAAGCGCAGCTGGCTGAACGGCACCTTGAACTCCGCCGTCCAGCCGAGCGAATCGATGCGCGCCGCGACATCCCAGACGCCATCCCAGGACATGTCCTCGACATTGTCGGAATGCATCGCTGCGTCACGCTGCACGCCGGCGGGATTCACCATCAGCTCCACGCCGGAACGACCATCGTGGTAGGCATCGAACAGAATCTTGATCTGATCGGAGTTCGTGCGCACGTCGCGGCGCGACAACAGGCTCACGATCGAGTCGGGGCGTGGGTCGTAGGCACGCACGAACACATAGATATTCTTCGCGTCGTACACGACACGTGTCGTGGTCCTGAACGCGGTCGGTGCATCCTCGGCGGGCGCAAACTGCCGGAATCCGTCAATCAGCGGGGCTGCCTGCCAGACCGCCTCGTCATCGCGGCCATCCAGCACCGGCGCCCGGTCGATCCGCATGGCGAGCGCCGACGCGGGCGCCGTTTTTGGTGGCGCGACCGGATCGGACCCGCGCGCCGCATGGGGCAGCGCCAGAAAGGCGAGGGCGCAGCCGGTTCGGATCAGCGACACGGAAACCGATGAAAAGGAAATCTGAGTGGAGCGTTTCGGAACTACGCAGTCACGCCGACGCATGTTGTGAATACCCGCCGAAAGTATCGGCGCTGGCGTATCGGCCCGTGAGGCGGCTGATTTGCCGCATGCCCGAACCACAGTTCGCCCCTGCTCGGCAGCGCCGCATGCCGCCGATCGTGGTCGCCCTGCTGCTGCAGGTGCTTGGTGGTGCACTGACGGTCGGCACCGCGTACCTGCTCGCGATATTCGGGCTGACGCTCCCGCCACTTGGCGCGGCGTTCATGACCGGCGTGTATGCGGCACTGGGGGCAAAGGCGGCGCGGCTCGACACGTGGTGGATGGGCATCCAGCTCTGCTTTGCGCCGCTGGTGGTGCTCGTGTCCGCAGCCTCGCTGCCGCCTTGGATCTGGATCGCGCTGTTCGCTGCGCTGGTGGCGGTGTACTGGTCCACGTTTCGTACGCAGGTGCCGTTGTACCTCTCGAGCAAAAGGGTGCGGCAGGCGCTCGTGCCGCTGCTGCCGCCAGGCCGCTTCACATTCATGGACGTGGGCTCGGGCGTAGGAGGGGTGCTCACCGATCTGTCGGCGGCTCGCGGTGATGGCGAGTACCATGGCATCGAGTCCGCGCCAGTTCCCTGGCTGGTGAGCTGGCTGCGCTTCCGCGTTGGCGCTCACCCGAACTGCCACGCGCACTTCGGCAGTCTCTGGAATCAGGATCTCGCGCCATATGACGTGGTGTTCGCCTACCTCTCGCCAGTGCCCATGGCGGCGCTGTGGGCGAAGGTGCGGCGCGAGATGCGGCCCGGGACGACGTTCATCAGCAACAGTTTCACCGTCACCGCCGTGGCCCCCGACCGCATCGTCCCGGTGGATGACCTGCACCAGTCGCAACTCTTCATCTGGACACAGCCCTGACCGGACCGTGAACCACCCGGTGCCACACCGCGTGCACCAGGGCGTGGACCCACGGATGGCAGGACGTGACGATTACCGGATCCTGCGGACCGTCAGCGCACGAGCTGTCGCGCGAGTGCCGTGGGGACCGCTTTTCTGACGGCGTCCACGACCATGCCCGGCGTCAGGACCGCAGGCAGGATCGTCGCGGCACCCGTGCTGCCCGCGGGATAGAGCACATACAGCGGCACCCCGCTGCGTCCGAAGCTCGCGAGCACGTTGGTGATCGCAGAATCGCGCGAGGTCCAATCGGCGCGCAGCAGCGCGACGTTGCCGGCCGCGAACGCACGCTCCACGGCATCGGTGCGCAGTACGATACGCTCGTTCACCTGGCACGACAGGCACCACGCTGCGGTGAAGTCGACAAAGACGGCGCGATTCTGCTGGCGCAGTCCGGCGACGCGCTGCACGGACCATGGCTCCCATCCCGGCTGCGTCGTGGCAACGGCCGCCTGCGGTATCACACGAGTGGCGCCAAGCATGGTGACGGCAATCGCCGTGAGCATCAGGAATGCGGCACCGGCGCGTGTCGTCGTGCCGTCACTGCGCACGCCGCGCGCCCAGAGCCATGCACCCATCGCCAGCACGATCATCGCCAGCAGGATGATCGCCAGCGCGTCCACGCCCACCTGCTGCCCGAAGACCCAGAGCAGCCAGACGACCGTGGCATAGAGCGGGAAGGCGAAGAGCTGCTTCATGGTTTCGAGCCACGGACCCGGGCGAGGCAGGAACCGCAGCAGTTGTGGCGCCGACGTGAGCACCACGAACGGCAGCGCGAGCCCGATCGCGAGCGCCGTGAACACCAGCAGGCCGATGACCGGTGGCTGCACCAGCGCAAAGCCGAGTGCTGCGCCCATGAACGGTGCCGTGCACGGTGCGGCAACGAGCACGGCGAGACCGCCGGTGAGCAGCGAATCACCATACCCGCCGCCTGCGCCTGCGCCACCGAGCCGCGTGAGCGACAGGCCGATCTCGAACAGACCGCTGAGGTTCAGCGCAAGCGCGAACATCAGCAGTGCCAGCAGCGCGACGACCGGCGGGGACTGGAGCTGGAATCCCCAGCCGAGGCTTTCACCGCCGGCGCGCAGCGCCATGAGCACGCCGGCGAGCAGCCAGAACGACAGCAGTACACCGGCGCCGAACACCAGTCCATGCGTGCGGCTGCTATCGGTGTCACCATGCCCGCCGCCATGCTGCAGCAGCGCGAGCACCTTCACCGTCAGCACGGGGAAGACGCAGGGCATGAGGTTGAGCAGCAGGCCGCCGATAAACGCGAACAGGATCGCCGCCATGACGCCCATGTCGGCGTTCACGTCGACGATATCCGTGTCGTTGCCGGTACTCGAAGGGACGACGAGTCCGGCGCCACCGTACTGCCGCGCGCTGCTGTCGGCGAGCAGTGCGAGCGCACGCCGCTTCAATGCCGCAGGGACCTGTGGACTCACCGCGACGTCGATGAGGTGGCTGCGAAGGGAGTCGGCGGAGAAATCACCCGTCACGATGCCGCGAAGGGACGCTGCAGTTCCGGTCGCGACGCGTGCGCGTGGCAGCCAGAAGACGAGCGTGTCGCCCGAGCGACCGAAGCCCTGCGCCGTCGCATGCTCGATGATGTTCGCGGAGTCGACGAAGAAGTACGGCTGCACCACGGCGGGCACGTCGTTCGGGGCGACAATCGCGAGGATGTAGTTGCCCTTTGACGTCCAGCTCGTGACCTGCCAGCCGATCGCCGAGCGTGGGAGTGCTGCGCGCGTGGCTTGCATGTCAGCTTGCAATCTCGTCGGCACCGCAGCCGATGCGTTCACCGGCATGTTCAGCGCGAGTGGTCCGGTGGCCGGCAGGCAGACGTCCGCGCAGGCCAACCAGTCAGCCTTGCCCGAGATCCGGATCGACGTGCCGGCGAATGTCGGCGCGACCTGCAGCTCGGTCAGCGCGTACAGCTCTCGCTCGTAGCCGTAGCTCATGAGCGGTGGCTGCGGCGTGAGTCGTGGCGTCGGGAACCGCAGGGGACCCGCCGTCACGCCATCAGGCAGCGTCCACTTCACCTTCAGCGGCAGGCCCGCATCGCCTGGGTTCGTCCAGTAGGTGTGCCACCCCTCGTCGAGGGTCAGCCGCACCGCGACTGTCACTGTGCTGCCGGCACGAGCGGAACTCACGTCGGAGACCAGCACCGCATCGCTGTGCGGACTCGGGTCACCCGCCGGCCGCTGCGCCGTGGCCGACGATGCGAGTGCCGCAGAGCCGATCAACGTCGAGACCAGGAGCAGCAGCCCGGACACTGCCCGCCTCATTATCGCGAAACGCCGGACAAACAGCTGGATCCGACCGACTGGCGGGCAACGGGCATGGTGACGCGTCGTGACGAGAGGAGTACAAAACGGATTCCGAACGAAAGCCGACCGGATCCGGACTGTGTTACCCCGTTCCGGTCGGTACGGAAATGTCGCTGCGATCGGTCTGTTGCGCGACTGGGGGCTGCGTGCGACGAGCGCGGTCAGGCGAGACGCGCCAAGCACATTGCACGGGTTTCATCACGGGAAACGTGACACGTCAGGCACGCACGCCTGTCAGCGTCAGGCGGTAAGTTGCCACAGTCCACGCTGCGACGATGCGTGCGCGAGATGCACGCCGGTTCACCGCTTTCACGCTCTGGAACATGTCGATGCACCTGTTCGCACCACTCGTCGTCTCTCTGTCGGTATTGCATGCGGCGACATTGCCGCAGAATCGCACCTGGGGTGAGGCCGGGCATCGGATCACGGCGCAGGCAGCGAGTGCAGCGCTGCCGCCCGACATGCCACAGTTCTTCCGTGATGCCGCGCCGCAGCTCGCCTACCTCAATCCCGAGCCCGATCGCTGGAAGAGTCGCACCGAGTCATCGCGTGATCGGGCGCTGGACGGTGCATCGTCGCCGGACCACTTCCTCGATCTCGAGATGATCCCGGCTGCCGATCGGGCGAGGGCACTCGCCGCGCCTGATCGGTATGCGTTCTTCGATCAGCTGCGTGCGCGCGACGTGGATCCGACCAAGGCTGGTGCATTGCCGTTCTCGATGCTGGAGCTCACGCAGCGGATGCGCGTGGCATTCCGCCAGTGGCGTGCCGCACCGAATGACGCTGAGCGCGCCTGGATCGAGGCACGCATCCTGAACGACGCCGGCCTCCTCGGTCACTTCGTTGCCGACGCCTCGAACCCGGCGCACACGACGATTCACTACAACGGATGGGTCGGGGAGAATCCGAGCGGGTACGCCACTGACAACCGATTCCACGGCCGGTTCGAGTCGGCGTTCGTGCAGTCTCGCGTGAAGCTCGTGGATGTCCTGCCCTCGGTTGCCGCACGGCCGCAAGTCTTCGAATCGCTGCGGCCGGCGATCGTCGCGTACTTCCTGCGGACGCATGCCGAAGTGGAACGACTCTACCAGCTCGACAAGGCGTCGCCATTCAACGGCGCAAACACGACGCCGGCGAACAAGGCGTTCGCTGTCGAACGGCTCGCGGCCGGGGCGTCCATGCTGCGTGATCTCTGGTGGACGGCGTGGGTCACCAGTGTGCCCGACCCAGTGGAGCGGCGCGACCCACGCTGAGTCGCGCCGCTCCAGCGTACGCTTTCCCGAGTCGATCGGCTCGAGGTTCGCAATGGACGCAGAAACCAGCGGGCGTGTCGTATGTTGCAATGCCGAGTCTGCCCGCTGCCGGCCGCATCGTCTGCCCACGCCGACCGTCGAGACCTGAGTGACTCGCGACATCCTCGCTGCACGCAACACCGAGCAACTTCGCGCAATTGCCGCCAGCGGCGCGCTGCTGGCCTTCGATTTCGACGGAACGCTCGCACCGATCGCGCATGAGGCCACGGCCGCACGGATGCGAGCGGAGACCTCCGAGCTGCTGCGGAGTCTCGCGCACGCGGCCCCGGTCGCCGTCATCACAGGGCGGTCGGTGCACGACGTGATGCTGCGCCTCGACGAGATCCCGATGCTCGCCGTGATCGGGAATCATGGCGCAGAGCCGTCACGGTTTGCGAAGCGCGCCGCGCGCGAGGTCGCGGCATGGACGCCGATGCTCGAGGCGCTGCTCATGACACTGCCCGGGACCTTCCTCGAGAACAAGCGGATGTCGGTCTCGGTGCACCACTGGCATAGTGCGGACCCCGGGCAGGTGATCGCGTCGGTCCAGGCGCTCGTGCCAGGCATGCCGCACCGCGTGACGATCGTGCATGGGCAGGGACTGATCAACCTCGTACCGCACGGCGCGCCGGACAAAGGCACGGCGCTGACCCAGTTGCTGCGGACGCATGCGCTGCCTGGCGCGTTGTTCGTCGGTGATGAGCTCACCGATGAAGCAGGCTTTCGCGATGTGACGGAGGGGCGGGGCATGGGTGTGCGAGTCGGCCGCACCCGCGACACTGCGGCCACGTTCCACATTGCCACGCAGTTGGACATCGATGCGCTCCTCACCGAACTGCTGATCGGCTGTACGAGACCGTCAGGGCGCGCCGTGTACAGAAGCATCCGCACTGGCGTCACGGCTGAGGCGTCGTCCGAGCCAGCCGACGAGACGCCGCGACTCGACGCGGATAGCGCGCACCAGCCCGGCAGCGACGGCCTTGACCGGTGACTGCACGGTGAACGCGGCGGCGATCGCGTAGAGCGTGCGCACCGAGAATCGTGGCTCGGCGCTGATCGCGTAGATCGGCTCCCAGTCGTCGGGGCGGAACTTCGTCTTGAAGCGTTCGAGGCCGTCGAAATTGTAGAAGCGCCGGCCATGGACACGCGTCGCGGCAAGGAGCACCGAGAGCCACGCAGGATTTTCGTCGGGTCGCAGGTGTGTTCCTTCGTGCAACGGCACGAGGCCCATGGTGACGTACTCGGCGCCGTCCTCCGCCACGGCGCGCATCATCACGTCGAACAGCAGTTCGATGGTTCCGTTTGGTGCACCCTCGCCACGGACGAACTGTTCCACAAGCCACCCGTGCCGGGCGGCCACCGGTGACGCGTTGATGAAGCCGACGACCTTGGCCCCACGCTCGGCAACGAAGACGCGGCGCCCCCGCAGATCGTGCAGGGTATGCGGCTCGACGAGGAAGTGCAGCGTCGGCAGGCCACGTGTCCGCAGCCACTGCTCCAGACAGAGGCGCAGCCGTGGATCGGCGGTGGCGCGTTCAGGCGTGAACTCGGTCACGCGCACTTGCTTTCGGAGCGAGCGATTGATCTGGCCGCGAAGCGACGCCACACGCGCGGGAATCTCATACCAGCGCGCAGGATCCCACGTCGGCTGTGCACCGAGCAACACCGTCGCATATCCGGGCTGTCCGTGCAGGATATCGAACACGCGACCGGCCGCACCGAAATAGCAGACGCGCGCTCCGTTCGTTCGCACGAACTGCTCCCATTCGGTCAGGACGTCGCGTAGGCGAGAACCATCGCAGATCGGCGCGCCGACCACGATGCACACGCCGTGTGTGCGCACATACCCCACCATCGCGTCGCTCGACGCCGAGAACCAGTGCAGGATGCCCTCGTTCACGACCTGGTACGCCATCGAGTTCCAGCCGAACCGCAGTGCCAACCGGCGCGCACGCTCAACGTCTCGTGAGACTGTGGCCGCACGCACCACGCCGGACGCCGCAGGTTCGGTGGTCATTCGTGAAAAAGGTAACGTGCGCATCGCATCTCCGATCGGCGTAGATTGGCAGGATGACAGACAGTCTCCGGATCGCCGTGCTCGGTGCAGGATATGTCGGACGTGCCTTTGCGATCGCGGCGGCGAATTGCGGACATGCAGTCACGGCGGTGCGTCGCTCCGTTTCGGTCGAAACGAATGCCGCTGTGCACTGGTGCGCCGGTGACTTCGTTGCGGGTCCCGTTGACGGGGTGCCGGCACGACTCGACGCCGTGGTGCTGACCGTCGCGCCCTCGCGCACGACGGATGGCTACGACGTCACGTACCCACCAGCTGCGGCTGCAGCAGTGGCGTTGACGAAGTCCAGCGGAGCGTCGACGTTGCTCTACACCTCCAGTACCGGCGTGTATGGCGGTCGCGATGGCGAGTGGGTGCGTGAGGACACCGGGAGGCATGGCGCTGGCGCCGGGAACAATGCGTTGATGGCAGCCGAAGACATCGTGCTGGGCTCGGCGCTCCCACGTGCGACCGTGCTCCGGATCGCCGGCATCTATGGTCCGGGTCGTGACCCGCGAGGTCGCCTGACGAACGCGGCGGGCATGCCGCAGCGTGGCGAGTACTGGGTGAACCTGGCGCACCGGGACGATATCGTCGCCGCCTTGTTACACGCGTTGCGGCTGCCCGAGCTGCCGGCAGTCCTGAACGTCGCCGATGGCCGGCCGACGCGTGCCGCAGATGTCGCACGGTGGCTTGCTTCGTCCGCTGGAAATGATCCCGATGCGCTGGTGTTCGGCAACGACGCGGAGCGGAGCCGGTCCGACCAGCGTGTCTCCAGCGAATTGCTCACGTCGACCGGTTGGACGCCCCGATTTGCGTCATTTCGCGAGGGGTTCACGAGCGGGCTCTGAGTCTCGCGACGCACGCGCGATGCTCGATACCCCTCACAGTGCACGCGAATGAACGGAGGACAGTACCAGTTTCGGTGCTGATCCCCCGTTCATCCGTTCAGTCGGGCACATGCCGCTCGTCATTGACTTCCGTCCTCATGACTTGACGGGTGGCACCTGCCCCTGGTGGGGT
>Ga0105045_10005167_pt1 | contig 11455 bp, 10 predicted proteins | sample MAT02_FD_78089 | JGI IMG/M metagenome (GOLD analysis project Ga0105045, IMG submission 78089) | Freshwater microbial communities from Lake Fryxell liftoff mats and glacier meltwater in Antarctica - MAT-02 (megahit assembly) | ecosystem: Environmental > Aquatic > Freshwater > Ice > Liftoff... | reverse complement strand
TCAATGACCTTAGCCCGCTGACCGAGATGAAAAATCTTCGCACGCTTTATGTGGCGAAGAATAAACTCTCAACGCTGGAACCACTGAAGGATCTGAGCAAGATCTGGTCGCTGGATGCGTCCGGAAACCAACTGACTGACCTGACCCCCGTTGGCTCACTGGGATGGTTGACGATGTTGGACGTGCGACAAAACCAACTTAAATCACTCGAGCCTATTGTTGGCCTTCGGGAACTTGATTTTTTATTGCTGACAGGAAACCAGATCGAGGATATCACGCCGTTATTCGACATGTGCCAAAAAGACGCGCAAGGCGAGAAGCGATTTGCACCGTATTTGAAGGTTTATCTCGGCGAAAATCTGCTTTCCGAAGCCTCCAAGGGAAAGCTGGCCGAGTTGAAAACGTTTGGCGTCAAGATCGAGGAGCAGTGATTTGCTCCTTGATTGCGTTGGCGCCGTCCGCGGCTGGTCACTAAGCGGGAACATTCAGCAAAGCGCGTAGCTTGGATGCGTTTCCCGCTTGGCCAAACTGTGTCATGCGAGCGACGCAAACTCGCTTCATCGCTTCGCGAGCGGGCTTCAGATAATCACGGGGATCGAACTTGGTTGGATCCTGAGCAAGGACTTTGCGAATCGCTCCCGTGATCGCTAGGCGGCAATCCGTGTCGACATTGATCTTGCGGACGCCGCTCTTGATGCCACGCTGGATTTCTTCCACCGGCACGCCGTAGGTTTGCTTGATCTGGCCGCCAAACTGGTTGATGATGTCTTGCAGCTCTTGCGGTACGCTGCTGCTGCCGTGCATCACCAAGTGAGTGTTGGGAAGCTTGGCGTGAATCTCTTCGATTCGACTCATTGCCAATACTTCACCGGTCGGCTTCTTGGAAAACTTGTAGGCACCGTGGCTGGTTCCAATTGCAACGGCGAGCGCATCGACGCCCGTCTCTTCAACAAAGCGAGCGGCTTCATCGGGATCGGTTAACAATTGATCGTGGGTCAAAACACCAACCGCACCGTGACCATCTTCTTGTTCTCCTTCGCCGTGTTCGAGCGATCCTAAGCAACCGAGTTCGCCTTCAACGCTTACACCGCGAGCGTGCGCCAAGCGAACCACTTCCGCAGTCACGCGAACGTTGTAGTCGTAGGACGCAGGTGTTTTACCGTCGGATTCAAGCGAGCCGTCCATCATGACGCTGGTAAAGCCGTTCTCGATTGCCGACAAGCAGGTATCAGGACTGTTTCCGTGATCCTGGTGCATCACCGTCGGAATGTGCGGATAAAGTTCAGCAGCGGCCAACATCAGGTGACGAAGATACGCGTCTTGCGAATATGACCGCGCACCGCGAGAGGCTTGCACAATGACGGGCGAGTCGGTTTCCTCCGCCGCCATCATGATCGCCTGAATCTGTTCCATGTTGTTGACGTTGAACGCGGCGACACCGTAACTGTTTTCAGCGGCGTGATCGAGAACGACGCGGAGTGGGACGAGAACCATCGCAGATTCCTGGCGGTTGGAGTGAAGTTCAATGGAGAAAATTTATGTTCACCCAGGATTATGGCTAACTGGACGTTCATCGCAAGGGTCTGGCGATACCGAGGCACGATTCCCCTACTGCCGGGTGTTCGGCGGTAAACGCGACGCCCTTAGGATCGAGCGGGAAATAAGTGTCCGGTACCATTTGCCAGAAACTGGCCCTTGGGGTGCTTCGCACAAATGGTACCGGACACTTATTTCCCGCTCATTGCTAAGGATCATTTGGTGCGAATCGCTGGGGCTCAACTTCGGCATTCGGTCGACCCATTTTCTGGTCATTTATCCAAACCCGACGTCAGCAGAAGCGAATCGTCCGACGCCTTTTTTGCCGCTGTTACACGAATTGATTCATGCAAATCTATCGCTGCCATCGGGTCAATTCCCGCTATCCTTGAGGGCCTGTTTGGCTTTCGTACCAAGCCTTAGAGTCTCGATGATTTCATCCACGTCGTACACGCAACCGCCCCAGGTACCGCCTCCGATTTGCTGCAATGCGGCCCATAAGCGAGTGTCGTCGGGCAGACCGATGTCCGGCGCGAGGTCTGGATGTGGCGTTCGCGATTGAAGAAGTGCCTCGGACTCTAACCTAGAAAGCAACGCAGGCTTTGACCCATTGGTCCCGGCGACACCCACAAGATTCACCGTTCCCACCATCGAAATGCGGTCGACGACGATCTCAATCCAATCGCCATCGCGAACCTTCGCGATCGGACCACCGGCAAGCGCTTCCGGGCCGACATGACCAATGCATGCTCCGGTACTCACGCCTGAGAATCTCGCGTCGGTGATTAACGCGACTTCTTTTCCCCATTTCAAAAACTTCAGTGCTGAAGTGATTTGATAGGTTTCTTCCATTCCGCATCCAAGAGGCCCGCGGCCGATAAGCACCATCACGTCTCCGGGTTTAATAGGCTGATCCGTTTTGCCCTTCACCGCATAGATCGCATCGCGTTCGCTGGTGAAAACTCTCGCAGGACCTGACTTGCGATAAACACCGTCTGCGTCAACAACCGCCGGATCAATCGATGTTGCTTTGATGACAGAGCCTTCGGGGCACAGGTTACCGGTCGGAAAGCAAACGGTGCTGGTCATCCCCATCGCTTTCGCTTTCGGCGGTGGCATGATGACGTCATCAGGATCGATGCCGTCGGATCGTTGCAATTGCTCCCGACAAACGGCCCGTCGCTCGCTTGATGGCCACCGATCAAGGATCTCGTTCCATGTCTTTCCGCTTGCCGTGAGCGCATCACCACGCCAAAGTCCAAGCTCGCGAAGGTGCCATGCGACCTCAGGCACTCCGCCGGCAAGAAAAAGCCTTACCGTTGGATGTCCTACAGGGCCGTTTGGTAAGCAATCGACAATGCGTGACACGGCTGCGTTGGCTTTTCGAAACGCTTCGGCGTCCGGACGCTTCAAGCCCGCAGCAGCTGCAATCGCTGGGATATGGATGAGCAAATTCGTGCTTCCCCCGACCGCCGCGTGCATCAACATCGCATTCCACATCGCGTCTTCTGTCACGATATCGCGAAGCGTTTTCTTCTCAGCAACCAGTCTTGCGGCAGCCAGTGCGCTGTCTCTTGCCAGTCGTAACCAAACCGGTTGTCCGCTCGGTGCCAGAGCGGCGTGGGGAAGCGTCATTCCCAGTGCTTCAGCAACCACCTGAGAAGTTGCTGCGGTGCCCAAGAATTGACATCCCCCGCCGGGTGTTCCGCACGCCCGACATCCTTCGAGTGATGCTTGTTCGAGAGAGATTTCCCCGTGGGCATATCTTGCTCCGATCGACTGCACCTTGCCGGCGTCTTCGCCAACCGACGGTGGCAAAGTGACTCCACCGGGCACGAGCACCGACGGCAAGTCGGCACAGCCGCAAAGTGCGAGCATCATCGCTGGCAAACCTTTGTCGCACGTCGCAATGCCAATCATCGCCTTGCGTCGAGGCAACGATCGGATCAATCGCCGGAGCACAATGGCTGCATCATTCCGGTAGGGCAAACTGTCATACATGCCACGGGTTCCCTGCGTCCGGCCGTCACAAGGATCGCTACAAAAAGCCGCGAAAGGTACGCCATCAAGTTCGCTGATCGTGCGAGCCGCCTCTTGAACCAACAGGCCCACTTCCCAGTGTCCGGTGTGGTAGCCCAACGCAATCGGTTTGCCATCAGGGTCGCGGACACCACCCTGAGTGCTGAGAATAAGGTACTGATCGCCGAGCAGTTTTTTAGGATCCCAGCCCATCCCTGCGCTCTGGGTCAGCCCAAACAGATCGCCGCTCGACCACTCACGAAGCATCTCGTCAGACAGTGGCAGCGTTCCTGATGGTCCCGCTGCGTGGGTCGCAAGGGTATCAACGTCAGGAACGGGAAGAAGTTCAGTCTCGGTTCGAAGGTCAGTCACTTGGCAAACGGTCGCTGGAGGAAACGCAGCGACCTTGGTTTACCAAACAATGGTTATTGGGAATTCCGGCCGCTCAGTGCGTGAAGGATATAGTACAGCAACGTCATCACCGATTGCAGCGTTGCCGCCACATAAGTCAGTGCAGCGGCATTAAGTACGCGGCTCACGTAGTAGACGTCGTTGTCAGCAATGATCCCTAACCCGACCAATTGCTTCTTGGCTCGGGACGACGCGTCGAATTCCACCGGCAAGTTAATAAGCTGAAAGAATACGACGGCTGAAAACAAGATGATGCCGAACCAAAGTAATGGCTTGATGGACATCATGACACCGAGCATCAACAAAATACCGCTGATACTCGAACCAAAGTTTGCTGCCGGGACGGCTAAGTTTCGAATCACCAGCGGTGCATACCGCTGAGCGTCCTGAAACGCATGGCCCGCTTCATGACAAGCAACGCCCAATGCGGCCATCGATCGTCCGTCGTAGACATCTTGGCTGAGTCGCAATACCTTCGCGCTTGGATCATAATGGTCCGACAGGTGCCCGGGAACTCGCTCGATGCCTACCGAATGTAGCCCTGACGAATCGAGCATTTGACGAGCGGCCTGAGCACCGGAGATTCGGGTCGGTACCTTGCTCATTTCCGCGAAAGTCGATTTCACCTTGTACTGTGCATAAAGGCTCAGCAAGAAAGGCGGAATCATGAACAGCAATATTCCAAGTCCCATTATTTTCCAATTTCCTAAGAATCGTTCGTGTTTGGTCGAAATTGGCAGTCAAACTGCCGCGAAAGCAAATCAGGCAAGCCGCGTACCGAAACCTTATTCTACAGCTAACTTCAATCTTAAATATGTACTGTTTTTTCGCATGAACGCATTAAATTTGTTGGTTTCCTCTCGGGGTTTTGGTCTTGCCGGAGAGGGTCAGACCCCTTTTCGAACTGAGCCTCGTCCGCGGCGAAGCGCTAGATGCACGAAGTCGAAGAGTCTATTCGCCACGATCGCCTTGTTATTGGCAGGTTGTCCCGCCGTTTCTCAAATTGACCCCCAACAGCGGGCCGCTGAAACAATATTTACTGGTTCGGAACCTTCGGCTCCAGCCAATGTCGACTCGACTATCAAGCGTATCGATGCGGTTCTAAAAGACAATCTCGACAATCGACTGCTTTCCACGGATGTTCAAGCCGCATGGCAGATCCTTCATGGGGTTTTGGCCTATGGACCAGACTTGAGGATAAAGACGTCTGCCGGTGAGGTTGTCGCGATCGATTACCTGTTGCAAGGTGGACAGATTAGCGGCTTTGTATTGCATTCAGGCGATCGCTTTGAATCGGGCAGCGATTCGAACGATCTGACGCTGACACGCGGCATTCGCTCTGAACTTGATCCAGGGGAAAAACATGGCCAGGGTCACCGCGATCAATGGTTGGCTTACATGACCTCGTGCAACTTGCCTGTTGATCAGGTTATCCAAACGCTCGATGGGCCTCGACGCGTGGAAATGTGGCTGCGACAAATTGAGTGGGATGTGCCGCTGAACTTTGAACGGGAATTCAGTTGGACGCTGATGTCGCTTGTTCCTTACCGAAAATCCAGCCACCGCTGGGAAGCGCGAGACGGCAATCAATACAGTATCGAAACATTGCTCCAGTCCGAACTCGATCGTTTATCGCCAGACAGCGCATGCGGTGGTTCACATCGGCTGACTGCAATCGCGAGGACTTTGCAGAAGCGAAGAGACGAGGGGCAAGTAATTTCTGGTGTTTGGGCCGACGCGGATGCATTGCTCGCCAACGCGATCGATACCTCGCTTGATTTCCAAAATGCCGACGGGACTTTTTCCAGCAACTACTTCGAGCGAGCCGGATGGTCACTCGATCTATCGACACAGATCGGCACCACCGGCCACACACTAGAGTTTATCGCGGCCGCAGCGTCTCAAGATCGATTGACCGATCCGCGAGTTCAGGTGGCCGCAAACAAACTTTGCGAATTGCTTGAACAGACCAAAGATATTGATCTCGAATGCGGCGCACTTTACCACGCACTGAGCGGACTTCGGCTCTACCGCGATCGTTTATCCTCGATCACTGCATCGTCATGACCGCACCAGGAAAAAATGTATTCACTGGAACGCCAAAAACGGGTGCTGCGGGAACCAACGCAGGCGCAAAACCGCTGCTGTAAATCGGCGTCGCACCGCGAAAATTCGACTGGATTACCGCATTGGGTACCGTCGCCGTTGCGGGCGATACAGGGAATGCAAACGCACCGGAGTTAAACGAAGAAAATGTACTTCCCATCATTGGCACCGACGTGATGACCGGGCGAGCCGCCTGAAAAGTGGGAACAGGGACCGCTTGAGGTGCCGCCATTACGACCGACGGCCCGGCAAATACCGGGACATTCTCGGTTCGCCAGCCAAACAGGCCCCGACGCATTGGGATGGTTCCAAGGAAAGGTGAAGACGACACTGGTGCAGTCGCGATCGTCGGCACCGACAGTGACGTGGCAGGAACGAATTGTCCCGACACCACCTGAGCCTGGCTCGACGTCGTGAGCCCAAACAGTAACGCCAAGAAAGCCAGCACGATATTGCTTCGTTTCATTCCAAATACCTCTGTCCGTAAAGACGCTTGTTGCCGTGGTTCGAACAATACGAACACGAACAAGATGTCTCAAACATACGGACCAAAGCACATAAATGCCAGAAACGGGGTCGATAATGAGCGAAATTATCGTTCCGATTCAGGAACACGAATGCCCAATCGTCAGAACCGGAAAGGAGCTTATGAAACGTTAATCTGGTTAACGATTTTTAGGCCTCGCGAAACACTTCGGACCGTCTCGAGTGCCACCTGCTTGTGGTAGAAGCTATTCACTCGTCCCGAAACGCAAAGCAAATCATGATCTCGATGGACAATTAACGTTCTAATCTCCGACACTCCGCTCGTCGCAAGCGCTTCGCTCGCCCGCCGGCAAATCTCTTGCGGGTCGCACTTATCAATCATCGATAGGCACTCCTTTTAACATCTTGTAGAAGTGATAGCTGAACCTGCATCGAATCATCTTAAAAACGATTATCCGCATTTTTGATTCGTCGGATACACCGAATCGGCAAGTCGTCAGAGAAATATAGCAACAATGCTTGTCGGCTGCGGAGTGAACCTGATTGATTGGCAAAAAAGGATTGCTTGGAACCAATTTTTATGTGTAGTCTGGGAAAGATGTATGGTTTGGGTTGGTGATGGGTACGCGGCGTTGTGCAAGTGCGGGAAGCCGAAATGGCAAGCACCACGAACTCGGCAAAAACACGACCGCTCTCAAGACCAATACAACTGAGCGGCACCGATGCTACCGTGGCAGTTATGATGCTTTACCTGCTCCCCATGCTTTGCAAACTTTGTATCCTTCTCTTGATAGCTCGATCCTAACCACCGCCTTCCTGCCGCTTTTCTTATTGAACTTGATATGAGCTCGCAAAACTTGCACGAAGCGATCGCGTTCGCTGGAATTGCCGATAAGAATCCGTCGCTTTATCGTCGCTTACGCGTGGCACTTGGTGACCCGGCGGCTTGGTTTCAAGTGGGTGACTCGCGGATCGCCTTGGTTCGAGACATCGAGCGTGAACGCGTGACGCAGTTCGCGATCGCTGATCGAGTCGTCTGTCCGCCCGATTTCGCGCCGCCAGAAGGGTTCGATGCAGATCGAGAAACGGCGACTGCCCAGGCTTTGGCGATCGCGCTGAAGAACCACGGGGTGAAACTGGTATACGTCGATCGAACCTTTCCGATGATCTATTCCCATCACCTTTCCGAGGCTGGGCTGCAATTGCGGTATGACCCGTTGCTTGGCGTTCTTGATCGCCGAATCAAGTCGAACGAAGAAATCGAGATGTTGGCCAAAGCACAAAGCGTCACCGAGTCGGTGATGGAGGAAATCTGCGGCTTGATCGCGAGAAGTCGCCCCGATGCAGATGGCTTCCTGCAGGATAACGGCGAGCCGCTGACGAGTGACCGTGTTCGCGACATTGCCGCAGAGTCGTTTATGCGGCGTGGTTATTCGATGGCTCATGGAGCCATTGTCGCCACGACGCCGCAAGTCGCGGATTGTCATCACGCAGGCGATGGCCCGCTGAGCACAGACCAGCCGATCGTTGTTGATCTTTTTCCTCGTGACGAGGCGTCGCGTTATTGGGGCGATTGCACACGTACCGTTGTAAATGGGCACCCTACTGATGAAGTGGTTGCGATGCACGACGCCGTGTGCCGTGCAAAAAAAGCCGCGATTGAAAGACTGGTCGCGGGTCAAACCGCAGCGTCCGTACACCAAGCGGTGATCAATACCCTGACCTCAAGCGGTTACATCGTGTCTCGGGGGAAGACAACCGACGAGCCATCGATCCAGCACGGTACTGGGCATGGAATCGGTCTCGAAGTACATGAGCCCATTTTGCTCGACGATGGCGGCGGTGAGTTACTTGCCAATGAAGTCTTTACCGTTGAACCGGGGCTTTACGGTCGTCTCTGGGGGGGCGTGCGTGTGGAGGATATGCTTGTCGTTGGGACGGGCCGGGCACGAAACCTCAATCGATTGCACGAAGGACTCGATTGGCGCACCTAGCCTGCTTTTCACGCAGTGCCTAGTTGCGCTGCAGATCCCAGGCTTGCAACCACGTTGTTGACGTCGGGAGCATCTCAAAATCTTTTTCAAGTCGATCGGCCATATCGTCAAGATGTCCAGCACCATAGAAGACGGCGACCGTTTTCTTACCTGAATCTAGCTCCTTTCGCAGGACTTCGAAAGCCTTCCGATTGCGTCCCTTAATAAGTGTGTTTTCCCCTGTGGCGTCGTCCATCCCTGCGGTAACAGCATCAACGTCAACTAATTGCTTGGCCATCGCTTGCTTCATCTTCATCGCCCGATCGTCGCTGAACAATGCCATCAGAAGTCCGGTATCACCACCGTTCGCAGCCTGAGTCGCGAGCCCCGCGCCCATCATTCGTGCTGCCATTTTCCAAAGGCCGTCGCCGCGACTTTCCATGTCCTTCATGAATTCGTCAGGACTCATATCGGCGTGCGTAAAGTTCTCTGCAAGGTAATCAATGTGCTCAAGTTGGTATTCAAGGTTCAACATATCCTTCATGCCGGTTTGCATGGATGCCAGCAGCGATCTGCGATTCTCTAAATCCTCAGGGCGAATTCGAGTACCATCGGGGGCAACTAATTCGTAAAGCACGACGTCATACTTCGCTAGTCGCGTCTTTAGCTTTTCGTAATATTCCAACTGTCCGATGTGGACCACGCCGACCAAATCAACCTTTCGGCCGTCGTACCTCGATCCAGGCTTTCCTTCAAATCGTACAATCGCGGTCTCGAGGGCTTCTTGCTTACCTTTCTTATTTTTCGATACTCGCACGTACTTCGCATCATCGGCTTTGTCTTCTTTTTGCCCCGCTTTGCTACTGTTGTTACTGGACTTACCGGGTTCAGTGGGCACCAGCACATCTTGTGCGAGACCGACTGGCAAGCCCATCATGGTCGTCAAGAACAGCAGGACCGCGATAACAGAATGTCGAATCGAATTTGATTTGTTCACCACAGGACCTCGAAACCGATACTCGGAATTAACTTCATACGGATTCACCGTAATAGGGAAGCGTAGGCCGATAGGTGACTGATGGCAATCGATGAGTCTGCGGAACTACCGTTTTTACCTTTCGCGGACAAACAATTGTTCGGTGATGCGGAATGGCAGATGCAAGATGCCGCCTTCCGATTCATCGGAAATACGACGTTTTCCCAACAAAAAGAGTGGTCATTCAAAAGGGTCACGCAGGGACTTAGTGGCGGGACAGTGGTTCGATGTTCCCACCCACTAGGCGATTTCGCGCTCAAGCGATGGCCCGCTACAACCACTGCAAATCGGCTAGACGAGATCCACCGGGTCCAACAATTTGCAGGAAAATCACTCAACCTTGTGCCGGAGTTGATCCCTTGGCGCAGCAACCAAATGCGTTTAACCACTGGAAATTCGAATTTTGACTTTGCTCGATGGAAGGGAGGTTGCGAGTTTAATGGCGGTGTCGGCGAAGTTCTGGCAGCGGTCAACCGAGGGGCCGAGGCGATTGCCCGGTTTCATCGATCGACGGTCGGGCTTGGCGTCAAAAGCGCGATCGCACCGGCGGTAATACAGCGGATCGATCGGCTTGCGAGCCTCAAAGGCTTACTGCCCGACGCGATCACACGAGTGAGTTTGCATCGTGAAAGTATCAGGCAGGCCGGGAAGTTTTTGGCAGGAAATTGGAGACTCCTTCAGCAAAAAAGCGAGTCAATCCTTCAAAAATGGTCGGATCGGGTTGTTCCGATCCAGTGGGTGTTGCGCGACATCCATCGTGAACATGTCCTGTTTGATCAGGGAGAGGTGACCGGGATGGTTGATTTCGACGCCGTAAGACGCGACACTTTGGCTACGGACTTGGCTCGTTGGGTCGGTAGTTTTGCAGATTTAACAGTTCCTAATGAATTGCTTTGGAGCGAGGCTTTCTGCGGCTATCAATCAACGAGTACGATTTCACCTTGCGAGCAAGAGCTTGCGAGCGCTATTGAGATGGTGAATAGGTACATTCAACTGGCGAACTGGGTTGTCTGGATTGCTATGGAAAATCGAACTTTTCCATGCGGACCAGAAGACATTGACCGCCGAGTGACACGGTTGCTGCGTATCTGCAATAGCAAGTAAGGTTTAGCGACTAAATCGCGTCCAAATCACGAAACGCGAATGACTTTGCGGTTCCGGTTCGTCCCCTTTGGAACGAAATAGGACGCCATATCGACTGAAAAGGCGAGATTATGAATTTAGGGACTCGAGTTTTGTTTGTGGCTATTGGGGTCCTGTTGTCGGCCCCCATTGCATCTGTCTCGAATGCTCAATCGGATTTGGAAACCGGTTTAGATGTGTTTCCAAACTTATCGCTTGGAAACTTAGGGAAAACTTCGAGTGAACCCGCAACCTTCTCCGCACAATACGCCGTCACCGACGGGAACACGGGCAACTTGTCCGTAACTGCAAATCTTAATCCCGGTTGGCATATCTATTCGCTAACACAACAGGCTGGAGGACCCACCCCCACGAAGCTCGTCGTTGATGATAAATCGGGTGTAAGGCAGACTGGCGATTTCACACCCGACGCACCGGCACTGAATAGCGTCAACAAAGCTTGGCCGGGTTTGACCATTGAAGAGCACAATCAAAAAGTGGTCTGGAGTGCCAAGGTCCAACTGCCGCCAAACTTTTTGGGGCCGATTGAAGTCAAACTGAACGGGCTCGTCTGCAAAACAGACGGAGCCTGTGTGCCGGTCAATAAGACGCTAGTCGCAAAGCCAAGTCCGACCGCGTCGGCGACCGCGATGTCCAGCAGTAAAGACACGGCCCCGGCACCTGCCGATCAAGCAAAAATACCAGCAGCGACATATCGCGACGGTGAATACGTAGTCCAGTGGACCAGTCGGATCGAGCCATCGGT
>Ga0105045_10005166_pt1 | contig 11456 bp, 10 predicted proteins | sample MAT02_FD_78089 | JGI IMG/M metagenome (GOLD analysis project Ga0105045, IMG submission 78089) | Freshwater microbial communities from Lake Fryxell liftoff mats and glacier meltwater in Antarctica - MAT-02 (megahit assembly) | ecosystem: Environmental > Aquatic > Freshwater > Ice > Liftoff... | reverse complement strand
GGAAAAACAAGCCCTAAATGATGTTCAAAGAGCGCAGGAAAATTATCTGGAACAAGCCATTTTTGGCCATTGGGCAATGCGAAAACATGCTCCTTGCCCGTAGGGACATACTCCAGCGTGTAAGGCACGCCGAGCATCTCTGCAAATAGGACATGAAAAGCGTAGGCTTTTTCCGGCTGACAAGCGTCAGGTGTTTGAATTCGTAGCAAATGAGTGGTTTGTTAACTCGAATTAAACCGAGCGTTCGCGCCATTTATCGGAGCTTATGTGGGGTACAACGAGTTTTTTTCGTTGCTCTAAATGCCATTTTAGACCAAACAAGGCGGCAACCTCGGCACCTTCCGCTAGGCTATCCGTCATTTTTTGCGGATTAAAATAATCCTGCACAAAATGGGTATCAAAATCGCCGCTGATAAACGCGGGGTGATTGAGTACAAATAAACCAAAAGGTAACGTGGTGGATACACCTTCCACTTCGTAGTCGGCAATGGCTTCTTTCAGTTTCTGAATGGCCTGCGCACGCGTGGGCGCATGCACGACCAGCTTGGCCAACATAGGATCGTAATAAATCGGCACTTCCATACCTTCTTCAAAACCACCATCCACCCGAATGCCTGGGCCGCTGGGCGTTCTGTATTTTTCTAGGGTGCCTACGGAGGGCAAAAAATTGTTCATGGGATCTTCAGCGTACACCCGAAGTTCGAGTGCATGGCCTTGGATATGCAAGTCTTCTTGCGCAAACGCCAGTTTTTCGCCGCGCGCCACCCGAATTTGCCACTCAACCAAATCCAAGCCGGTAATCATTTCCGTAATGGGATGCTCCACTTGCAAACGGGTATTCATTTCCAAAAAGTAGAAATTCCGCTCCGCGTCCACCAAAAATTCGACCGTTCCGGCCCCTTCATAATCGCAGGATTGCGCTACTCGAACGGCCGCTTCGCCCATTGTCTTGCGCATTTCAGGCGAAACGATGGTGGAGGGGGCTTCCTCCACCACTTTTTGGTGCCGACGCTGGATACTGCATTCTCTTTCAAAGAGATAGACAATATTGCCGTGCTGGTCGCCCATCACTTGCACTTCAATATGGCGCGGACCGGTGACGTATTTTTCAATAAATACCGCTCCATCACCAAAAGCCGAAATGGCCTCAGAAATAGCCCGTTCCATTTGTTCTTGAGTATCCTCTTCGCGCTCTACGATGCGCATTCCTTTACCGCCGCCACCCGCAGAGGCTTTGATGAGAATGGGATAGCCCACCCTTCGCCCAATTTCTTTGGCCATCGCAACATCCGTTATGGCTTCCTCAATACCCGGCACCATGGGTACTTCGTACTTTTTGGCGGCTTCTTTGGCCGATAATTTGCTGCCCATGATTTCAATACTATGGGGCTTCGGACCGATGAATGTAATGCCTGCATCGGCCACTTTTTGGGCAAAAACGGCATTTTCACTCAAAAATCCGTATCCTGGGTGGATACCATCTACGCCTAGTTGTAAGGCAACTTCGATGATTTTATCGGCCTTTAAATAACTTTGTGCGGAGGGGGCGGGGCCTAACAAGACCGCTTCGTCAGCAAACCGAACATGTGGCGCATTTCGGTCGGCTTCCGAATAGACCGCCACGGTGGCAATGCCCATTTTCCGGGCGGTTCGCATCACGCGTAAGGCGATTTCGCCTCGATTGGCGACAAGGATTTTTTTCATGGTTGCAAAGGAACGGCTTGAATTAGAAATCAGAAAGCATTGGGCTTAACTTTCAACAAAATACATATCAATGTCGCCCTTGTTTTTAGCGGCGATTTTTCCGCGATATTGACAGGCCACTTGATCTTTAATTGCCTCGTGCATGGCTCCTGAAATGTTTATTCGTCCCCCTTCGCCGGCTTGTTCGATTCGGGCAGCAATATTGACGGTATCACCCCAAATATCAAACGCAAACTTTTTGGATCCTACCACCCCTGCTACCACGGGGCCGCAGTGAATACCAATTCGTGCATCGAAGCGAGGTTGGCCCAGTTTTTCGCGGCCTTGATTCCATTCGGCCAGCCAGGCTTGCATTTCTTTCGCTGCTGAAACCATGTCTATTACACACGCGCCACCCCCGTCGGGCACACCGCCTGCACACATGTAAGCATCGCCGATGGTTTTTATTTTCTCAAGGCCGTATTTGGCCATTATTTCGTCAAATTTTTGAAAACAAGTATCCAGTTCAGAGACCAATTGTTGGGGCGATAATTTTTCGGAAATGCCACTAAAGCCCACAAAATCAGCGAATAATACACTTACATCTTCGAAGTACCGAGCCTTGGTTTTGCCTTTCTTTTTGAGTTCTTCGGCCACCAGCGAGGGCAAAATATTGAGGAGTAAATTTTCGGATCGCTGCTGTTCTTCCCGAATAATTTCATTTTTTACAGACAAGATTTTGGCATTTTGTCGGGCACGGAGAAAACTAAAACTCGCCCCACCTGCTAGCAAAAGTAAAACGCCCATAATGGCATAATTGAATTTCCGGTTACTTTCCGATTCCCGCAGAGCCAGGTTGGCATTTGAAACTGCTAAAGAATCCATGCCCCGACTAAAGGTCACAGAATCCAATAAAACGCGCTGCTGCATCACCAACATGGCCATTTTTATTTGTGCTTCCGACATCTGTTCAATCTCAGATTGTTGCTTTTGGAGTTGTGTTTGAAGTGCTAGGCTCTCCGCCAAAAGTCGAGATTCGTTGTTTTTAAATTGCTTTTGGTCGTCTATCAAACGACGCTGCGCGGAGGTGAGGGCTTGCTGGAAATCTTGGCGGGAATCCAAGGGGTCGTCGGCTACTTTACCGCCGCTTTTTAGTCGAGAAATTTGCGCATCAAGGGCGATGATTTCTTTTTCATTGCCCGATTGTTGGGCCAAGATGCGGAGATTATTCAAATTGTCGAGGGCCAAAGCCTTATCGGTGCTTCCAGCAGCGCGCAGCACTTTGAGACTTTGCTCAAATTTCCGATCGGAGCGGCGTTTGCCACCCAATAGCATGGCTTTCCCTTCGCGGTTCAGCGCATTGGCTTGAATATCGGCCCGGTTGAGTTTATTGGCCAAAGATTCGGCTTGATCTGCGGCCTTTTGGGCGTTTTTGTAATCACCGGAATACATATAAGCATCCGATAGTTCTAGCAGCAGCGAGGCTCTGGCAATCCCCGAGGTACTTTGAATGTCGGATTCTAACTGCTTAATTTTTTCTGTTTGAGCCGATGCAGCAGTGAGGAGCCCCAACCAAAGGAGGGATGATAAGATTGTTTTTTGTATGAATTTCACCGTAAAATAATTACATGTTTTAGAAATGTGTATCGGCTTTTGTAATAATCTCCTAGTTGGATTTTTACGGTGGAGGAGCAGTAGAAATCCAAACAAATGCTTGAGAAAGCAAAGATATCAGCATTTTAAAACACTCGACGATTAAAAAAAGTTGAGCCTTTTTAATGCCCCAGCATTTGACCGGCTATGGCCTGCCATTTTTCGCCAACTGGGGCATATTTGACCGAAATATCTGCATCGCCACCCGAATTATAATACACTATCCGAATCGTGTGCCAGCCTTTTTCGAGCAGCGCCACGCCTATTTTTTCCTGCATGCCATGGTCGCCGTCGTTGTTGACCACTTCTACCTCGTCTATTTGCAACACGGAGCCATCATCGGAACTGAGGGAAAACTGATAACAGGCGGTTTCGGGAATATCTAGGTAGCCACGCCAAATCATGCCGCAATTTTGTTCTTTACAAAGCGGGTCCACCATTATCATGCGCACATCGTCGGCTTTTTCCAGAAAACCGCGCAGCACTTTTTGGGTGGTGTAGGGCTGGTCTTGTACACTGCGGATCTCCGCGCGTAAACCCGGCGACGGAGGGCGAAGTAAGTTGAGTGCGGGGTGTATTTTTAGCAGTTGTACATTCAGTGAGTCGGCGGTGCTGGCCATAATGCCGGGTTTGAAGGCCCTTGCCCGCACGGTACAGGCGGTGGTGGGCGAAAAAGGAACGGTGTATGTCAGGGAACTACTACTCGGCGAACTGCCGTCGGTGGTGTATTTGATTACGGCACCCTCGGTGGTACTATGCAACACCACGGTGGGCGCACCCGTGTATTTTTGATAATTCACCACCAGCGTGGGGGCCGCTACAAAATCACCAAAACCGCTGATTTTGACAGCAAAAGCCAAGTCTGACTTAATTTTATTGGGTTGATATTCAGGCAGCGTGATGACTACTGCACCGCCTATATTTTCCGCTTTTAATTTTTCTAGGGTGGCCAAAAAAGTTACTTCCGTGCCTGTTGCGGGGAGTTGAATGCCTTTTAGAATGAGTTTTCTATTGTCTGGATATTTTGGAAAAATAGCGTAAACGGCCTTTTTTTGTGGATTCCAAGTGTAAAAAACCTCTTTGACGGCATACCCAGAGTCGGGGTCAAGGGTTTGCTTGAGCATGGGGTCACTGGCTTCTTTTTCTGCATCTGTTTTGGGCTTCCAGTCGCGTTTGCCTGCACTCCATTGCGTACTCATTCGCCAGCGACGGGTGTCGTAGATGGCTTCGCCATTTATTTTGAGCCATTTTCCGATATCGAGCAATCGCTCTTGCATGATGGGCGGAATTTTGCCGTGGCCATCGGGGCCAACATCCAGCAGGAAATTCCCCCCGCGCGATACCTTGTCTATCAAATGAAGGACTAAAGATTGGGCCGAATTGTAATCCCAGGCATCTTCGTGCCGATTGTAGCCATACGAGGCGGCCATGCCGCGGCTTTCTTCCCAAGCATGGTTTTCAAAATCCATATCGGGTTGATATTCAGGTGTATAGAAGCCGCCGTGTTTGAATCGGCTATCGCTGCCCCAACGGTCGTTGGCTACTACCTTATCTCGAACGGGACTTTCGGAGTACAACCAACTCAAAAACTGCCTCGACTGCCACTCATCAGAAGAGGCTTCCCAATCGCCATCTGACCATACTACCCAAGGCTGGTATTTTTGCACTACCTCGTACAGTTGTGGCATGGTATGCTCTCGCACAAATCTAGGGCGGTCAAATTCCCAAAGCGGGTTAAACCATTCATACAGCGAGAAATACAGCCCTGGTTTTACCTTGGTTTTGTTGAGTGCGGTGAATAATTCGCCTAATAAATCGCGGCCTGAACCCCGCAGTTGAGCATTCCAAGGAAACCCCCAGGTTTGGTTGGCGGTTTCGTTGGGCCAGAGGCAAAAGCCGTCGTGGTGTTTGGCAGTTAGGACAACGTATTTGGCACCAGCCATTTCAAAAAGCCGGGCCCATTCATCGGGGTTGTACAATTCGGCGTAAAATTCATCGGCTAAACTGTAATAAGATTTGCCCAAAAAATTCAAATCGTGGTATTGTCGAATTTTACCGTTGTGTTCATTTTTTTCGAGGGCGTATTGGTACCACTCAGCATAGTTTCCCTTGGTCGTAAAGGCCGGCACGGAATAAACGCCCCAATGCACAAAAATGCCAAATTTAGCATCTTGCCACCACTCCGGCACGGCTCTGGAATCTAGTGATTCCCAATCAGATAAATAGGTTTTTTGGGCTGAGAGGCTATTCCAACATAGGAGGCAAGCGAGTGCATAAATTAAACGCATGGTAGTATAATTAAGTGATTTAGAGCAGTTTAGTATGAAAGAATGGGGCTAGGGTTCTTGTTTTTAGCGGTGAGCGGCCTGTATGGCTCCTTGGATTTGTTTGCGGTGGCGGAGCAAATGCCAGGCCAAAAAATTCAGCATTTGCGTCCAAGAAATCAATCCCACACGGGGATGCCGATACACGGCTTTGTCTTGTAATTCGGGGGGCATTTGGGTTAAAAAATCCGTCCATTCTCCCCGAATTTTCAGCCAACGGGCCTGCAGGTCTTCTAGGTTTACCGCTGCAATTATCTGCTCATTTCCTGCCGATTTGGGGGCTTTAAATTTGATAGGCGACCACAAGGTAACTTGCAATAGTAACATTTTAGGATAGGTAACCCAAGTTGGCTCGGGCAATTCGGGGTTGAAACTCAGTTTTTTCCGAATATAAGCCAAAGAGGCCTCCTCTACCAAGATCAGGTGTTGGACCGTCTGTAAGGCCGACCACGCGCCCTCCGCAGGGGCTTGATGGAGGGCAGCGGAGGCTACGGGCTTGAGTTCGGCCAACAGGCGCTGAACTTGCTCGTCGTACCGTTGGTGGGCGGCTGAAATGGCTGATGTCATAAGGTGTTGTTTGGAATGCGTGAAGATAGCGCAAGTTCAGAATAGTACATGGCGCAAAAGTCTTTTACTACCTTTGCCCCATTCACAGCGCAACCGGCTTCACTCCCCACCCATTGGAGGCACAAAACTGGGTCACGTTTCTATTACGCTAAAACAGATATGCAAACTTTTACGCCAAAAAAATACATCAATGTGTACCTGTGTTTGGGTAGTAACATTGGAAACCGCGCTACTAATTTGCGCGATGCAATTACATTGCTCGAAAAAAACGTGGGCAAGGTAGCTAAAAAGAGTCATTTGTACGAAACGCAGCCTTGGGGCAAAACCGATCAAGACCCATTTTTGAATCAAGTGGTGATGTTGAATACCTCCTTGGATCCACGCGATTTGTTGGATAAAATCAGTCGGGTAGAAAGAGAACTAGGCCGCGACCGCAAGGAGCAATGGGGGCCACGGGTCATTGACATTGACATTCTTTTTTACGGAAAACGCATTATTCGTGATAAAGGACTTGAAATTCCGCACCCAGAAATCCCAAATCGCGGTTTTGTGCTGGCGCCTATGATGGAAATTGCGCCTGAATTTGAGCATCCTGTGCTCAAAAAACAAATTGATGAAATGTACATGGATTGCAAAGACGAATCCGTTGTTGTTATGCTAGAATACTAGGCATTCACTATGCCGAAGTACCATTTTATCGCCATTGAAGGCAATATCGGAGCCGGGAAAACTACTTTGTGCCATCAATTGGCTGAGCAGTATGGTTGTTCGCTGATTCTGGAACAATTTACCGACAATCCATTTTTGCCGCCCTTTTATGAGCAGCCTGAGCGGTACGCGTTCCCTGTTGAGTTGTTCTTTATGACCGAGCGGCACAAACAACTTCTAGAGCATTTTTCGCAACCCGACCTATTTCGCAGCGATACGGTAGCAGATTATTTCTTTGTAAAAACACTGCTATTTGCCAAAAACAACCTTAGCGAGGCGGAGTTTAGGCTGTTTCAACGACTTTTTTCGGTATTGAATGCCACTTTTCCCAACCCCGAATTGCTGTTGTACTTGCACCGGCCTATTCCGGTTTTGCTACAACAAATCAAGAAACGGGGACGTGCCATTGAGCAGCAAATTTCACCAGAGTACCTGACGGAAATTCAGGATGCGTACTTTGATTATTTGAAAACAAAATCAGACTGTCCGGTGCTTATTTTAGACTTGGGAGACCTTGATTTCCAACAAGATGATGCTGTCTTTCAGCGTATTCTACATTTATTGGAGCAGCCGTACACGCCCGGAGCACATTTTATTAGTTTGTAACGACGTCCTGTTTTGTTTCGGTAAAACGGGCATGCGCCTCTGCCCCCAGCATATAACTGCCGAATGCCAAACACATAAAAATGTGGGCCACATCGAAGTAACTAAACCAGATGCCGAGTGCCCATTTGAACACATGAATGGCCGCCGCCGTCAACAGAAAAAAGATACCTAGCAAGTGATATGCACTGGAGGCTTGTTTGGTTTGGGCGTACTTTCTGGCTTCTAAAGGCAAAATAATACCCAACATCGCTCCCGCAGAATGAATCTCTACGCCGGGAAACCAGCAAGTGACTGTAACGAAGCAAAATGCCAAGGCCAAAAAAATATAATTTAGGCGGGTCAGTCCCCTACTCCACCCCATCGACAAACTCGGTTTTGAGCGCTCAATAGAGGCTTGGGTAAGGGCGGAAACGGCCACCATGCCCAAGAGCCAACCCGGCAATTTGAACAAAAATGGCAGTCGGTAAATAAAAAGATGCCCCACAAATGCGCCAATTAAGGTAGAAATAGCCATTAATAAGAAAAAAATACTGGCCAATCGGAGGGCATCCTCTTGTGCTGGAAATTGGCGCAATCGCCACCAAGCATAGCCACACAAAAGTGTGACCCAGAGTCCGGTAAATGCGATCATTGGCTCCCCTAATCGCAGACCGTACACTACAATATCGGGTTGAAAATTGGCCGTTGGCAACACCTCCATAAAATTGAATTTGTGTAGAAAATGGCGCAAATGTCTGAAAAATACCCACCCTTTTGAATTGTTTTCGTGTAAAAAATGAGTTTCCTCCGCCTATTCGGAGTATTTAACACGAACGCGTAGCGGGGTTTGTCAAAAAAGACACAAAAGTTTTCTCAAGCAGTTGGTACCGTACGAGGGGGTTCAGCGGACTTTTTGGCAGAAAAACCCGCCCTTTTGATTTTTTTTTGGTAAAAAAAATGAGATTTTGTAAAATCATTATGAATTCAAAACAAAAAATTTGAATTTTACCCCTTGAATCGAGCCGACTATAGGCTGCATTACCACCACCAATTTGTCAAAAGAACTCGCAAACGAACCCGCCGCACCCGAGGAAAAACTCGTAGAAAAGGCACTCCGACCCAAACTCTTGGAAGAGTTTAGTGGGCAAAAAAAGATTGTGGATAACCTTCAAATCTTTATTCAGGCAGCCAAACAGCGCGGTGATGCCTTGGATCACGTGTTGCTGCATGGGCCGCCTGGACTGGGCAAAACGACCCTTTCGTACATTATTACCAATGAAATTGGGGCGAATTTGAAACTCACCTCCGGTCCAGTGCTCGAAAAACCCGGAGATTTGGCCGGTTTGCTCACCAATTTGGAACCGGGCGATGTGTTGTTCATTGATGAAATACACCGGCTAAACACGGTAGTGGAAGAGTATTTGTACTCCGCGATGGAAGATTATCGGATTGATATTATGATTGATTCCGGCCCCAATGCGCGCAGTATTCAAATTACCCTCAACCCTTTCACGCTCATTGGCGCGACTACCCGCATGGGACTCCTGACCTCCCCGTTGCGCGCTCGATTCGGCATCAACTGTCATTTGGATTACTACGACGTACCCACTTTAGAGCATATTTTACATCGTTCGGCCAGTATTTTAGGTATTGAAATGTCCCCAGAAGGGGCTTTTGAAATTGCCCGAAGGAGTCGCGGAACACCGAGGATTGCCAATGCGCTGCTGCGTAGGATTCGCGATTTTGCTCAAATAAAAGGAGATGGTACTATCAATTTGGAGATTGCTCGCTACGGTTTGGCGGCCTTGGATGTGGACGAGTCTGGACTAGACGATATGGATATTCGCATCTTGAATGCGATTGTGCATAAGTTTAAGGGAGGCCCCGTGGGGCTTACCACAATTGGTACGGCAGTAGGCGAAGAATCCGGTACGATTGAGGAAGTGCACGAGCCGTTTTTAATAATGGAAGGCTTCATTCAGCGCACGCCGCGAGGCCGCGTAGCCACGGAGAAAGCGTACTTACATATTGGAGCGGTACCGCCTCGGCGGGAAGGGACTTTGTTTTAGAACATAGTCCTTTGTTTCGCGTTTCAAGCGTATGAAAATTGTCGTTGCCATCACCGGTTCATCCGGTTCTATTTACGCCAAAGTACTGCTCGATCGCTTGTTATCGCTGTCAGACCAGTGGGAAAAAGTAGGCGTTTTACTTTCAGATAACGCTTTGATTAACTGGGAGTTAGAAATCGGAAAGCCCGATTTTTCAGCCTATGAGGCGGCCTTCGATTTTTATCAAAAAAATGATTTTTACGCTCCTTTTGCCAGTGGCTCGGCTAAGTATGAGACCATGCTGGTTTGCCCATGCTCTATGGGGACATTGGCGCGCATCGCGACGGGTGTTAGCAACGATTTAGTGACCCGCGCTGCCGATGTAGTACTCAAGGAGCGGCGGCGACTAGTTTTAGTGACCCGCGATACGCCCTTGAGTTTGATTCATTTGAATAATATGAAAACGATTACCGAGGCAGGCGGCATTATTTGTCCCGCCAGCCCGTCGTTTTACTCCAAACCCATCACGGTGGAGCAAATAGCCGCTACGGTGGTGGATCGGGTACTGGATTTGGCTGGTTTTGACTTGCCTACTTATCGTTGGGGAGAAACGGAACAGCCTTAAAAAGTTTGTTTGGATTTTCACTTTTGGGCTGCAAGCAACCAATCGTAGTTTTTGCAGTGCTTATTTCATCGCCGCCACGATGGCCGCAAAATCCTCGGCTTTGAGAGAAGCCCCTCCAATCAGCCCACCGTCCACGTCTGGCTGTGAAAACAACTCTACTGCGTTTTGTGCATTACAGGAGCCGCCGTACAAAATGGAGGTATCGTCGGCCACTACTTTTCCATATTTTTTAGCCACCAACACACGGATGGCGTGGTGCATTTCTTGTGCTTGTGCACTCGAAGCCGTGCGGCCTGTCCCAATGGCCCAAATCGGTTCGTAAGCGATGACGACCTTTCTAAAGTCTGCTTCTTTGAGGTGGAATAGACCCGTTTTTAACTGTTTAGCCACAAAACCGACATGGGTATCTGCTTCCCGAATAGGTAAGGGTTCTCCGCAGCAAAAAATGGGCCGCATGCCGCGGGCTAGGCAAACATTGACTTTGGCGGCCAATATTTCGTTGCGCTCTTTAAAATGTTGCCGGCGCTCAGAGTGACCAATAATCACAAATTCGCAGCCCACAGAAGCCAACACATCGGCTGAAACCTCGCCCGTAAACGCTCCTTTCTCTTCTTGATGGCAGTTTTGGGCGGCCAGATGGAAGGATTTACGCGCTTTGAGCAGTTTGCCGATGTCTCTCAATAAAGGAAAGGTCGGGGCTACCACCACCAGTCCGTTGGGGTTTTCCACTTTTTCCAGGAAGGCCTTGGTGAGTTCAACTCCTTCATCGAGGGTTTTATTCATCTTCCAGTTTCCGGCTACAATTTGTTGGCGCATGGATAGTTCTGTTGAGCGATTAAAATGTTGAATGACGGGGCGAAGATATGCAGTGTTTGGCATAAAAAAGCGGGCTGCGCCCAAATTGGATGCAGCCCGCGTATTCCTTCTATGAGCGGCAATTATTTGCTCACCGTCACTTTTACATACATCGCTTCGCCGTTGGCCTCCACCCGTAAGGTGTAGAAACCAGCCGCCAATTGGCCGTATTCAAACGTCCGCTCCAAGCGGCCAGTATTGAACTCCGACACATCGCGCTTCACCTGTTGGCCCAAGGCATTGAACAAGGTAAAGGCAACCTCTGATTGAGGCGCTCCTTCCAAGGACACCGTAAAGACGCCCGTATTTGGATTCGGGTACAACTGGAATCCAGATACCCAAGTAGCCTCCACCGTGCTTGTAGTAATCACGACAGTCTCTTCGTAAATGGTTGTGCCACAATTGTTT
>Ga0105045_10005165_pt1 | contig 11456 bp, 10 predicted proteins | sample MAT02_FD_78089 | JGI IMG/M metagenome (GOLD analysis project Ga0105045, IMG submission 78089) | Freshwater microbial communities from Lake Fryxell liftoff mats and glacier meltwater in Antarctica - MAT-02 (megahit assembly) | ecosystem: Environmental > Aquatic > Freshwater > Ice > Liftoff... | reverse complement strand
TGCAGGCCATAACGCGGGTGGTGGGTGATCGCCCCCATGACCGGTGCGCCGGCCTCATTCGAGGGCGTGATCAGGTCGAGCGAGAAGCAGTCGGTGAAGAGCCGGACGCCCGGCGTGGCGGCGAGCCGCTCCAAGAGGCAGCGCGAGAGCTCGGCGCCGGTGGCGTCGCCGTTGGCGTGCAGGATGCGGCTGGCGTGGTGGCCGCCCTCGCGCCCGAGCGCAAGCTCGCTCTCGCCGACGCCCGGCGGCAAAGACACCTCGCCCTCGCCGGCGGGGCTGTGGTGGGGCTTGCGGTCAAAGCCCATCCCCCAACTCACCAGTTCCCGCATCCGCTCGGGCCCGCCGGCACACACGGCCCGCACGGCCGGCTCGTCGCACAGGCCCGCGCCGGCGTCGAGCGTATCGGCGACGTGGGCGTCGATGGTGTCCGTCGCCGCCATGACCGCGGCGATGCCGCCCTGGGCCCATGCCGTGTTGCTGGCCTCGGGGTCGTCTTTGCAAAGAACGATCACCTCGCCGCCGGTGGAGGCGGCGATGGCCGCGCGGAGGCCCGCGACGCCCGAGCCGATCACCAGGGTGTCGGTGAAGATCTGGGGCAGCAGGCTGGAGCGAAACGGGATGAGATAGCGGCGCTGGTCAAAGAGCGGGTGCATGATCGTTAGGAGATCCTACGCCGGGATGGCCCATCTCCCCGCCGGGCTTCAGCCCGGTCCCAGGAAGCGCGCGATCTTGCGGTTGAGGAAGACGGCGTGGTGCTCCAGGTGCCAAACGTCGTACGCGACGATGGTTTTGAGCGTTTGCTCGCCGCGGACGTTGTGCAGGCCCTTGCGGGTCCAGGCGGTGTCGGGCAGCGTGCGGAGCCACTCGCCGGTCCATTTGCGGAGCGTGTACATCGTGGCGACGAACGCCCCCACGCTCGGGCGGCGTTCGATCGGGGTGGTCTCGTTGCCGTAGATCGCATTGTCTATGTACGCGTTCTCATCCCAGGACTCAAGCAGCGGGTTGTCCTCCCCCACGACGCGCCGCATGCGGAACGCGAACGCGAGCTCGGCGTCGGCCAGGTGGCCCAACAGCACCCGGACGGGCCAGCGGCCCAGATCCCCCGGGGCGTCGGCGAGGAAGCCCATGTCGAGCTGGTCGGGCTTGAGCTGCAGCAGCCGCTTGTCAAAGTGCTCAACGCCGAAGCTCAAGCGATTGAGCAGGAAATCGGTTTCCATCGAAATGAACGATTCGACGCTCGGGGGTGCGTTGAGCAGTGGCATGGAGCGAGGGTAGCGCGGGGTGAGCGGGCCGCCGTGTTTGAGCGAGGTGCGGGATGGGGGGGCAGGTGACGAGATGGATGCCGGGACCAGGGGCGTCTGCGCGTCGCTGTCGGAAGCGACAGGGAGGGCCCGGGGAAACTTGCTTCATCTCTACTCGCTCATCCCGAGGGCGGATCGAATTCAACCGCTTCTCCTTATCATTCCTCCCTGCCGCCGGTCGATCGCACGGGTGCCGCCAATGCCCCTGCACCGTCCACGGGCCCGGCCGGGCGGACGTCGTCCCTGCTCAGAGGGTTGATCCACTTGCACCAGCATCAGCATTCTGCTCCGGCATCCTCTCAAGGGGGCATCGTCGAGTTCTTTGCCAACCTGTTCAAGGCCGAGTTCGTTCCGCGCGCCCACTGCATGCTCGACCGGCCGGAGATCATCTGGCTGCACGTGCTCTCCGACTCGTTCATCGCGCTGGCATACTTCTCGATCCCGCTGACGCTCTTCTACTTCGTGCGGCGACGGAAGGACCTGGCGTTTGACTGGATGTTCGTGCTCTTCGGGGTCTTTATTCTCGCCTGCGGCACGACGCACGTATTAAGCGTGATCGCGATCTGGATGCCGCTGTACCGGCTCGACGGGGTGGTCAAGGCGGTGACGGCGGCGGCGTCGGTGCTGACGGCGGCGACCCTCTGGCCCCTGATCCCCAAGGCGATCCTGCTGCCCAGCCCGTCGCAGCTGCGTGCGGCGAACGCGGCGCTCGAGTCCGAGGTGGTCCTGCGACGATCGGCGGAAGCGGATCTCGGCCGGGCCAACGTGGATCTCGAGTCGCGCGTGCGGGACCGCACCGCGGAGCTGGCCGAGAGCGAGCGGCGAATGCGGGCCGTGCTAAACCAGGCGGCGGTGGGTATCACCAAGGTCTCGCCCGACGGGCGATGGCTGATGGTCAATGACCGGCTGTGCCAGATGCTCGGATACGCCCGGGAGAGCCTCATCGGGGCTCCGATCGACGCGTTCTGCCACCCCGGCGACCGGGAGGTTCTCCACGAGGCGTTGACGCGCCAGCCGGGGGCCGCCCGCCAGCCGGGCGACGAACTGCGGCTGCTGCGGGCCGACGCGCGGACCGTCTGGGTCGCGTTGACGCGCTCGGTGATCGAGCAGCCCGAGGGACCGCCGAAGTCGATCCTGATCGTGCAGGACGTGACGCAGCGCCGAGCCGTCGAGGCCGAACTGGCCGGGCACCGCGAGCGGCTCGAGGAGACCGTCCGGCAACGGACCACGGAGCTCGAGGCTTCGCACAGACGCCTGCGCGTCAGCGAGCGGATGGCCTCCATCGGAACGCTCTCGGCGGGGCTCGGGCACGACATGGGCAACCTGCTGTTCCCGCTGCGTGTCCGGCTGGAGGCGATGCGGAACCGGGGGGTACCGGAAGACGTCGGCGAGGACCTGGCGGCGATCGAGAGCACGTGCGACTATCTCGCGCAGCTCTCCCGCGGGCTCAAGCAGCTGGCGATCGACCCCGAGGGCCTGGACGGGAGGAGTGGCCCGGGCACGGCGTCGGTCGCGCACGTCTGGGGCGAGCTCTCGGCGCTGCTGCGATCAACCATGCCGCGGAACGCAGCGCTCACGACGCGGATGGCCCCATCGCTGCCGGACGTACGGCTGTCGGCACCCGGGCTCAATCAGATCCTGATGAACCTGGTGCAGAACGCAGCCGACGCCGTTCGGGAGCGCGAGGGCGGGCAGGTGATCGTGTGGTCCGAGGCAGGGGCGGCGCCGGGACGGATCGACTTCGGCGTGACGGACAACGGGGCGGGGATGACCCAGGAGGTTCTGGAGCGGTGTCGCGAGCCGTTCTTCTCTACCAAGACCCGCGCGATGTCCACGGGCCTCGGGCTGGCGCTGGTGCAGGGGCTGGTCCAGCGGGCCGGCGGTCAGATCGAGATCTCGAGCGTCGTGGGTGTCGGAACGACCGTCAGCATCTCCCTACCGGGCGTTCCGGCCGCCGAGGATCGCCCGCGGGCGGCTCGGCACGCGGATGTGCGGCTGCGCGACGCGAGGATCTCGCAGTTTGTCTCGTCGCTGCTGACCCAGGCGGGCTACTCGCTGGTGGCCCGGGGCGAGGAACCGCCCGCGAGCGCCCAGGTGCTTGTGCTGGACGGGCCGACGATGTCGATGGAAGTCGCAACGGTCTTCCTCGAGGGGCGCCCGGACCGCCGGGTCCTGCTTCTCGGGAAGGTCCCCGGGCCGGGCACGCTCGCTAAGCATTCGCGGATTGTGCACCTTGGTGATACGTTCAAGCCGACAGAGATCGCGAGGGTGCTCAAGGAGCTCGCCGCCGAGCGGGATCTCGAAGCATGACCGAGGCCATGATTATCAAAGTGCTGTGCGTCGACGACACCGCCCCGATCATCGAGGCCGTGCAGCAGAAGCTCGCGATCGAGGGCGGCTTCGCGTTCGTCGGCGCGTTGTCGAGCGCCGACCGGCTCGTCGAGGAAGTCGGGGCCCGGCGGCCGCACGTCGTGCTGCTGGACATCGACATGCCGGGGCGCGACCCGTTCGAAGCGATGGCCGAGCTGGTGGTGCGATACCCGGAGGTGCGGGTGGTGATGCTCAGCGGGCACATCCGGCGCGAGCTGATCGACTCGGCGTTCGCGGCGGGCGCCTGGGGATACCTCTCCAAAAACGATAACATCTCGGAGATCCCGGCGGGGATCCGGCAGGTGCAAGATGGCGAGCTGGTGATGAGCCGCGAGGTCCGGGCGGTGCTGGTAGGCTGAGCCGATCTCCGTCAACCCGCCATGCCGCGGCGGGTGGTGGTTAGCCACATCGAGCTTGGGCGACTGCCGGTTTCGGGCAGGCGCGTCATCGCCGACAGTCGAGGGATCGTCAGATTGTGGCAGTTGCGGCCGCCCGAAGGCGGGCTCTACCAGAACCCCAACCGATTGGCAGCGTGACCCTGGCGACGGCGTCGAAACCTATGAACGCCCGAATTCGCGTGGGTTCTATTACCCTCGCCAACCCTACATCGGCTGGAGTCCGCGCTCGAACACCTCGTTCTTGATCCACCTTTGGTGCTCAGGATCACAGACAGCTTTGACTCATCCCTGAGAACTCCGGAACTCCATCAGTTGTTGCTCTGTCGCGCCGCTGCACTCCAAGTCCTGCGCCAGGAGCGGGCCTTGCTTCGCCGCAAACATGCTCGCAGCCTCCCATGCTCCGGGATTGGCGGCAATCTCCGAGCCGATCATGTTGCGCTCGATGCGGTATATAAGCCGTCGCGATTCAAGCCCGAAGAATCCGAAGTTGCTGCAAGTTACAGCGATGCTGGGCGAGCACGCCAATCTAGGCAGCAACGGTGGTGGCGTCGCGGACGGGCTGGGGCCGGGGACACATCCCGGATCGGCGGCGTGGCTGGTGGCGGACGGCTCGCCGGTTATGGTGCCGCCCGACGCGCCCGGGCGGCGAGAACCAACGACACCAGTCCGCCGGCCCAGGCGATGGCCTTCAGCGAGAAGAGCGTGGTGACCAGATACGTGGTGTCGTGGTCGGGGCTCTGGCGATCGCGGAAGAAGCCGCGGCGAGCGTCGCGGGTGACGGATTGATCGGCCGCGAGCGGTGATGCATTCCACGCCTCGAGCGCCGCGGGGTAGTTGCGGAGTTGTTTCTGGCGCGCCATCGCAGGCATCATGAAAAGCAGCGCAAAGCCCACGCACGATGCAGCACCGATGCCCAGCAACCAGCGACCAGACCGCGATGACCGCCCAATCCACACGCCAACGCCAATGATCACCAGAATGATGGCCGATGCGCTGGGGATGATGAGGGCGGTCGTCTTGTTCGCTTCGGGCGGGGCCGCGAAGAAGGCGTACAGCCCGCCGACCACGAATAGCACCGCCGTACACCAGAGCACAATCGCGCCACGACCCAAAATCTTCACTGCAACCTCCGGCGTTTCTGCACGCACACCTTTACGTGAACACAGCGCGTGGTGGCATGAAGACCACACCATGGCACTGTGAACTGTCGGACATTGGATCATACTCCGGATCGTGAGGCCAAACTGGAACCAATGGTACCAACGATGCAAGCGGAGCTGTCCGGCGACCTGTCGGCGTGGCTGCGGATGCCCCGGGCGGCTGTCTTGGGGCTTGCTGGTGGACGGCTACACGCCCGACCGCCACGGCGACAGGGACGCCGAGTACATCCTGTCCGAACGGCTGGGCGGCGCGGACAGGCTGGGGCTGGTGACGCTTCCCGGATCGGCGGCGTGCCGTGATGTTCAGCGGCGTCGGATCGTGGCCCTGAGCCGGTTCGCGGGGCTGCGGTGCCCGTCGGAAGTGATCGGATTCCGGTGGGGCGACGCGGACTGGGAGCGCGGGCGGCTGACGGTGCGGAGCCCAAAGCCCGCTAGCCACGAAGGCCACGGGGTTCGGGTAGTTCCGATCGCCCCGGAACTCCTCACCAACTTGCACGGCCTCTTCGATCGGGCCGAGCCGGGGACCGATGCGGTGATCCCCCCGACTGCGGGATCCGGCGATGAATATGCGGACCACGTTCGGAAAGATCATCGCCAAGGCGGGCGGGACGCCCTGGCCCCGGCTGTTCCACACCATGCGGGCATCGTGCGCGTGCGATTGGGTGGAGCGGTTTCCCGCCCACGTTGTCGCGGGGTGGCCGGGTCACACCCCGCTGGTCGCGTCCCGGCACCACCTGCAAACCCGCGATGCACACTTCGAGATGGCGATCGGTGGGTTGGGCGGAACGGGCAACGGTGAATCGGCACCAATTCCGGCAACACGCGCGCACCGAAGCGATCCCACGGACGAACAGGCCCAGACAAAAATCCCCGAAAACCCTGCGGCTTTGTGGGGTGTGGTGACGGGTCTGACCCGGTGGAAAGCGGTAAAGTGGGCGATACAGGGCTCGAACCTGTGACCTCATCCGTGTCATGGATGCGCGCTAGCCAACTGCGCCAATCGCCCAGAACAGATTGTGAAATCCGTTTGTCAAATCCGTCAACGCGTCCCTCGGCAATATCGATCGGGTTGAAGGACCCAAACGGTATCGGCCGGTGGACGGGAAGACTGTATGCCGGACTTCCCGCGGCGTCATCTTGGGCAGCCCGAGGACTTGTAGACGCCTCTTTCGACCCGGGTCGAGTGTGGGGATTGATGGAGGCATTGCGGCCCGAGCGGGGCTATCGGCTCCAGCCGGGTGGCCGATGGGGTACGCTCTCACTAGCCTATTTGCCGCGGATGCGCCGATAGCACGGGGGGGTATGTTCGGGAAGTGGGCTGCGCGGGCCGCGGGTGCCCGAGCAGAGTCCGAATGGCCCGCCGGAAGACCGGATCGACGAACGGCCGCGACCAGTGTCGGCCACGAGAGGAACCCCCCAACGTGCTGGTTGACCGACTGCTGGGCCTATTGAGCGTGGACATGGGCATCGACCTGGGGACGTGCAACACGCTCGTCGCCGTCCGTGGCCAGGGCATCGTGCTCAACGAGCCGAGCGTCGTCGCCGTGTGGAAGGGCACCAACCGGGTCGTCCGCAACGGCGAGGCCGTGGGCTGGATGGCCAAGGAGATGCTCGGCAAGACCCCGGGCACGATCACGGCGATCCGCCCGCTCAAGGACGGGGTGATCAGCGATTTCGAGATCACCGAGGCCATGCTGAGCTACTTCATCCGCAAGGTGACCGGCCGCAACCGGATCGTCGGCCCGCGGGTGGTCATCTCGATCCCCTCGGGCATCACGGCCGTCGAGAAGCGGGCCGTGTTCGACTCGGCGGCCCGGGCCGGTGCGAGGCGGACGTACCTGATCGAGGAGCCGATCGCCGCGGCGATCGGCGCGGGCCTGCCGTTCGCCGAGCCGACCGCGAGCATGATCGTCGATATCGGGGGCGGCACGACCGAGGTGGCCATCATGTCGCTGGGTGATATCGCCGTCTGCGAGAGCGTCCGCGTCGCGGGCGACGACATGGACGAGGCGATCATCAACCACATGAAGAAGACCTACAACCTCATGATCGGCGAGCAGACCGCCGAGCGCGTCAAGATCGACATCGGCTCCGCGGCCCCGGTGGGCGAGGAGAAGACGATGGAGGTCCGCGGGCGCGACATGATCAGCGGCCTGCCCCGAAAGACCGTCATCACGTCCGAGGAGATCCGCGAGGCGCTCCAGGAGCCCGTGGGCGCGATCATTGAGAGCGTCACACGCACCCTCGAGCGGGCCGAGCCCGAACTCGCGGCCGACCTGGTCGAGAATGGCATCTGCCTGGCCGGCGGCGGAGCTCTCTTGCGCGGCCTGGGCGTCGTGCTGCAGAATTCCACGGGCCTTGACGTGCGCGTCGCCGACGACCCGCTGACGTGCGTGGCCCGCGGGACGGCGATCTATCTCGAACACCTCGAAGAGTGGAAGGTCACGCTCGAGAATGATCTTGACGGGTGATCGGGCATTGTTGCGGGTTGGGGGGCGGGGGGGGGCCGCGGGGTGCCTGCATCGGGCTGCACGCCCCACCGACCGACGGATGAACTGAACCCGACCCATGCGCCGCCCCCTGACCACACTGCTCGCCGGACGCTCGGGCCTGGGCCTGTTCGCGGTCGTCTTGGCGTGCTCGGCGCTCTCGCCCTGGACGGGCTGGGCCTCGTGGCTGTACAACCCCGTGCTGACCGTGCTGGCCCCGGTGCAGTCGGGCGTGCGGTCGACATGGGTGTGGCTGCGCGGGCCGGCCCCCGGAATCACCGACAACGCCGAACTTGAGCGGATGCGGCTGGCCGTCGAGGAGGCCAACGCGCGGTACCTGCGGGCCCAGGTCGAGGCCGACGACCTCCGCCGACTCGTTGGCGGGCTCTCTCGCTTCCGCGACCTCAACCCGATGGCCAGCGACACGGTCGTCATCGCGCCCGTGATCGGGCCGGCGCCCGACCTCTCCGGCGGGCTGATCACGGTGCGGGCCGGCGAGCGCGACGGCGTGCAGCTGGACTCCGTCGCCGTGGTCCACGGGGTGCACGTGGTCGGGCAGGTCAAACGCGTCGACGAGAAGACCAGCGGCGTGCTGCCGGTGACATTTCTTGGCCGGCGTGCGGGGGGGACGGGGGGCTTGGGGGGGTCGGCCCCCACGGTCCGCGGGGTCGTGATGCTCGACGAGCAGCGGGCGGGGCCCTTCTGCAGCCTGCAACCGACCGGGGAAGGCACGCTTCGGGGTCGCGTCGAGGACGTGGGCGACCCGAACGCGCCCGAGCAGACGCCGCTGGCGCTCGGGATGACGGTCCGGCTCAACGACGAGGCGTGGGCCGCGGGCTCGCGGATGCTGATCCTGGGGACGATCACGGCGATCGAGCCGGTGCCCACCAGCCCGCTGCGGAAGCTCGTGACCGTGACCCCCGTGTACACCGTCGAGCGGTGGAACCAGGTGATGATCCGCGTGCCGGGGGCCGCGACGCCCGCGGCGGCGGGGGGAGGCACGCCGTGAACTGGGTCGTTGCGCTGGTCGTGAGCTACGTCCTGCTGGGCCTCGAAATGGGCCTGCGCGAGTTTCTGCGCCTCGGGCCGTCGACGGCGGCGCCGAGCTTCGTAATCCCGCTGGTCGTGTTCGTCGCGCTCATGGCCCCCCCCCTGCCGGCGATGTGGACGGCCGTGCTGCTGGGGCTGACGATCGACCTGGCCACGCCCCGGGGCGAGGCGGCGGCGATCGTCGCCGGGCCGCACGCGCTGGGGTTCCTCGCCGCGGCGTACACGGTGCTGACGGTCCGGGCCGTGCTGCTTCGGCGGAACCCGCTGACACTCATGCTCGTCTCGGGGCTCGCGGCGGCGATCGCGGGGCTGGTGGTGGTGGCGATCTTCGCGGTACGAATGCTCTACGCCGACGCGCACTCGTTCCGGCCGCTGGGCGAGCTCGGGTACCGCATGCTCGGGGCGCTGCTGACGATGCTCACGGGCCTCGGGCTCTCGGCCGTGCTGTTCCCGATGCAGTCGTGGTTCGGCTTCCAGGACCCGCTGCGGCGGAGCTTCGGCCGCCGGGCCTGAAACACGCCGGGGCCGCGCGGTTTACACTCGACCCATGCCCAGCGTCATCGTCTTCGACACGACCGACCGAACCGAGCACCTGCTCAGCCCGCTCACCGACCTGCGGCCGGTCTTCGACGTCCGCACCGGTGCTCTGACGACGCTCGAGCGCTTCACGCACCGGGCCCGGATCGCCGGAAAAGCCGGGCCGGCGGGGCTGATCGTGCCAGCGGGAGCAGAGGCTCTGGCCCGCGAGTCGCACGCATTGCCGGTCAATGAGCCGCTGCGTGGCGAGGTCGAACTCGTGAACGGGGCGTGCCCGCTGCTAGAAACCGGCACGCTCGAGCCGGGCTCGGTAGTCGTTGATGCGGCAAGCAGGCTCGTCGTGCACGCCCGAGTTTCGAGCCAGCGGGCGGCGGCGGTGCTCGCGGGCGACTACTCGGGCATCCGAGTCGCGACCGTCGAGAACACCGCGCTGCTCCTCCGCCCCTGGCACGTGCGAACCCACCGCGACGCATGCATCGACATTGATCTCGAAATCCTGCTTCAGGAGCCGGGTGGTATCTCGGTGCCGCCGGGCGTGACGCTCATCGGCGACGCCCCGCGGGTGCGGCTGGATCCCGCGGCCAAGCTCTGGCCGACAGTTGTGCTGGATGCCCAGGGCGGGCCCATCGTCGTCGCGGCGGGCGCGACCGTGCGGCCGGGCACGATTGTCGTCGGCCCCGCCTACATCGGCGAGCACTCTGCGGTGCTCGATCGCTCGCTCATCAAGGCCCAGACGGCGATCGGCCCCTGGTGCAAGGTGGCCGGCGAGATCGGCGGCACGATCTTCCAGGGCTTCGCCAACAAGTCTCACGAGGGCCACCTGGGCGACTCATGGATCGGCGAATGGGCCAACCTCGGTGCCGGCACGACCAACTCCAACCTGCTCAACACCTACGCGGAGGTGCCCTGCCGCCCGCTCGACAAGCAGGGGCGACCCGCGAGCCACGAGCGCTCGGGGCAGCAGTTCCTGGGCGCGATCGTCGGTGATCACGTCAAGGCGGCGATCTGCACCCGGATCATGACCGGCTCGATCATCGGCACCGGCACGATGTTCGCCGCGTCGACGGCGCTGTCTGGCACCGTGCCCGCGATGAGCTGGATCACCGACGCGGGGGTCAAGTCGTTCCGCTTCGAGAAGTTCATCGACGTCGCCAGAGCGGCGATGGCGCGGCGGAAGGTCGTGCCCAGCGAGGCGTATCTATCGTTGCTTCGCAGTCTGACTCTGCTGCCCGCCCAGTAACAGATTGCCGACGCGCAATCTTCCATCCGCCATCGTCCTGGTTTCGTATGGCGGTATCTTTGCCGCGATCTCGCTCAGTTGCAGCATCACCTGGATGCTCCCGCAAACGCTTACAGGCTGGGGCGCACTCCTGGTGCTTGCTCCCTTCCCTCCTCGGGCAGCCACGCGAACTGTTCCGCATAGACGCGCATTTGGATCCGCTTGCCCATCCGCTGGAGCCGATCCTCGATGCGGGTACGACCGCGCCGGGCTGCCCGGCACTCACCGCTGCCCCAAACGCGGAAGCCCTTCTGGCGAAAGCGACGCAGAGGATCATCGACCGTTGAGCCCGTCACACTCCGAACCTGGGTCATCCAATGACGCGACGGCGTCCTCGTGATCGCGTTTCTGATCTAGGCCATCGCCATCGCGGTCACCGTTCACTGGACTGTCGGCGTTAGACCGCCCGGCGATAAACTCCGCCCATGCCCGACGCCCAGCACGCCACTCCCGCCCCCCCCACGCTCTACCTCATCGATGGTTACGCCCAGTTCTTCCGGGCCTACCACGCCATCCGCACGCCCATGTCCTCGCCGGTCACCAAGGAGCCGACGAACATGTCCTTCGGTTTCCTCGGCATGCTCCTGCGGCTGCTCCGCGGGCAGGGGAAGATCGGGCACGGCGGCGGGAGGGCCGACTACATCGCCGTTGCCCTCGACGTCTCGGGCGACCGGGGAACGTTCCGTTCCCGACTTTACCCAGAATACAAGGCCAACCGACCGCCGCCGCCGGAGGACCTGGGCGTGCAGGTGCAGCGGTGTCTGCGGACGCTCGAAGCCCTCGGCGTGCCGGTGATCGGGGCCGAGGGGTACGAGGCCGACGACGTGATCGCGACGCTCGTCACCACGCTGCGCCGAGCCCGCCCGGACCTC
>Ga0105045_10005163_pt1 | contig 11460 bp, 11 predicted proteins | sample MAT02_FD_78089 | JGI IMG/M metagenome (GOLD analysis project Ga0105045, IMG submission 78089) | Freshwater microbial communities from Lake Fryxell liftoff mats and glacier meltwater in Antarctica - MAT-02 (megahit assembly) | ecosystem: Environmental > Aquatic > Freshwater > Ice > Liftoff... | reverse complement strand
GGTCGTACGCACTTTATGGATGCTACCCCTTTAACTTTAGGTCAAGAATTTTCGGCTTATGTACAACAGATAAATAATGGTGTCAAAGCCATAAAAAGTGCTTTAAAATCGGTAAGTGAATTAGCCTTGGGAGGAACTGCTGTTGGCACAGGACTAAACGCACCAAAAGGTTATGACATTCAAGTTGCGCAAAAAATTGCAGCCCTCACTGGTTTCCCATTCATTACAGCACCAAATAAATTTGAGGCTATCGCAGCAAACGATGCGATGGTAGAATTATCTGGGGCATTGAAGCGATGTGCTGTTTCCTTGATGAAAATAGGAAATGATATACGTATGTTAAGCTCTGGACCAAGATGCGGAATCGGTGAAATAACGATTCCAGCAAATGAACCAGGTTCATCCATGATGCCAGGAAAAGTAAATCCCACCCAAGCAGAAGCATTAACAATGGTCTGTGCGCAGATAATTGGAAATGATGTGGCTGTATCAATAGGAGGTTCAAACGGCCACTTTGAATTAAATGTTTTTAAACCGCTGATTGCATTCAATGTAATACAATCAGCACGCCTGTTAGGTGACACGTGTTTTTCATTTAACAATAAGTGTGCTATAGATATACAACCCAATATTCCTGTTATCAAACAACATCTTGAAAATTCACTCATGTTGGTAACGGCTTTAAATTCGTATGTTGGTTATGAAAATGCTGCCAAAATTGTGAAAAAGGCATTCGAAGAGAATAAAACACTACGGTCTGCAGCTGTTGAGTTAAACATTATAACCAAAGAGCAATATGACGAATGGGTAAAACCAGAAGATATGTGCGGAGAATAGAATTAGTTGGTATTAGGATGGTTTCATGGACTTGGGAGCGCAACGTATGAAGGTACAAGTTAAATAATAACTCATTTTACACGCGAATAATAACGGATAAAAATAGGTTAAAAGCATTGTCAGCAATTATGACTTTAGGTTTTAGGAATAAACCTCTAATAGCAATTAGTGTTGTTTTTATACCATTTTTTCGCATTATCCATCATTGTTTGGGTTTTATCAATGCGGTAACAAAAGCAAGCTGGTTCGACGTAATTCTTTAATGGTTAAGGGTTTTCGCTTTTTTGCTGTTCCTTCATTCCCTTCTTTTCAACAAAGAGACGCAAAATAAGTTAAGCATTTAACGATTCGTATGATGAGTTAATATATAGAAAAAATTGCGTCAATTCTGATTTGTTGCGAAACGAAAAGACCTATAATCCAATATGTTTCCCGGCAATAAATCCTGTTGTCCAAGCGGCTTGAAAATTAAAACCACCCGTAATACCATCAATATCGAGCAATTCTCCAACAAATGCTAATCCTGCAATTTGTTTACTTTGCATGGTTTTGAAATCAATTTCGTTCAAAGCTACTCCTCCAGCGGTAACGAATTCTTCTTTAAAAGTGGTCTTTCCAAGAACATTATAAGGATCAAAAAGCATCGCCGTAATTAATTTGTTTATTGGCCTCGCTCCCAATTCTTTCCACCTAGACTGTGGAGAAATTCCATGTTTTTCAATTAAAAATAGCCATAATTTTGAAGTAATTGGAAAAGGATTTGCGTTTTGAAGCATTTTATCTGCATTCAATTTTTGAAGTTTTGCTAAATCCATGCGAAAATCAGCCTCTGATTTACCATTCAACCAATTGACATAGATTCTAAACTGATACTTTTTGTCCGCCAAAATTCTTGCTCCCCAAGCTGATAATTGCAAAATTGCTGGACCGCTCATTCCCCAATGCGTAACAAGCAAAGGACCACGACCTTCCAATTTAGTCCCTTCGATTTTAACAACCGCTTTTTCAACCACATTACCCATCAATTCACGAATTGGGTTGTTAGGCATATTGAATGTAAACAAGGAAGGAACGGGAGAAACAATATCTAATCCAAGTTTTGAAATCCATTCTAATCCACTAATTTTTGGTTGCCCGCCAGTAGCGACAATTATTCGATCAAAGGTTTGTGTTAAATCATCAAATGAAAGTATAAAGGTTCCATCAGAATGTTGCATTGCTCTTAGTCCAGAATTCAATTTGATTTCAACTCCTAATTTCGCTGCTTCTTTCAACAAACAATCAATAATTGCTTGAGAAGAATTTGCTTGTGGAAAAATACAATTATCGGTATACGTTTTTAGAGGTACACCCCGAGATTCAAACCAATCTACGGTTGACTGCGCATCAAATTGGGAAAATGCTTTTCGAAGTTGTCTTTCTCCTCTCGGATAATGTTTTGACAAAAGATTCAAATCAAAACAAGCATTTGTGACATTGCAACGACCACCGCCCGAAATTTTGACTTTGGCTAAAATTTGTCCTGATTTTTCAAAAAGAACAACTTTCGTATTCGGAAAATGTTTCTTGGCTGAAATTGCAGCAAAGAACCCAGCTGCGCCGCCACCAACCACAGCAATTGAAAGCGCCATTATTTACGTTCCTTTTTACCGCCACGATCCATTTTATCATCCTCATCGCCACTTCCTAGTGCTGCTCCAAAGGTATATGTTTCGTTTCCTTGCTCGTCAAAAAGATGCTCTTCAGTCAATTCATTTTTCACATAAACTGCAAGACGTTTTGGACTTTGATCAGGATAATATTCTTGAAATTTTCCTTCTTTTATTCCGTCCTTGAAATTCTCCAAGGTTTGCACATTGCCTTGATAATAGAACATTTTAAACTCACCGTTCTTTTTACCCATTTTCCAGTTTTCGGTTTTTAGTAAAACACCATCATCGTAAAAATACTTTGTCACATCGTTGCGTTTTCCTTCTTTATACAAAGATTCTTCCGTCAAAACACCTTCAGGGTTGAAGGTTTTGAAAGCCCCATCCATCAACCCATTGGCATACATAACTTCTTTGAAAATTTTGGAATCTTTGTAAAACGATTTTTTTACTCCATGAAGTAATCCATTCTTGTAAGTTTCTTCTTTTGTTGTATCGCCATTCGCTTTCATGTAGATATGACGACCATTTTTTTCGCCAGCATAGAAATTCATTTCCCAAGCCACTTGTTGTGTTGAATCGAAGTAATAATACCAAGTTCCCGATTCAACACCTTTAATTTGACTGCGAATTGCTTGAACACATCCAGATTCGTAATAGGAAGTATCAATTCCATCCTCTTTTCCATCAACAAACGTTAATCTTCGGTTGATTAGCCCATTTTGATAACACGATTCGCATTTACCGCTGTAAGGTTTTCCAACTCCTGCATAATTAGAACGATCTTTTATTTTTCGAATGACCAAACCTGTTCTATCATCCACTTCTAACTCTTCATCACAATCAATTACACCTGCTATTTTTCCACATGCCCATACGTCAATTCTGTTGTTATTGGCTTGGTTTTGTCGCTCGTAGCAAGGTTGTTTCTTTTCGGTTGTTTTCAAAATGTCATTCTGCGAATTTGCCAGAAAGGCGAATAACAGGGTGAAAAGGATCAAATGTAAATTCATAATGCTTTGTTTTGTTTGAATGTGTTGAATAATCATTTCAATAATCATTCCTTTTTTAAATAATCAAGGGCTTTTTTCAATTCAAATGGAATTTCTACCGCTGAGGATTTGAAAGCATCAAAAGAAACAAGAACAGATTTACCAATAGAGGTTAAAACGTCATTCACGCGGATTTCGTATGAAAGAGTGAAACTTTTGGATCCAATGTTATCGCAAAACATAGTAATTAATGGTTTGTCTGTTAAAAATATTGGCTTCAAATATTCAACTTCGTTGCGGACGAGGAGAACACCATTTTTCTTCCAATCCCATTCAATGCCAAGTAATTCGGTAAAATAATGAACACGAGCACATTCAAAATAGCTCAAATAAATGGCGTTATTCACATGTCCCATTACGTCTAAATCGGAGAAACGAACGGATATTTCTGCTGGTGTTATCATCTTTTATCTAAAATTTCAAAAACAGAATTATTACTTTTAAATTCTGGAACAATTTCTTTCATCTTTGAAACAATCGCTGTGTTTTCCTGCTTGGCAAATAGTTCAATTAAAGCATTAATTTTAGAAATTTCCTCATCATCAATCGATTTCGTTTTTGCAATAAGAATTTTCGGATGATGTGTAGGTAAAGTCAATTCATCATTTGCCAAAAGTTCTTCGTATAATTTTTCTCCTGGTCGCAATCCTGTGACTTTAATTTCAATATCTTTTCCAAGTTCTAAGCCACTCAATTTAATCATATTCTTGGCCAAGTCAATTATTTTGACTGATTCTCCCATATCGAAAACGAAAATCTCACCTCCTTTACCAATTGCACTCGCCTCCAGAACTAATTGACAAGCCTCTGGAATTGTCATAAAAAAACGTGTAATTCGTTCGTCAGTCAAGGTTATTGGTCCACCATTTTCAATTTGACGCTGAAATAAAGGAATAACAGAGCCATTAGAACCGAGCACATTTCCAAAACGCGTTGTCACAAATTTCGTCTGACCTTTTTCGTTCATTTTTTGAACATACATTTCTGCGATTCGCTTCGACGCACCCATCACATTCGTTGGGTTTACAGCTTTATCAGTTGATATCATAACGAATTTAACAACTCCGTACTTAATTGCCAAATCTGCCAAGTTTTTTGTTCCGAAGATGTTTGTAAGAATCGCCTCCGAAGGATTCTCCTCCATGAGTGGAACATGCTTGTAAGCCGCTGCATGTAAAACATACGAAGGTTTAAAAGTCTTAAAAACATGATTCATGCGATCTGCATTACGAACATCTCCAATCACAATTTCGATTGGCAAAGCACGATTTTCGGCTTGCAATTCGTTCGTGAAATCATAAAGGGCAGATTCTGCTGAATCAAGTAAAATGATTTTTTCAGGATTGAAGTTTAAAATTTGACGCACCATTCCGCTACCAATTGATCCAGCAGCGCCAGTGACTAAAACAACTTGATTGGTTAGTTCATTGGCAATTTTGTCATTGTTCAATTTAATCACCGATCGACCAAGAAGGTCTTCGATTTTTATTTTCTTGAGTTGTTTGGTTGAGAATTCGCCATTCACCCAACTAGTTGCGCTTGGAACCTTTTGCACTGTAATTCCATTTTCAAAGCAAAAATCAACAAGATTTTTTCTGTTTTCTTCAAGCGGATCTTGAATCGCTAAAATAATTGTATCAACTCCTTCCTCCTCAACCAATTTCGCCAGTTTATTGGTGTTAAAAATCGTCACACCTTCGAGAATTGTCCCACTTAACTTCTTGTTATCATCCAAAAATCCTACTAATTGAAAATTGCTTGTTGGGTCTTTTTCGATGGTTCTTTTTGTCATTAAACCAGAAATCCCAGCTCCATAAATCAAAACACGAGAATCAGAAAATTTATTTTTTTTCGTTTCTAAGTATAATAATTTCACCGTAAAACGACCAATTAGCATCAGCATACAAGCTGCCAAAAACTCAACGATTAAAACTGTAGTTGGAAATAAAAAATAACCATCAAAATAAAAATATCGGATCAAACCAAAACCGAAGAAAAAGCCTGTACATGTTAAATTTGCTGATAAAATTCGCTTTAAATCTTCGGTGGACGTGTGACGAACGAGGCCTTTGTGAACTTTGAAAAAGTAATACACAACAAACTTGATTCCGAAAAAAAGAATAATTGATTTAGAAAGGATTAGCCATTCAACACGAATCAATTCGGAATTGGTCTTGAGATCAAAGCGCATTAAATAAGCGAATGCCAAGGCAACGGCTGAAATAAAAAGGTCAATTACGATGATTACCCAGCGGGGCATATTATTTTTTGGCAAAAGCATAGACAAATTTAGAAAATCAAGTCGTATTTCAGCAGAACGCTTTACTTAATTGACAACAATGAAAAGTTAATTTCTATTTTTTTAATCTGTTTTTCAATTTCTTAGCAGCTTTGAACCACCATGGAGAATTATCAAACGACCAGCGAAAGTACGATTTATCTGTTGCTCCAAAAGCCAAATTAAAGCGCCGAACTCCATCAACATTTGAGCCACCAAAATCTAAAATCAGTTTCTTTTCTTCAGCATGCTCGATTGCCTTTAGCATCATTGCGTACATCGAACCTTTGTTTTTTGCATTTTCAAAACACCCGCCTTTTACATAATGAAGTGTGTTTTGCCAATAAATAAAAATCATTCCACCAACGATTTGATTGTTTTCTTCTACTCCAATTGACCAAATTTTCTCCTTCGGATATTGACTAAACAAATTTTTAAATCGTTCAAAATCAGTCATTTTTAAGTCAGTTACTTTTACTTTTAAATCATCGAGAATGATGTTTAAAATTTGATTTAGTTCTGGCATTATGATTTTAAAATTTGATTTTTCAAACTTCTTGATACTGCGTTTTGCTTGGTCGTTCAGTTTGAAAGGTTCAGTTAAAAGTTGATAAACACGATCACTTTTCGCATACTCAAAGACTTTAGATTCAAGCAGAATATTTCCATAATCAAATTCTTTTAAGATGATTTCTTTGATTTTTTTCAATTCAAAATCATTCGGTTTAACTCCCAACCAATCGATTGCACGAATGAAATTCGGTGTATAAAGTCCCTTTTTTCCTAATCGAACGACGTAAGGCAATGGAATTCCACAAGAATAATTTTCATCGACCAGCAACATCCATTTTTCAGCAAGTGGATCTAAAAACAAAGATTGATGATACAGTAATGTTTTTGGTTGATTTTCAACCAATTCATCCCATTTTGCACGATCAATGTCATTTTGAGCGATAAGCTTCATCATAGCACGAATCTACAAATAGTTTTAAGGACAATTTGTACATTTACTCTCATTTTTTAAATTCCGCTATGGAAATCGAACGCAAATTTTTGGTAAACAGTAACGAATGGGACAAAATTAAAAAGCCAAATCCTATTGTAATTAGTCAAGGATATTTATCTCATAACGTGGATTGTACGGTACGAGTGCGCACAAAAAACGAAAAAGGATTTTTGACGGTTAAAGGGAAAAATATTGGTGTTTCGAGAGAAGAATTTGAATATGAAATTCCATACAAAGAGGCCCTTGAAATGTTGAGTTTATTTGCTGAGAAACATCTAATCAAGCAACGATTTGAAATTGAATTCGATAATAAAACATGGGAAGTGGATGTTTTTCAAGGAAAACTAGCACCGCTAATTGTGGCCGAAATTGAACTCTGTTCTGAAGATGAAAAGTTTGAATTACCCACTTGGGTTGGACTTGAAGTTTCTGATGATCCTCAATATTATAATTCTAATTTAGTAAACCAAGCTTAATGAAAAAACGCACCATTTACATAATGGGCTTGGTGACATTATTCGTTTTTCCAATTCCGGCATTTGCGGCTTTGTATTTTTTTAGTGATTTTTCCATTTCAATTTTTTTTGACTTAGACAATATCCATTTTGGAAATATTTCTCTTGGTATTCTGATTGGAATTATATATGCTGGATTGGCTGCGTTTATCATGCTAGCTCCGATTTTCAAAACAATTCCTTTACGCGTTGATGAGTTGGTTTCGTCGATGAATTTAACGTATTTAGATGCCCTGTTTTTGTCCGTTTGTGCAGCAGTTGGCGAAGAATTGCTTTTTCGGGTTGGAATGCAATTTTATTTAGGTCCAATTATCACTTCTGTTGTTTTCGTTGCGATTCATGGCTATTTGAATCCATTTGATTGGCGAACATCCTTGTATGGACTGGTTGTGTTGCCTTTGTCTTTTATACTTGCTTACACTTACGAATATTTTGGTTTATGGCCAGCGGTTGCAATTCATTTTGCGTATGATGCGGCTTTGTTTATCTACTTTATTTATTCTGACAAAAAAGAGAAATTGTTGATTTTAGAGGAAATTGAAAGTGATAAAACTGAGTTGGACGAAGGTTTCGATGATGATAGAAATGTGTTGAATTAGTTTTGGGTGATGTTTTATTAAAAAAAGCGAGCCGCCAATTGCACAAATTTTCAAGAATCAAGCACAGCAGAAAAGTGAAATTATAGAAGCGCAAAGGTAAAAATTCGTGTTTATTTCGGTTAATTAACCTCGTTTCTTCTCTGCACTCGTGAACATAAAAATTAGGTGTAATGAACAAAATATTAGTGTAAACTTGATTTGTATTACCCATGAAATCATTACCTCACATATATCCTCAGCTGATTCGTCTTATGAACCCACATACACGGGGGAACAAGCGTATATCGATCTATTTCAAGAGTATAGAGTGATCTGAATTCGCAAAAGCTTTCTGGAATTTCAACCAAATTTCCTGCACCTGCCAAGTACAATTCTTTCAAATGAATCAGTTTTCCGTATTCTACTGGCAACTTTTCAATCATGTTTCTGTTGAGCATTAAAAACTCAAGATTTGTACAATTCCCCAGTTCTGGAGGTAAATATGTCATGAAATTAAAATTTAATTGAAGGCTTTTAAGATTTTTTAATTTACCAATCTCGACTGGAATCGTTTTTAATCGGTTTTGATTGAGAATTAATTCTTCCAAATTGTCGAGTTTACCAATGGCTCCTGTTAAATATTGAATTTCATTGTATTGCGCTGAGAGCAGCTTTAAATTCTTCAACTCTCCTATTTCAGCTGGAAAATGAGTAAGGTTATTTTTGCCAATGTAGAGTTTCTCAAGGTTCACAAGTTCCCCAATCCGTGGAGAAATGGAATCAATTTTATTCCCATACAACTTCAAAATCTTAAGGTGCTTCATTTCAAAAACTTCATCTGGAATTTCTTTTAACCCTTGGCGACTCATATTGAGTATGGTGTTTTCCGGATTTGGGACGTTATTTACAAGACCGCAAGCAGAAAAAAGCAACCAAATACATGATATTTGCGTCAAGTTGACTGAATAGATTTTCAAATGCACAATGTTAAATGTTTCTTAATTTGAAACAAAATAGTAAATAAAGGCGTAATTTAACACTCTAAAACATAGAACGATGAAAAAAATTATTTTTTTAGGAACATTTTTATTGGCAAGCACAGTGATGTTTGCACAGGATATGACGGCAGCAGCAGAACGCGCTGAGAAAAGAACTCAAGCAATGGCTTCTTCACTTCAATTAACCGCCGATCAAAAAGTACAAGTAAAACAACTTTTAACAGGTATTGAGATGAAACTTGAAGCGGCAAGCGACGAACCCGAATTTACTGCTGAGCAACGTGCTGAGCAAATTCAAGGAAATAAAGATGCAGAAATGAGGCTTTTGAAAGAAATTCTTAATGAAGATCAATATGCACGTCATGAGCAATCATTGAAACCAACTCGTAAAGTTGGAACTGAATCAAAAAGTACTTTGATTAAACAAAAAGCAACGAATTAGGATTACAACCTATTTTTAAAAAAAAAATCACGATTTGGATCGTGATTTTTTTTTTACCTGTACTTTTCTACTTTAATTTCGAACCAAATACTTTTTTAAATTTATCATACTTAGGTCTAACGATTGCTCTGCAGTATGCGTTATCTGGATTCAATTTCAAATAATTATGGTGATATTCCTCCGCCTCGTAATAGTTATTTATCGCTATAATTTCAGTTACGATTGGTTTATCCCAAATCTTTTCATCACTCAATTTTTTCTTGTACTTTTCAGCAATTCGTTTTTGCTCTTCATCATGGTAAAAAATAACAGAACGGTATTGCGTGCCAACGTCATTTCCTTGACGGTTTAATTGTGTTGGATCATGCAGAAACCAAAACATCTCCAACAATTCATCGTAGGAAATAATTGATTCATCATAAACCGCTTGAGCAACCTCAGCATGTCCAGTTGTTCCACCACTAATTTGTTCATAACTTGGATTCTTGACCTTCCCGCCAGCATATCCAGGCTTAACGGAAGTTATTCCTTTCACCTCTAAAAAACTCGCTTCAATACACCAAAAGCATCCAGCCCCAAAAGTTGCCGTTTTCAGTTTACTTTCTTTCTTTTTTTCTAGATTTTCATCTTCATGCTCACTTTCTGATTTTAATTCGGATTTATCAATGGATAAAAGCTCTGCCAATTGTGAATTTGAAGAAACAACTTTCGCCGAATCTTCGGTTGAATGTGTTGCTAATTTTTCATCATTCTTGGGTAACTCATTGGTTACTTTTGAGTTGCACGCAACTAAAAAAAAGAGGACAGAAAGAACACTTAATTTATTAGTCATTCTATTTCAAATTTGGTAAATACCTTTCTAAATTAACACTAATATTGCACAATGAATACAAGTTACGGAAAGAATTTTTGGGTCTTAGCACTTTCGATGTTCTTTTTCATGACAAGTTTCAATCTTATCGTTCCTGAGTTGAATGATTTCATTTCAGCCCTTGGCGGAGAAAATCAAAAAGGATACATTTTTATTCTCTTTTCGCTTGCCTCGGCTATTTCGCGACCCGTTTCAGGAAAACTTTCCGATAATATTGGGCGCAAAAAAGTCATGTATATTGGTGTATTCCTCGCTATTTTGAGTTGTGTTTTATATCCAATTACTACAACTGTTTTTTTATTTCTATCCTTACGGATGCTTCATGGATTTAGTGCAGGCTTTCAGCCCACAGGAGCAACAGCGATGGTTACAGATATTCTTCCTGCAGATAGACGAGGCCAAGGAATGGGAATTTGGGGTGTATTTATTTCTTTAGGGTTTGGCGTTGGACAATTTTTGGGAGCTAAAATTGCGAATTTTGCTGGTGTTGACGCTTTGTTTTTCGTTGCTGCTTTTACAGCCCTTATTGCAGGAATATTGCTGATTTCAGTTAAAGAAACTCTACCTCTTGATCAACGAGTACCTTTTAGTTTTAAACTTCTAAAAATAAAATGGAATGATGTTTTTGAACCTAGCGTACTTCCTGCCGCTATGGTCATGGTGCTTTCTGCTGGCTGTTCGGGTGCCGTATTCGTTTTAGCTCCCGATTTAGCCAAATTTTTAGGTTTAGATAAAGGAGCATATTTCATGTATTATGCCATAACAACAATCGTAATTCGTTTAACTGCTGGTTCGTTATCTGATATAATTGGCAGGCGAAAAACCTTAATTATTGGCTTTAGTATTCTGGCTCTTTCCATGCTCCTCACTGGATTAGCGAAAACAGAATTCACATTTATCATCTCAGCACTACTTTTTGGAGTTGCAACAGGAATAAGCAGTCCAACGATTATGGCTTGGATGGGAGACCTATCGGATGTGAAACGACGAGGAGCAGGATCAGGAACGATTTTCATAGCGTTGGAAGTGGGAATAATGATTGGATCAGCAATTACACTTTTCACTTACAATAACACGTTGGAATCAATGACCTTTACTTTTGAGGTTATTTCCTTATTAGCCTTGAGTTCTGTGGTTTATTTGATTTGGCATTTATTTCGCAGAAGTTCTTTGACTTAAATCAAAAAGACTCATTTTTTAGGATCACCATAATCTAAACGCTTCGCCTTGATGT
>Ga0105045_10005162_pt1 | contig 11460 bp, 10 predicted proteins | sample MAT02_FD_78089 | JGI IMG/M metagenome (GOLD analysis project Ga0105045, IMG submission 78089) | Freshwater microbial communities from Lake Fryxell liftoff mats and glacier meltwater in Antarctica - MAT-02 (megahit assembly) | ecosystem: Environmental > Aquatic > Freshwater > Ice > Liftoff... | reverse complement strand
AATGATAGCGTAAGAATATAGTTGACGTGTTTATTGTACTTACACCTACCAACAAGTTGATTATTGACTAAATGGTAGTTTCGGTCTTCAGTTTCTCGCTGAATACCTTCCTGAATTTGTCCAGCTTCGGCGCAATCACAAAGGCGCAGTAACCCTGGTTGGGATTATTGGCAAAGTAACTCTGGTGGTAGGCTTCGGCTTCGTAAAACGTTTCGGCGGGGCTGATTTCCGTTACAATGGGGCTGCTGTACGCACCGGCTTTGTCGAGTTCGGCTTTGGCGGTTTCGGCGAGGTGCTTCTGCTCGTCGTTGTGGTAGTAAATGACCGAGCGGTATTGCGTACCTACGTCGGCCCCCTGCCGGTTCAGCGTAGTGGGGTCGTGGCTGCGGAAAAACGCCTGGAGCAGATCGGCGTAGGAGATTTTGGCCGGGTCGTAGGTCACTTCCACACATTCGGCGTGGCCGGTGGTGCCGCTGCATACTTCGTTGTACGTAGGGGTGGGCTTTTGGCCACCTTCGTAGCCCGAGACAGCATCAATTACGCCGTCGAGCGATTCGTACAGGGCTTCAGTACACCAAAAGCAGCCGGTGCCAAAGGTGGCTTTTTCGAGATTATTGGATTGATTCATAGTCATAGCAGTTGATACCAGCGCAACCATTCGGGATGCGCCTTGTTATTGAGTTTATAACGTACCTGTTTTCCTGAAAGTTTTATGAAGTTTGATACCGACCAGCACCGCTACGACGGTAGCAGGAAACTAACGATTAGCAAGACACCTACCAAAATCGACGAGCTCTACGACGATAAAGACGACTATAACAAGACGCTGGCTAATCAGGCTGCCGAAATTAACGACTGGCAAAACCGGATGTACGCCCACAATCATTTCGGGCTGTTGATCGTATTTCAGGCGCTGGACGCGGCTGGAAAAGACGGAACCATCCAGAAAGTGTTTACCGGCACCAATCCGGTGGGCGTGAAAGTGTCGTCGTTCAAACGCCCTACCGAGCAGGAACTTGACCACGACTGGCTCTGGCGGAGCTGGCGCGACCTGCCCGAACGCGGCACCATCCGCATCTTCAACCGCTCCTATTACGAAGAAGTGCTGGTTACGAAAGTACACCCGGAGATTCTGACCGATAGCCAGCGACTGCCCGAAGCCGCTACCCAAGACCTCGGCAAGCTGTTTGAACAGCGGTACGAAGCCATCCGCGACATGGAGAAGTTCCTGCACAACAACGGCTTTCTGACCATCAAGTTCTTTCTGCACGTCTCGAAACATGAACAGGCCAACCGGCTCATTGACCGTATTGAAGGCTCCCAGAAAAACTGGAAGTTCGAGATAGGCGACGTGAAAGAGCGTGATTTCTGGAACGAATACCAGCAGGCTTATGAAGATGCTATCAACGAAACCGCCACCGAACACGCGCCCTGGTACGTTATTCCCGCCGACGACAAGAAAACCATGCGGCTGCTGGTAGGACGCATCATTGCCGACGAGATAAAGAAACTACCCATCAAAGACCCCAGGCCTGACGTTACGCGCTTTGACGAACTCCAGAAAATGATTCCGCTTATCCGGGCACAGTGAAACCCGGTGTCCTGTAACGCATTACGACTCCGCCCGTTACCGCTACCATTCGCCCACATATTTGCCGTCCCGTTATAATCCGCACCGCCCGAAATTATCGGGCGGTATTTTTGTGTTGTCTAACAGAATGACCGGCAAGCCGGTAAAGCAGACAACCTGACTATGCAAAAGTGTTTATCAATCAGCCTTTTATTTCTAATACTTGGCTCATTACCCAGTTGCGTTTGGGCACAGACCAACCAGAATACGGTGCAACGGCCTGCGTCGGCAGAGAAATATACCATCAGCGGTTATATCAAAGACGCAGCCAACGGCGAAGGACTCATCGGCGTGTCGGTGTATGTGAAAGAACTGGCAACGGGGGCCGTAACCAATAACTACGGCTTTTACTCCGTTCCGGCACCGGCAGGTACGTATAATCTGGTGATTACCTACGTGGGCTACGAAAAGCAAACCCGTACCGTAACCCTGACCGACGGAAACCTGCGGCTAAACATTGAACTGAGCGAAGAAGGCAAACAGCTTCAGGAGGTGGTGGTGTCGGCGCAGCGCGAGGACGACAACGTGACGAATATCGAGATGAGTGTCAACAGGATCGACGTCAAAACCCTCCAGCGGATTCCGGCGCTGCTCGGCGAGGTCGATGTCATTCGGAGTATTCAGTTACTGCCCGGCGTATCGACGGTGGGCGAAGGAGCAACGGGTTTCAACGTGCGGGGCGGCAGCATCGACCAGAATCTGGTACTGCTTGACGAGGCTCCGGTCTATAACTCCAGCCACCTGTTCGGCTTTTTCTCGGTCTTCAACCCCGACGCGGTCAAGGACGTCAAGCTCATCAAAGGCGGCATTCCGGCCTTGTACGGTGGGCGTATCGCGTCCATTCTCGACGTCCGGCTCAAAGAAGGCAACGCTAAAAAGCCCGAACTAAGCGGTGGTATTGGCCTTATATTTAGCCGATTGGCATATGAGCGTCCACTATTTAAGGGCAAGGGTTCGTTTATTGTGGCAGCCCGGCGGAGTTACGCCGATGTTCTGGCGCAGCCGTTTCTGAACAGCGACCTGAAAGGGTCGAAGTTTTATTTCTACGACCTGACCGCCAAAGTCAATTACCGCATTAACGACAAGAACACCGTGTTTTTATCAGGCTACTTCGGGCGCGACGTATTCGGGGCGGATTTCGGTTTTAACTGGGGCAACACCACGGCGTCGGCCCGCTGGAACCACGTCTTCAGCGACAAATTGTTCCTGAATACCACCGCCTATTACAGCAACTACGACTACTCGCTTGACTCGGACCTGAAACGCAAACCCGAAAACGCCAACGACTATTTCCGTACCAACTCAAAGATTGTCGATTACAGTATCAAGCCAGATTTTACGCTGTTTCTGGGCCGGAATACCGTCACGTTTGGCGGGCAAAGCATACTGCACGATTTCCAGCCCGGCACGGCTACTGCCGCCAGTTCGGGCGATGTGCGCACGTTTGGGCTAAGCAGCCAATTCGCCTTTGAGAACGCGCTGTACGTGGGCAACGAGCAGCAAGTATCGCCCAAACTGCAACTGCAGTACGGTCTGCGCTATTCGCTCTTCAACTACATCGGGCCGGGCGATGCCTACGCCTTCACGACCAGCGTACCGCTGGGCCAAAGCCGGTTTCCGATTACAACGGTGCAGTATAAAAGCGGAGAGACCATCAAAACCTATGGCAACTGGGAACCACGTTTTTCGGCCAAGTATGAACTGGGTAACAGCAGTTCGCTCAAGTTCAGCTACAACCGGCTGGCGCAGTATATACACCTGATTTCCAACACCACAGCCTCGACCCCGCTCGATGTCTGGACGCCCTCGACCAACAACATAAAACCGCAGATTGCCGATCAGATTGCGGGCGGGTACTTTAAAAACTTTGGCAAGCAGAGCGCGTCGGGTGGCAGTGAGTTCGAGGCATCGGTGGAGGTATATTACAAGTGGCTGCAAAACCAGATCGACTACATTGACGGGGCTAATCTGATTTTGAACCAGTTTCTGGAGGGCGATTTACTGAGCGGTAAAGGCCGGGCTTATGGAGCTGAGTTTTACGTGAAACGCAACCGGGGCGTGGTCAATGGCTGGGTCAGCTATACGCTGGCCCGCACTGAACGGCAGGTGCCGCCTATCAACAACGGCAACTGGTTCCCGACCCGGTTCGACAAGCCCCATACGCTCACGACAGTGCTGCTGATTGACCCGCCGGGCCGGGAAGCAGGCCGGAGCCGCTGGAATTTCTCGGCTACCTTCACGCTGGCCAGCGGCACACCGGCTACGTTCCCTACCAACCGCTTCGAGTTTGGCGGCTTTGTGGCTCCCATCATTCAGGGGCGCAACAACTACCGCATCCCAGCCTATCACCGGCTCGATCTGGCCGCTACCTTGCAGGGGCGCAAACGGATAGGCAAACGTAAAGACGATAACTGGGTATTCTCGGTCTATAACGTCTATGCCCGCAAGAATCCATTCTCGGTGTATTTCCAGCCCAACGCCGATAATCCTCAACTGACGCAGGCCATCCGGTACTCAGTTTTTGCCACAGCCATACCGTCGGTGACATATAATTTCAAATTCTGATGTATAGCCGTATGAAACATCAACTTCACTACCTGTTTATCCTGCTCGCCGGGCTTTCGCTGACAGCCTGCGAAACGGTTATCGACACTAAGCTGGACACGGGGCCAATCCAGCTATCGGTCGATGCAGGCCTGACCAACCTGCCCGGCCCGCAAACCATCCGGCTTACGCAAACGGCCCCCTATTTCAACAATGGCCTGGCTCCGGCAGCGTCTGGTGCAACCGTGACCGTGACCGACAATGCAGGGCGCACGTTTGCCTTTACCGATCCCGATAACGACGGGTATTACGTCTGGACACCCAGCGCGAAAGACACACTGGGGCGCGTTGGTAATACATACCGGCTCCAGATTGCGTATCAGGGTAATACCTACGCGGCCAGTTCAAAAATGAACCGGGTACCCGCCATAGACTCCCTGATTTTCAGGAAAGAGAAGATTAACCCTATCTCGCAAACAGAGGGGTATCAGGCTGAGTTTTTTGCAACTGATTTTGCCGGCGCTACGGATTATTACCGGGTAAAGTTTTACCGGAATGACACCTTGCAGAACAAGCCCCGCAATATCATTACGCTTAAAGACGGATCGTTTCCGGGCAGTGCCAACACCGACGGGCTGGTGTTTATCCGTCCATTCCGGCAGTCCATAAACCCCGATAGCCTGTACGCCCTGAGTGACATGGTGAAAATCGAACTACTGTCATTGACACCCGAAGCGTTTGACTTCTGGCAGCAGTTTCAGCAGCAGATTACGAACGGCGGGCTATTTGCTACGCCCCCGGCCAACATCCCAACCAACGTTTTCAATACCAGCCCCAATGGCCGCAACGCAGTCGGCTTTTTCACAGCGTCGGCCATCCGCAGCCGGTCGGCAAGGGTAACGGAGCAGAATATCCGCCCGTAAAAACGCGGGCGTCAGAAAAAACCGCTTACGTCAGTTTCAACGCCTGACGGGCCAAAACGCCGGGTACGATAAAGGCCAGAAATCCAATGGCCAGAATCACCGTCAGACTGATGTGCAGAACGGCAACCAACGCACTGAGAGTAAATGAAATAGCTTTCATAATTGCCTGATTTTAGGATCAGACAGACTTAAAACAAGAATCAGGCCAAATCGGCTGTTGCCACTTCTGGATTCAGATACCCGGCTTATTCACTCAGCCTATACAGGAACAACCACCTGACCCCAGCCATCAGGCCGGGGTTATTTTTTTTACGGAAATGAATCCTGGCGGGGCCAATTCAAAAAATTTTCGTGCCGTTCCAACCGTTCACACAAACGGAGGGTCATGGTATCGACGTTGTTATGCAGGATGAATACGCAGTAGTAGAAGGGTGCCAGCGGCAGGACCGGACTGTGCAGCGACAGCTCTATGAGCGGTTTGCCGGGAAGCTCTTTGTGGTCTGTAAACGCTACGTAAAAGACCCCGATGAGGCCGAAGACGTGTTGCAGGATTCGTTTGTAAAGATTTACCGAAGCATCGGCACGTTCCGGTTCGAGTGTCCACTCGAAGCATGGCTGAAACGGATTGTCATTAACACGGCCCTGAAACATCTGCGCAAGCAAAAACCCTGGGAACACACCGCCGATGTGCAGGAACTGGCCCTGCTGCCCCAGCCCGACCAGAGTCTGCCCATGCTGAACTATCAGTATCTGCTGGGGCTGGTGGGCGAGTTACCCCCCGGCTGCCGGACAGTCTTTAATTTATACGCTATTGAAGGATACACCCATCCCGAAATAGCCGGCCTGCTCGACATTGCCGAGGGTACCTCGAAATCGCAGTATGCCCGCGCCAGAAATTTATTGCAACAGAAACTACAACAGGATGGTCGCCCCGCAGAAGACCGGTCCAGCTAATGAACGAATACAACATGAACGAAGAACAGAATATGCCGGATGAGGTGTGGCGTCGGACATTCGACGAGGCCGCCGAAACCCCGCTCCCCCGCGTCTGGGATGCCATAGAACGGCAGTTAGACGAACCGGGCGCGGGGCGGGTTGTTCCATTGTGGGCAACTGGTTTGTTGCGCCCGGTGGTGTGGGGTACGGGTCTGGCAGCTGCGGCAGTCCTGCTGGTGGTGGGTTTCTGGCTCGCCCGCACCGAACCGGCAGAACAGCCCGCTGTAGCCCGTGTACAACCCGTTGAACCCAAACAGCCATTAGCAGCGGTCCGGCCCGAACAGGCGGCCACAACAGCATCCGAACGGGCCATTTTACCCAACGAAACAGTAGCACAGTGGTCACCGGCTCCCAAAACAAAACAGTCTGCCAACAGTCTGGTTTCAACGGGTGAGCCGGAAACGGTAGCGGCTACGGCGAACTTTAATCACGAGCGGTCATATAGGAAGCAGACCGGACGTGTTGACGAAATTGAACGGGAATTCAGTACGCTATTACCACGCGCCGTAACGCGCATCACATTAACAGAACCAGTTGCCCGCCCGGCAACTGTACTTCTAACCAACACGACTTCCAATGACACGCCAATCGAGTCAATATTCCCCGCCTTCGTGGAGCCTGAGCAACTTGCCAGCCGGGGGGTTCAGCCCTACGAAATGAGGCCGATTCAGCGCGTTGTGTGGTTTGGGCCAGCCGAAACGGACGCAATGGCTCAACCAGCCGAAGAGCAGGTACGGGTTGCGGCCAAAACCAAATGGGTGTCGGTCACTGTCATGCCGGGCGTGTTCAACCCCGAGGTTTCGGTAGGTGTACCTACCTATGTTAACTCGATGGGGTTCAGTCCGAACACCAGGGCAGGCAACGAATCGGTGGTAAGCAGCCGGGGCAGTGTGGCAATTGCCGTTCAGGCCACTGCGGGAGTGCAGCTAACAGACCGGTGGTCGGTAGAATCAGGCATGGGGTATCTGGTGGGGCGGTCAACGGTCGAGAGTCCGGGGGCGCAGCCACTGTATAACTTCGCGCAATCGGGGAATATTGCCAACAACATTCCTGCCGCTATGGGCAATCTTTACACCGATCTGCTGCGCAGTCAGATGGGCAACGTACCGGCAACCCTGAATATGGGAGCCGCCAACGACCTGCTCATCAGCAATACCAATCGCTACGCTAACCTGGGTAGCTACGGTAACCGCCAAACCGTTGCCAACAACTACGCCTACGTGCAGGTACCGGTGCAGGTGGGCTACGAACTCCGCCCGCGCAAACGCCTGACCCTGGCCATATTGGGTGGACTTATTACTAATATATTCGTAAAAAACAGCGTTGATGATGCACTGACTATCAAGGCGGGCGATGGCGTTTACCAACCAGTGGCTCTGGTAGCGAGCATGGGGGCGCGGTTCCGGTATCGGTCGTCGGAGCGATGGTCGGCGTCGCTGGCGGGTATGTATCAGCCCGCCATAACCCCCGGCACCCGGCCCGATTCGCCCGTGCAAACCCAGCCTACCACCACAGGCCTGCTGGTTGGTATCGACTATCGTTTCTAACAGCATTAACATGAACTACCTACTTGCCTTTTTCACCTTTATCGCCCTCGCATCAGGCTGCACGGAAACCGCCGTACAATCGGTAACCGACACACTGATTATCCGCACCGGTACATCGTTTGGGATGTGCGTAGGTGATAAGTGCCGGAAAGACTATTTGTTTACCGGCACCAGCGGTACGCTGACGCATGGAGGCAATAGTCGCGGAACGCCCATACCGCCTAAAACCTGCCAGAAGAGTATCTCTGCCGCCGACTGGAACGTGCTTAAAGCTGCCGTGAACCTCAGCACGTTTGGCCAGCAACCCGAACGTATCGGTTGCCCCGACTGTGCCGACGGCGGAGCCGAATACATTGAACTCGAACAGGGCGACAGTAAACACCGCGTCACGTTTCCCTACGGCCAGACTATTCCGGGTTTCGAGCCGCTGGTAACGGCCCTTCGAGAGCAGCGCAATCAATTCAACTCGTGTCCTTAACTAATTCTCAGCCATGAAAACCACCTCATTCCTTAGCTTATCACTCGCCATTGCAGGCTTTGGCCTAATGGCCGTTAGCTGCTCCGACAAAATAACCTCGCCCGATGCCGGTACGGGTAAGGACCTGCGGGTATCGGCCCCGTTTGCCAGTCAGACCACGCGCTTTGCCTTTGATATGGCCCGGCAAGTCAGTCAGCAGGAACCCATCGGCAAAAATCTGTTTGTGTCGCCCCTGAGCCTGCACATTGCCCTCGGCATGATCCTGAACGGAGCCGACGGACAAACGGCGCGGGAGATTCAGAAAACGCTCAACCTGGACGATCAGACCCTGACCAACGTGAACACCACATATCAGAATCTGATGCAAAACCTGCCCGGCGTAGATCCCAAAGTAACACTGCGGCTGGCCAACTCGGTCTGGTATCGCAATACGTTTACGGTTGAACCGGCTTACAAAAACCTGCTAACGGACACGTTCCGGGCGACCGTATCGGGCGAGGATTTTGCCAGCCCTTCCACCGTCGGTAAAATAAACGGCTGGGCCAGTGAGCAAACCAACGGCAAGATTCCGAAGGTTATCGACCAGATTTCGCCCGAGAACGTACTGTTTCTGCTGAATGCGCTGTATTTCAAGGGCGACTGGCAAACCCGCTTCAAACCGGAAAATACGCAGGACGAGCCGTTTACGCTGGCGTCGGGCAGTCAGAAAAGCGTGAGAATGATGCGGCTGAACACCAAACTACGCCGGTCATTTACGCCCACCTATACCGCGTTCGAGTTACCCTATGGCTCCGACCGCTTCGTCATGACAGTGCTGCTGCCCAACGACAATACCACCGCCAACGCGCTGCTCAAGATCCTGACCGCCGACGACTGGACGCAGTTGCAGAAGACCCTGACAACGGGCCAAATTGACATCGGTCTGCCCAAATTTTCGTTCAGCTACGAAATCAAGCTGAACACTGTACTGACCAGCCTGGGTATGCCCACCGCCTTTACCGACCGGGCCAATTTTACAAAGATCAGCCGTAATGGAAGGCTATTGCTGAGTTCGGTGAAGCAAAACACATTCGTGGCGGTCGATGAAACCGGTACCGAAGCTGCTGCCGTAACCACAGGCGAAATTTCGGTAACGTCGGCCCCAATGGCGTATCTCTGCAACCGCCCGTTCGTGTTTGTCATCCACGAGAAAAGCAGCGGCACGGTGCTGTTTACTGGCAAGGTAGCCGACCCAACCCAAGCGAATTAGTAAGATTATGTAAGCTGATCAGAAGCCATTGATTTCTGTATTTTTTGTGTAAGAATCCCCATTGCCCGGCCGTAATCAGGACAGCCGGGCAATTTTTTTGCCCGGTTCCAACCATTGCGCCCAAACCGGAATCATACCGACATACATCTGCTTATTCGCCATGAGAAAGCCACTTTACTTCTTTATTGTTTCGCTGCTTGCCCTGCCCCTGCTCACGGGCTGCACCGACAACTGCCGGCAAACCCGCACCTACCGCAAATTTGTGCCGGTGCAGATTCCACTGGCCGATCTCCGCAAACCCATTACGTCGGGACCCGCGCAGGCGGTGGTCGAGCCGGGCAAGCTGTACGTTAAGGATCAGTACCTGTTTATTGTCGAGATAAAAAAAGGGATTCACGTCTTTGACAACAGCAACCCGGCCAGCCCCAGGGCAGTCTCGTTCCTGACCATTCCCGGCATCGTGGATCTGGCCGTGCGCGATAATATCCTGTACGCCGATAGCTATATCGACCTCGTGGCCATCGACATCAGAAGCCCCGCCAGTGTGCGTGAGGTAGGCCGGGCGGAAACGGGCTTTAAAAACGGGCAGATTGGCCGGACTTACTGGAATTACGATTCGTTGAACCGAAAACTCAACGACACCCGCGAAGAGATTGCCATCGAAACCGTGCAGACCGACTGCGAAGGCACCTTTAACATTCTGCCCTACCTGTATGCCGTTAGCTGGTTTGGCCGGGGTTATTACGCCAGTGACTTTGCCAGCTACTCGCTCCAGAGCAATTCATCTAAAACCTCAAATGCGGCACCAACAGTCGGCACGGGTGGTTCGATGGCCCGGTTTGCCCTGATGAACGATCAGCTCTACGTAGTCAACAATTACGCCATGCAGCTCTTCGACCTGGCCCGACCCAACCAGCCCCGCCGGACCAAAACCATCAATCTCGGCTGGAACGTCGAAACGATTTTTCCTTATCGGCAAAACCTGTTCATCGGCACAACTACGGGCATGTACATCTTCGACGCCAGCACCCCCGCTGAGCCGAAGCAGGTAGCGGCTTTCCCCCACGCCCGCTCCTGCGATCCCGTGGTGGTGCATGATAACTACGCCTATGTAACCCTGCGCGGGGCCACCAGTTGCGGGAGCTGGAATCAGCAGGACGTACTCGACATTGTGAACATTGCTGACCCTACCCGCCCACAGCTGGTCAAAAGCTACCCACTCGAAACGCCCTACGGCCTGGGTGTCGATTTTCCGACGCTGTTTGTCTGTCAGGGAAACAAGGGGTTGAGCGTTTTCGACATCAGTAATCCCACGGACCCCAAACCGCGCCAGACATTTCCCAACGCCCACGCCTTTGATGTTATTCCGCTGGCAAAAGTGCTACTCATGGTTGGCAAAGACGGGCTGTACCAGTACGATTACAGCGACCCCACCAACCTGCGTCTCCTGAGCCGCATTGCCGTCCAGCAACCCATCTAACGCTACTACCATGAAAACACTACTTTTTTTCGCAATGGGGCTATTGCTTACCATTCCCTCAAAATCACAACCAGACCCTCAGAAAAACGTGACGCATTGGCTCACTACGGTTCAAATGGGTGTAACAACAGGCCGCGTTCGCCCCGATCAGCCGGTTTACAGCGGTGGTTGGGGTTACTATCCACCCTACTACATGTCTCAACGGGCCGCTGGCAATCGTATAGGATTAACAATTCATGCATTCAGTGGTTATAAGTGGAGCCGTCGGTTGGTAACGGGGCTGGCAACGGGCATCGATTATTACAATAATTCGGCGTTTTTCCCGCTGGCAGCCCACGTACAGGGCGATCTATTTGGGCGGGAACGGCGGTTGTCGCCATTTTACACGCTGGAGGGTGGCTATGCGTTTCGGGGGCCGAACCCGCACGATAATGATCTGCACGGTGGGTTGCTTTGGAGTCCAGGGCTTGGTCTACGCATTAATAAGGGTAACGGCACCGGTTTTTTGGTCAGCGCAGGCTACCGGCATCAGCAGGCCCGCTACGACACCCCCGTCGATGGTATTTATACACTGTCGCAAACCGAAGACCGGCGGTATAACCGGTTGTATTTT
>Ga0105045_10005161_pt1 | contig 11462 bp, 10 predicted proteins | sample MAT02_FD_78089 | JGI IMG/M metagenome (GOLD analysis project Ga0105045, IMG submission 78089) | Freshwater microbial communities from Lake Fryxell liftoff mats and glacier meltwater in Antarctica - MAT-02 (megahit assembly) | ecosystem: Environmental > Aquatic > Freshwater > Ice > Liftoff... | reverse complement strand
TGCACGTCTGCGGGCGCAGGGATGGCGGGCGGGATCCCCGTTGCCGGAGTAACACGCGGAAGCGGTCGGGTGCGCCTGGCTCGGAACAGGCTTACCGCGGATGCCCGCGGAAACGCTGATACCACAGGAACAGCCTCACCGCGGATGCCCGCAGAAACGCTGATACCACAGGAACAGCCTCACCGCGGATTGACGCGGAAACGCGCGGATCAAAAGCAAAAAAATGATGGCTGGTGATGGTGTGCGGAGGGGGCGGCACGCACCACCGCCGATCCGCGGTGTGTCCGCGTCAATCCGCGGTCAAGCAGTTTTGTGGTTCGTTGGTGAATTGGATTGTTGTTTCGCGCCGATGCGCGGTGCACACATGAAACCCGGGCCGTTCTAAGTCGTACGGACCGCATCTCAACCCGAGCTTCGATGACGACAGATGCTTCTTTGCTCACCGTGGACGACGTGCACAAGCAGTTTGCGCGCATCCATGCGGTAGCTGGTGTTTCGCTGAACATTTCGCGCGGTGACATTTTCGCGCTGCTTGGCCCCAACGGGGCCGGCAAATCCACATTGCTGCGCATGCTGGTGGGTATCACCCGCCCTGACCGCGGACGCATTGCGTGGATGGGACGCAGCGACGACGCGGCGCGTGTGGCCCTGCGTATGGGCTATCTGCCGGAGGACCGCGGCCTGTATCAAGATGTGCCAGTATCACGGGTGCTGGCGTATTTCGGCACGCTGCGCGGCATGACCCACGCCGCCGCGGTGTCCGCGGCCGCCGATTGGCTGGAGCGGCTCTCGCTGCGTGAACGGGCCGGTGATCTGGTGCGCACCTTGTCCAAGGGGAATCAGCAGAAGGTGCAGTTCGCGGCGGCCGTGTTGCATCGCCCCGAGTTTGTGATTCTTGACGAACCCTTCAGCGGACTGGATCCGATCAATCAGGAAGTGTTTCTGGATTTAGTGCGCGGTCTGCGCGCCAACGGGACCACAGTGCTGCTGAGTGCGCATCAGATGTCGTTGGTTGAGCGGCTCGCCGATCATGTGTTCATCATGCAAGGCGGGCGTGAGGTGCTGTCGGGCACCGTACCACAAATCCGTGAACGGTGGGGCGCGGGACTGACGCTGATCTTGCAAGCGCCCACGTTTAGTGACGTGGGTGAGCGGGCCGTGGCGGTGCACCCCGCCGTGACCTCGGCGGTTCAACGCGATGGTGAGTTACGCGTTGAGGTGAAGCCCACGCACCCCGTGGGTGATCTGCTTGCGGTGTGTCTGGCGCACTTCGCTATTACCGGCGTCCGTACGGAGCAATCGTCGCTACATGAGGTGTACGTGGCGACGGTCGGCGCGGCGGCACCGACGGCGCTTGCTGCAGTGACCGCCACGGAGGATGCCGCATGAATCGCTGGTCGCAGGTAGGCATCGTGGCGCGTTGGGAGTTCCGGCGCTTCGTGAAGCTCAAACAGCAGATGATCGGTGTGGTGATAATGGTGGTGGTTGGAGCGATCGGCAACGGTATGGGCAAGATGGCGGACCGTGCACGCAACGCCCCGGTGACGGTGGGTGTGGTGGGCTCGTTGTCGTTGCCCTTTGTGCTGCCGGCCGTGCCCGGCGTGACGTGGGACAGCACCCGCCATCCGACCGCTGATCAGGCGCGGGCTGCGGTGTCGGCTGGGGAGCTCGACGCCGTGTTGGTGGTGTCGTCGCCTGGTTCGGCGGAACTGGTGGTGAAAAAGCGCAACTCGTGGACTGGCACCGTGGAAGCGGCGCTGACCGGTGCCCGACGCGAGGCCGCATTGGCCGCGTTGCGCCTTGATCCGGCCGCGCAAGCGTCGCTGGCGGCGCCGTTTTCTGTCACCGTTTCTACGGTATCTGCCGGTTCCGCGCAGGTGTCGCGCGGGACACGTATTGTCGCCGCGGCCGTGCTCATGAGTGGCCTGCTGATGTTGGTGTCAGGGTTTGCGAGTCTGTTTGCGGGGATCACCGGTGAGAAACAGCAGCGCATTACCGAGCAGATGATTGCGATGGTCGCCCCACAAACATGGATGGACGGCAAGATCATCGGGCTCACTGGCGCTGCGTGCGTGGGTACCGGATTAACCGTGGGTAGCGGTGCCGCACTGCTGTTGCTCATTCCACGTGTGTTGGGCAAACCACCGCTCAATATTTCGTGGGACTCGGTGAGTCCTGGCTTGGTGGCCCTGGTGACGCTGGTGACGGCGTTGGGGGTGGTGATGTGGTTTTCGTTCATGGCCGCCGTCGCGGCCACCATCGACGATCCGAATGCCTCACCACGCGCGCCGCTCCTCCTGTTGCCGTTGCTGCCGGTGGGGCTGGCATTCTCGCTGTTGTCGCGCGCCGAGAGCCCGTTGGCGCAAGGGCTGTCGATGTTTCCGTTGACGTCGATGGCCGTGCTGCCGATCCGCGTGGTGCTCACCAGCGTGCCGTGGTGGGAGCCGGTCGTCGCCATCGTGCTGCTCGCCGTCACGGCGTGGGGTTTTCGGCTGGCAGCGGGGAAGATCTTTGCCGTGGGTGTGCTGATGCACGGTAAAGAACCGAGTTTGCGCGAGACGTTGCGGTGGCTGCGGACGGTGTAAGAACGGCGTTTTGCGTTTTCGGTTTGGGGTGTACGGTCCACCGCAGAGTTATTGGCGTAGGCGTACTGGAGTGAGGCGTTTGGTTGCTTCGAAGCCGTAGAGCAGGCGCGTTTCGGATTCGGGATAACTCACGCCAATGCCTCGGGGAGCGCAAACCTTACATGTCGGTGTGCGCCGCGCGGGGCGCCGCCACGGCCTCGCGGGATGTGGCGGTAATGCTCGGCGCGCGACGGTCCCCCGGGGCCAGATCGCCTGCCGATTCCTCTGCACGCTTCATGCTCAGCGTGGCCACCGCCAACTCCACGTCGGACGCGAATTCGCGCGCCGCCATGCGATCTTGCGCGCGCACCGCAATGATGAGCTCGGCGGGGTGACTGAGTTGCAGGCCACGCGGGCCGGCCACGGCTTCGAACGCCTGCATGTCCGAAGCGGTGAGCACCACCTTGATGGACGAGCTCCACGGCCACCACGATCCGCGTACTGTGCAGGTAGCCAACCCAGAGAGCGGCACAATGGCCTCGCGCACCGGCTCGAGCGCGCGGTCGGAACGAATCTCCGGGCCGACGAGATCTGTTGTGCGCTCTAGGCGCCACTGCACCACGAGGTGATGCTCCTCGAGGCGCAGCAAGCCGTCGATGGTTTCGTTGGTCGTGGTGACGGTCCCGTTTTTTATGACGGAGTCACCGCGCTTGATGCGGAAGGGCAGCACGGTGGCGTTGGGCATGCTGCAAGTTGCCTGCGGGGGCGGGAGATCGGCAACTGTTGGTCGCACCCTCTGGTGCCCCGTACTGCACCTACCGTGCGCCGCGTGTGCCGGGAACCTGAAATGTGTACGCCGTTAGCACCGGGAGTTCGTCCTCCTCCTGGGTAGCCACTATCACCCGACCATTGCGCGAATTCAGCACGCGAGGATCGCGTCGCCGCGTCCCACGCCGCGTCGGTCATGACGTTATATCGCTGCGCGGGGGAGTAAGAGGGGCTGCTCGCAGCGCAGCCAGATCAAGCCGTCGCAGGCACCGGAAATGCCAGTGACGGTGGGCAGGCTGGCCGGTAGGATCGGTGACCTTCCACGATAATCTCGGGGAAGACGATACCGTCTCGCTCGGCAAACGTCCCATGACGGTACCCCGAACCAACCGGTTTAAGAGGTTCGGGGCGTGTGACATCGTGCGACGGCTCCGCACCGATACGTCGGCGCCATCAACCTGCATCGTGAACTACTTGACCCAAAAAACGAACCTCAGCAACCATGCAGGTTATTAGCGCGGAGCCTCTTGAGACTGGGCACAGCCATCTGCACTAGCTACGTGATTCTTCAAGTGGGATCCACCCACGCAACAGCACGAGGACTGCCAATAGGCAAAAGACGACGCACAGTCGAACGGCACCGAGATCATCCGAGACCACCAACACCACCCCAACGCCGCCCACGACGCCCGCGACCCAGTTGCTCAAGACCGCCTGGTACGATTGAAGCGTTACCGGCTCCCGTCGAGAACGAAAACTCTGCACGGCGCTTCGGATCGACAAAGCGAGAAGCGGCATTGCGAGAGCTAGTCGCCACCATGAAGTGGTCCAAGGATAGACATCTAAGCACCAAGCGACAGCTGAAATCACCGACAGTAGAGGCATGACTGCGATACTCGTCCATGAGTTCGCGCCGGTTTTTGTTGAGTGTACGAGTTGATGTTCAGGCATGCGTTCCTCTTAAGGACAGTTCGCGCGATAGTCTTGTACCTTGTCGTATAGATCGCTCGCCGACTGAACAAGACCGCTAGCCGCCGCGGTTGCCATTTGCCAGGTGCCCTTTGCGAAGGTGCGGTACCCACCAATTGGAAGGGCAAGCGACTGGCCGATCGATGCGACGAAGCGAACCGCAGTCGCCGCTGGCACAACTGTGGATGCGTAGTATGCTGCCGCAGCACCTCCCACCACACCCGTAGTTAACGCCACAGCATGCACCACAATCCCGCGTACGCGATCTCCGCAGTCAAGGGCGCTGGTGAGTGCTGTAGCAGCCGCATGATCCGGCGACCAATCGAGGCCGAGATCATCTTCCGTTACCTCAAAAATGTAGGACACACCGTCCAGGTTTACAACAACTGTCGCTCCGACAAGGTCCTCAGATGAGTAGGTAAGCTCCGATGCTGCGGTGACTCCGCTGTACGTGTCGAGCACAGAACCCTCGATTCTCCCTGAACGGCCGATCTTGGTTCCAATTAGCCCGTCCGAAGAGAATTGCGGCGGTAAAGCCCAAGCATTCAAACCTACGTCCGTTTCGGCGATGTCAGTTCTTGGAATAGCCGGAGCAGATGCTGTCGCCGTCCAAACTCCTTCAAATGCGCTGTCGTACTCCGGCGTCCAGTAGATCGGGTAGTTCGTTTCGGGGGGGTCGCCTACGACGCTCGCGACGTCTCGCTCAGCTTCGGAACCAGCTTCGGAACCGGCTTGCGAAAAACGGAGCTTCTTGCCATCCGCGTCGTATACCAGCGACGCGCGAACCGAGCTGACCAAACGTTTCTGCGGATCGTTCTCTGTTTTAATGTAAATTGACTTCCGAACCTGCCTGCCATCGTAGCGCGCTTACTTGGCTTCGTCGGACAAATTCGGCGGTGTCGGCTGAACCGCCAAGGTGCGACTCTCCGAGCACGCGACGCTTGCTGCAATTAGCAGCAGGGACAATCGTTGAGCAGTTTGAGAAAGCGAGACCAAGGGAGCCTCCGTGAAAGAGTGAAGACTACACTTTACTGCTGCGTTGAAAATTGACAGAACACTTCCATCACCCGCAGCAAACGTAGGATCAGTAGCTGCACGTGAAGGCGTCAAGTGCTACAGCGCGGCATACGATCGTTGAACTGTGAGTAGGATCACCTTGTAAGAAGCGAAATAATGAAGGAGGGCAGGCCGTTGTTTGTCGGGCCGATGAATAGTTGCTGTGACGTGACCCCCGATTAGTGATCCAACCTAGTGACGCCCGAGCAGCGGCAGAAGGTCGTCGAGCACGCGATGCAAACCGCCGATGTTTCGGAACGCCAAGTGTGCCGCTACACTGGCTTCGCGCGGTCGCCGCAGCGGTATCAGTCACGCCTCGCCCTGCACGGCGAGCTGGCGCGCCACCCCCGCAACAGCTCGGGCCGCACGTCAAAGTCGCGCCCGATCTGCTGCATGCTACCCCCTTGCGCCCGGCGCTCCGCCATGCGCCGCACGGCTTCCCGCTTGAACTCGGCACTGAAGATTCGCCGCGTCCGCTTGCTCGATTTCGCGGCCTTCGCCATCGTCACACCTCCACTCCGACAATCTACGCGGAGCTAGCTTGGTCTCCGGAAAGCCGAGTCAAGTCCAGATTGTGCTAGAACGCGTTGCGATACGCCGAGCACCAAGAAAGCGAGTAATGTCTGCGAAAAACTCATCTGTTAATGCTCTGGTAGCACGGAGCGATGGGGTGCCCACGCCTGCGGGGGCGGGAAATCGGCAACTGTTGGTCGCACAATCTGGCGCAGCGTACCGCGCCTACCGTGCGCCGCGTGTGTCGGGGACCTGAAACGTGTACGCCGTTAGCACCGGGAGATCATCGTCGTCGCGCGTCATGACCATGACCCGGCCGTTGCGTGAATCCAGCACGCGAGCGTCGCGGGGCAGCATTGCGTCGCCGAGGAGCACGCCGGCGTCGGTCATGACGGTGTAGCGCTGCGCGGGGAGAGCCAGCGGGTCCTCGCGGCGCAGCCAGATCAAGCCATCGCTGGCGCCGACAATGTCCGTGACGGTCGGCAAGCTGGCGGGCAAGAAGAGATCACGTTTCAGCTCGCTTTCAGAAAAGGCCATTCCGGCTCGTGCAAAAGGTGCCAGGACGGAATCCCGTACCTGACGGGTCACGGGTATGGGGGTGTAGGAGATTGTACGACGGGACTGCAGCGATCCGTCCGCGCGATACACCTGTACCGAAAACTGCTCCGGCCGACCGACGAAACGCTCGACGATTACAAAGCCACCCGAGCGTCTCGCGGCGTACAGCGGCGCATCGGAGAGCGGTTGTACAATTTGCAGCTCCGCTGGAACACCAGCGCGCACGAACGGCAGCACAACATTCCAGTTGCGGCGCGTGAGCCATGAAAGCGTGTCCACCGTGGTGGTGCGTGCGTTCCGGCGAAGCACTGGAAATCCGCGATCCAAGGCGGCACGGTCTCGCATGCCCCGCGAGAACACGCCGATGCCCACGTCATTCCCCGCTTTGTCAAATGCGAGCGGCTCCATCACTTCAAACCGAGCACCAATGGAGGTTGAATACGGTGTCGTGCGAACCGTCGCGCGGCCAAGAACATGGGTAACGCGACGCAAGGTTCCGTCATACACCCAGAGGGTATCGCCGACCCACGCCAGCCGACCGGGGCTACGGAACTCACCAGGGCCGCCGCCGCTCCGACCGATCGACGCTTCCACACGACCGTCAGGCGACAGCACCTCCAGGCGAGCAGCACGCGCATTGATGAACACAAAGTGACCATCACGCGTGTAGATGCCCTCAGAGATCCGATTGAGTTCAAGGCGGTCAAGCACACGATCGAGTGTCAACGCCGGACGGAGTACAAACTGAGGCGCTGCTTGTGAGAAAGCGCGAGTCGAAAGCGCGCACATCAGGAACGCAAACTGTAAGTGCACGAATCTCATCGGGAGTGGCTCCGAGGGGAATTGGTGTTTAAGCGAAGCGAGCTTACATCTACACATGACTGGGGGCGTGGGCGCCACCGAAGATCGGCCAGTGCGGCTAAATTACAAATGTTGCTACGTCAGCTTCTGCGACGCGGAGTGCGTCTTCACCAAGGGAAAGACCCATCAACAGCCCGTAGCACATTGACGCCACTCGGCTTCCCTCGCCGGTGTCTCGGAAAACCGCCATAGTCGCGGTGACGAAGGTCGGATTCGAGCCCAGTACGAAGCCATCTGGTCCAATGCGTAGAGTGGCGAGAAAATCGCCACCGGGTAATGTGCCGCCGCCACCGGTGCAATCCCCCGAGGCCACGCATCCATCCCAAGTCTCAGCCGGTTCACAAGACGTGTTGCCACCGGTTGCGAAAGGACCCCATCGGCACGGATCTTCTCTGGTGCCGATGCACTTTGCACACTGCGCGGATGCCTGCTTCGGTGTCACCACGCTAACGGCGAGCAGGGCTAGCACGATAAAGCTGGAAAAAGGACGACGTCTCATTTCTTGCCTCTCTGGATTGGAGAATTGGATGGTTGTTTACCTGAGGGCGCCCACGCCCAGCGAAAAATTTGAAGTTCTTGCGAACCGGAAAAGCGCCGAACGGAAAGCAAAGTCTTGGCGGATGGGTCACTTGCTGAGAAGGCCAAGGCGTTGTTGAGCTGGCGCACTCGCTCGGTCTTTCCGTCTTCGTTCAGCACTGCCACCATTCGTCGGAGCGACGTCAGTTCAGCGAAACTCAGCAAGTATCCGCGGTCAAGGCGAACGAGTCCGACTGTGACTAGAGATTGAAGCTCGACGGAAGAGTCGGCCTTGAGTGCGCTCGATAGGTCTGGTCGAATCTGCTGGATCACCGTCCCCGCAGAGTCCAATCGATACATCGCGAATGGGTAGAAGCGGGAGATGGCCAGCACGTCAGACCCGGAAGTAGCCAGCAGCAGGCGCTCGCGGATCGGACCGCCAGAGTCAATCGGAACGCGATGTCGGAGCAGCGTGCTAGACGCCTCGTTTCCGAGCGCTACGATCCGTGCACCGCTATCGCGATCAATCGTTGCAGCGAACCACCGGCCGTGTGCGTACGACGCCGACTCCAAACCGGCTGGGAACTCAACCGGCGTGGAGTGCGTGAGTCGTCCGGATTCATCAAACACGAGTTCCGCGCGCGCCGCGGTATCAAGAATGCGTACGTGATGCGGACGAGCAAGAGCAGCACCAATGGGCCCTCGCAATTTCTCAGACGCCAGCACGCGGACTGGCTGCGAGTCGCTCCACCACAGTGCACGCTCAGGTGAAGTCCCCCAAGAGACGATCTGATCACCGGCGATGAATATTCCCTGCGATTCGTGAAGTGGCGGGACCGGCATCACTCGGAGTGAAGAAAGCTCCAGAGCACTTACCGGCGACGCACGGGCAGTCGACCCGTTGCTTCCATCGCGACAAGCGCCTACTGCAATGATGCTAGTTGCAACACGCAAATATGTCGCGTAACGCAATCCGTAAAGCATCGGAACAAGCCTCGCACAGCCAGAGCGATAACGAAAAAGCCGCGAAAGCGAATGAGGAAACTGCCAAAGCACGCCTCCTACCGAAGGCACGCACGGTGCCGCGCGGAATCCTCATCTGCAAAAGTCGAGACGCGATCCTATTCGTCCACTCCCCGATTCCGGGGGACGGTACTCTCGAGTATGCTCAGCGCGATGAGCATCAGCCGCGCGCGGTCACCGAAGCCAAGGGTGCGGTACATGACCTTAAGATGCGCGTCGATGGTGTGTGGTGATCGGCCCATTTCTGCCGCAATCGCCTTTCGACTCATGCCTTTCAACATCAACGAGACAAGTCGTTGACGTGTAGGGCTACGGGACAGGAGCAGACGTAGTCTCTGTTCCTCAGTCGACTCATCGTGTTGTTTGTTAGTCATTTGGCATCCCAGATGTTGGAAAGAAGATCGACCACTTCTACTCCTTTTCAGTTGATCTCAGGACTAAGCGGACCGTTCCACACTTTTATTCTAGCTCACACAGTTAGAAGCGGTGAACTCTCACATGAATGCACGTTGAGGCTTCACTAGAAAAGGTATACGAACGACGAAAGGATGGGCAATATCACAGCGCGTTAACAAAACACAGTCCGAGTGGACATCCTCACACCTGCTCCTCAGCGGGTCGGCATCCACGTACCCCCGACCCGCCGTGTGTTCCCCATCACATCGCGATCTTCTTCGCCTCAAGCTTCTTCTTCTGCTCGCGCAGATGTTCATCCAGCTTGAGCCGCGGAATCCCCTTGGCGAGCCACTCGGGGGCGGGTTGGCCCTTGAGGTAGCTGTCCCAATACTCCATGAGTCGCAGGGAGTAGTCCTTGCGGTTCTTGAGTTGCGCCAGGCCGTGGTTCTCCCCCACGTACTCCAACAAAATCACGTCCTTGTTGAGCTGACGGAGCGTGTTGTAGAACGTGATGCCCTGATTGAAGTCCACGGCGCCGTCTTTGTCGTCGTGCAAAATGATGAGCGGCGTTTGGATTTTATCGGCAAAGCGGTTGGGGGAGTTGCGTTCGTAGGCGTCTTTGTTGTCGATGAAGTTGCCCTTGAAGCGGCCCTGCGAGCTCTGGAAGATCCCCTGATTGGTGTTGCCGGAGTTCCAGTACACCGAGCTGTACATGCTCACCATGTCGGTAAGCGGGGCACCGGCCACGGCGCTCTTGAAGATGTTGGTCTGGCCAATCAGAAACGCCGTCTGGTAGCCACCCCACGAGTGGCCGTGGAGCCCCACATTGGCCGAGTCCACGATGCCGGTCTTAATGGCGGCCTTCACGGCGGGCACCACGCTCCACACGGCACTCATGCCGGGATCGTTGATCTTGTACACGATATCCGGCAGGAACACCGCGTAGCCACGTGACGTGTGCACACCAATCAACGCGTTGGGCGAGCTCGAGAAGTTGGGCGCCTGGAACGTGTTGAGGTTGTCCGACTGCAGCTCATAAATGAACACGAGCGTGGGGTACTTTTTGCCCTCTTCGTAGCCGGCGGGCAGATACAGCGCGCCCTGCAGCGAGTCGCCCTTTTCGGTGACGTAGTCTACCAAACGCGATCCCGGTGTCCACGCGATGCCGTTGCGATTGGGATTGATGTCGGACAACCGCACGGAGTCGGTGATGGCGCCGGCACCAAACGTGACGCGCCAGTAGTCGGGAACGCGCGACGCCGTTTGGATGGCGGCCACCCACACCTCGGCATCACGCGCTTTCATGGGGGCATGCCGTGCATCGCGCCAGCCCGTGAGCACCGTGGCACCGGCCTTTGCCGGATCGATACGCACGATGGCTTCCTTTTTCGTGCGCGACTGCATCGCCGCCATGTAGATCGGCTTGGCGAGATTGATATCGCGCTCACGCGGGTCCGTAACAATACGACGCGCATACCGGATGCGTTCCGCACGGCCATTCACCGTGAGGTTGGTCCAGCTCTTGCCCGTCATGCCAACGCGCCACACATCGTAATTATCGCTGATGAGCGCGAAACGTCCGTCGGTGCTCCAGCCAATCACGCTCGTGGACGGACGGTCTACGTTGTGATCGTCTTCCGTATTGATGAACGATACCGGAGCGCCAATCGTGATGTTGGTGGTGAGCTTCGTGCCCACGTTGTACGCGTGGAAATTGCCGTCGTCCCAGAACAGCACCGAGCGGCCATCGGGCGCGAGCGACGACGTGCCGCGCAGATCCTTCTTCACCAGCGTGCGTTCGCCGGTGCGGGCGTTGGTGAGATACAGGTCCTGACGTCGGATTCCGTCCACGCTCGACCCGCGCTCATACGCGGCATTGTCGCTGCCCAGCAGCCAACGGTCGCGGCCGCCGAGCGTGCCGGTACGGACCACGTCGTCGGTAAGCTGGATCACCTGCTTGGTGGACGGCGAGTAAGTAGCGAGGAACGAGAAGTTTTTGTCGGCGTTCTCCTGTACCAACTGCATGGACTGGAGTCGCGTGTCCTTGCCGTGCCAGAGAATCAGCGAAGGGCGCTCGTCGTCTTCCAGCTGCTCGCTCTTGGGCAGCGGCGACGTGGCCACGCGCAGCCCGATCACCAGCGCGTCCATGGCTTCCGTCCAACGCGGCGTACGCTCCGGACTCACTTCCATGCCAGCGGGCGTCGTGCCGTTGCCGCCGGTGCCTACCGACGCCGTCAC
>Ga0105045_10005160_pt1 | contig 11463 bp, 8 predicted proteins | sample MAT02_FD_78089 | JGI IMG/M metagenome (GOLD analysis project Ga0105045, IMG submission 78089) | Freshwater microbial communities from Lake Fryxell liftoff mats and glacier meltwater in Antarctica - MAT-02 (megahit assembly) | ecosystem: Environmental > Aquatic > Freshwater > Ice > Liftoff... | reverse complement strand
GTGGTCTCCGAGGTTGTGCGGATTATCCGCCTCGACACCGACTCCCGTCCTCGTGTCTGAGAACGCCGTGCCGCCCGAGATGGCGCTGCCGGATCCTCCGCTCGGGCCGCCGCGTCGCGCGTTGTCGCGGGCGTCGGTAGTGGTGCACGGCGGACGTGGGGCGGGTGCGGTGGGCGACCCGGTGGTGACGCCGCTGTCGCAGTCCGTGACCTACCGAATGGCTGCGGGCCCCGACGCCGAGATGCAGTACACCGGCTCGGGTAATACGCCCAACTTGCAGTTGCTGCAGCGGCGGCTCGCGTTGCTGGAAGGGACCGAGTCGGCAACGGTGCTGTCCAGCGGGACGGCCGCCACCGTGTGCACGATGCTCGCCTTGTTGCGGAGCGGGGACCATCTGGTGGCGAGTCACTGGTTGTACGGCGGCACGCAGCAATTCCTCGAGCGTGAACTGCGGGGCTTCGGCGTGGATGTCACCTTCGTGGATCCCTGTGAAACGCGGAGCTGGCGGCGGGCACTGCGGCGGAATACGCGCGTGCTCTTTGTTGAGACCCCGGTAAATCCGACAACGCGCCTCGTGGACCTAAGCGCTCCCCGGACGATCGCGCAGGAGGGCGGCATCGCGTTGGTGGTGGATTCCACCTTTGCGACGCCGATCAACTTCCGCCCCGTGGAGCATGGCGCGGACGTGGTCATTCACTCGGCCACCAAGTTCCTGAATGGCCACCATGACGTGCTCGCTGGGGTTGTGTGCGGCTCGGAGGCGGTGGTGGACGAAGTGCGCGCGAAGATGCAGCTGTGGGGACACGCTCCCGATCCGTTTGCCCTGTGGTTGCTTGAACGCGGGCTCAAGACGCTTGATGTGCGCATGCAGCGCCAGAACAGCAACGCCCTGCAGATCGCGCAGTGGGCATCGTCGCAGCAGGCCTTCCGGCGCGTGCTGTATCCCGGGCTCGCTTCGCACCCCGATCACGCGCTGGCCCGTGAGGTCCTCGACGGCTTCGGGAGTATGCTGATCGTCGAGCTGGCGGGTGGCCCCAATGCGGCGTCTCAGGCCGTGGCCCGTCTCGGCGTGTTCATGCACGCACCGTCGCTGGGTGGCGTGGACTCGCTGGTGTGCGAGCCACGCTTCACGTCGCATCGTCATCTGACGTCCGCGCAACGCGAGGCGCTCGGCATCCCCGACGGCAGTCTGCGCCTGAGTGTGGGCGTGGAAGATGCCGGCGATCTGATCGCGGACCTCGCGCAGGCGGTGGCGTAGCCATGGCAGGCATTCTGCGACTCGATCACGTCAGCAAGACGTATCCGCGCTCCGGCGCGGCGCTTGTGGACGTCTCGTTTGAGCTGAATAAAGGCGAGTTCGTGTTTCTTGTAGGGCATAGCGGCGCCGGTAAGAGCACGCTCCTGAAGCTGATCTCTATGGCGGAGCGACCCACCGACGGTGAGGTGCGTGTGTCGGGGTTCTCGAGCCTGACGGCACGGTCGCGCGACATTCCCCAGCTCCGTCGGCGGCTGGGTATTGTGTTCCAGGATTTTCGACTGCTGCCAGATCGCACGGCGGAACAGAATGTGGCGTTTGCTCTGGAGGTGACCGGTGTGCCGCAGGGGCTCATCCAGCCCAAAGTCGCGCGACTGCTGACACAGGTTGGACTCGCGTCGAAAGCCACGGCGTTTCCGCACGAGCTGTCTGGTGGGGAGCAGCAGCGCGTCGCGATCGCGCGCGCGCTGGTCAATGATCCTTTTGTGCTGCTGGCGGACGAGCCGACCGGCAATCTCGACGATCGGGCGACACACGCGATTTTTCTGCTGCTACGAGAAATCAATACCCAGGGGACTGCGGTGATCATGGCGACGCACGATGTGGCGCTGATCCAGCGCGCGAATCTGCGTTTTCTGGAGATGGACAAGGGCTCGCTGATATTTGACGGCACCGATGTGGCACGTTTAGTGGCGGACATGCGCGGGCGGCGCTGAGCATGCGTCTTGCTCTACGTGAAGTTGTGCTGGCGTTCCGTCGTGCGCCGTTGCTGGCCCTGCTGGGCGTCACCACGATAGCGTTTTCTCTCTTCGCGTTCGGGTTGTTCGGGCTGGTGGCGATCAATATCCGTTCGGCGCTGGTATCGATCGAAGACCGCGTGGAAATCCGCGCGTTTCTTGTGGACGGCGTGGCCGATGGGCAGGTGGATGAGCTGATGCGCGGCATTACCAAAATGCCGCAGGTCGCGGACGTGGGCTACGTGAGTCCCGATTCGGCGCTGCAGCGGGCGCGCGCGGAGCTGGACGAATTCCGCGACGTCATGGAGGGCGCGATGCTGCCTGGTTCGGTGGAGCTGCGACTGAAGGAAGGTGCGCGGGATCCAGCCACCGTACTCGCGATCTCGCAGCGGTTACAGACGTATCCTGTGGTGGACGAGGTGCGCTACGGGCGGGAATGGGTGGAGAAGCTGTATCGCATCCGGAATATTGCCGGTCTGGCCGGCTCAGTGCTGGGCGCGGTGTTCGCGCTGGTGTCTGTCATTATCATCGGGTCGACCATCCGCATGGCGATTCTCGCGCGCGCGCGTGAGATCGAGATCATGCGTTTAGTCGGTGCCACGAATGGTTTTGTCCGCCTGCCCTATCTTATCGATGGTACGCTCAAGGGTCTGGCCGGCGGAGTCATCGCGGTGGCCCTGACGTGGGGCACCAACGCGCTGGTCTCCCGTTCACTGCTTGGCACCGTGTTTTTCAGCACGCAGCAGGTGCTGCTGGGCATCCTTGCTGGCGCCCTGCTCGGGTTGCTCGCCAGTTGGATATCGGTGGGGCGTCAACTCGGGCGCATCTGGCGCGAGGCGTGATGAGCGGGTGGCGCGCGCTCCTTCCGGCGACGATACTCACGCTGCTGTCGTGCGCCATTGCACTGGCCCCGCGCGTGGTGCAGGGTCAGGCGGGAGGTGCGGCATCATCTACGCAGCGGCTTCGACAACAGCAGGACCAGCTGGACAAGCTGCGCAAGGAACGGAGCGATCTCGAAGCGCGCATGAACCAACTGCAGCGCAGCGCACGCACGTTGGCCGATGAGGTGAGCAATCTGGAGGCGCAGCGTCGTACCACGGCGCGGCTGGTGCAGGCGCTTGACCAGCAGCTGGAAACGATCACCACAGAAGTCATCGCTGCCGGATCCGGGCTGGTGAAAGCAGAGAGCGAGTTGACGCGCAAACGCTCTGCCCTGCAGCGCCGCATGGTGGAGATCTACAAGCGCGGCCAACTGTACGATGTGGAAGCCATGCTCTCGGCGCAGTCATTTGCGGGGCTCGTGGCGCGGTACAAATACCTGCACGAATTGGCGCTGCACGACCGCGGTCTGGTGCGGCGTGTTGAAGGACTTCGTGATCAGATTGTCTCGCAACGCATGTTGCTCGTACGCCTGCAGGAAGAAGTGGGGCGTAATCGCAGTGAGAAAGATCGCGAGGCACGGCGGCTGGCCGATCTCGAGGGACGCCGACAGCGCAGCCTTACGGCCGTGCAGCGTACCACCACGCAGACGCGCGCGCGCCTGACGCAACTCGCCCGTGACGAAGCCAAAGTGGCGGGTGTGATCGCCGCGCTGGAAACGGCGCGCCGTCGGGCCGAGATGGCGCCGAATGCGCGACCGGCAGCGCCGTCGAGTATCCGCACGTCCGATCTCGGAAGGCTCGACTGGCCGGTGGACGGCACGATTCTCTATAGCTTCGGACGCGTGATCAATCCGAACAATACGACGACGCGTTGGAATGGTCTCGGGATCGCGGCAGCCGAAGGGACGAACGTTTCATCGATCGCTGCAGGCGAAGTGGTGCTGGCCGATAACGTGGGGACGTACGGTCCGACGGTGATTGTCCAGCACGGTGGCGGTGACTACTCGGTGTACGGTTCGCTGTCGCGCATTAATGTGCGCAAGGGCCAGACCGTGCCGAAGGGAGCGATTGTCGGCACGGTGGGCGATACGGATCCCGACCTCCCGCCGCATTTGCATTTTGAAATTCGCCCGAAGGGTCGAGCGGTGGATCCGCTCGAATGGCTACGCAAACAGCGGTAGGCGACGGGCACGTTGGCGCCGGGTGCTGCCTGTGCTGCTCTGCTGCGGTTTCATTTTTCTCTTGCTTTCTGCACATGCCCGTTAAAAAATCTGCCTCTCGCAAGTCATCCTCGCCTCAAGCCCCGTCGATTGCCGCACCGGTCACCGTCGACGCCGGGGACTGGACGCGCGATCACGCGCCACTGGGCGCGCATGTGTCGATTGCCGGCGGTACCTGGGAGGCTGCAGCGCGCGCGCGGGAGATCAGCGCGACGGGTGCGCAGCTCTTTACGAAACAGGCCAACCGTTGGCTGGAGCGTGAGATCGAGGCCGACGAGGCCGCGCGGTTTCGTGAGGCGATGACCGCGACGCACGTGCGCTGGATTTGCGCGCATGATTCATATCTGATCAACCTGGCCTCACCGGACGCCGAGTTGCGGGCCCGCTCGCTGGAGAGTTTCCGCGCGGAGCTGCGTCGCTGCCACGCGCTTGGGCTGCAGGCACTGGTGTCGCACCCCGGGAACTTCATGGATGACCGCGCGGAGGGGATTGCTCGGAACGCCGACGCGATCACTCAGGCCCTCGAGGCCGAGCCCGGGCCTACGCGCCTGCTGATGGAGCTGACGGCGGGTCAGGGCACGGTCCTTGGCTCGACGTTTGAGGAGATGGCGGAGCTGCTGGCGCGCATTCCGTCGCCCCAGCGGTCTCGCGTGGGGGTATGCCTCGACACGGCGCATGTGTGGGCGGCGGGCTATGATTTGATCAACGACTATGACGCCATCATCCAGCGATTCGCTGACGTGATCGGTCTTGACCAATTGGGGTGCCTGCACCTCAATGACTCGAAGGCTAAGTTGGCGTCGCATCTTGACCGCCACGAGCTGATCGGCGAAGGAACGATCGGCGAGGGCGCGTTTCAGCGCATCATGACCGATGCCCGGCTCGCGCATGTGCCGCGTATTATCGAAACGCCGAAGGGTGATGCGCCGGCCGAGACTGACGGTCGGATGTTGCGGCAGTTGCGCCGTTACGCCGGTTAACCACTTTTTTGCACCGTGCCGACAATCACGCGTTCGTGCGACTTCCCCGCGCGAACTACTACACTCCTCATGATGAAGCGATCACTCAACGACTTGAACTGCGGCCGTCGCCCTTGGGGCCGCGCGACGCTCCCCGCACTGATAGCCTTACTGGCGCTCGGTGTTCGCCCGGTGCGCGGGCAGGAGGTGCGTGCGTGGCGTAGCGTGCAAGAGATCGGCGGCATCGTGGCGGGCCGTTGGATGGAAGGCGCGCGCATCCCCACGGTCTCCAGCAACGCCGGAATTTTACTGGCGCTCGGGGTGCAGCAGGCCTTTCGCCCTGATGCTTACCGCGGCGTAATGTTGCGTCTCGCGATCCAGCCCCTCAGCATGAGCGAGGCCGGTGCCTCGTGGGATGCGGGCACGCTACGCGAGGCGAACGTCGTTGGTACGCTGTCGATGCTCTCCGCCAGTCGCGGCAACTGGCGCCTGCGCCTTGAAGCGAATGGCGGCGCCGCCATCCTGAACGGCGCGTCCAACGTCCTGCCGTTTCTTGATGCAGGGAGCGTGTCACCCCTTGGGGAGGCGGGACTCTCTGTGCACCGCGGGTCGCCCGGACTGACCGATACTGGGGAGCGTCAGATTTCCGGATTCGCGCGCTATGGTGCGCTCCGCCTGAGTGCGAACGACGGCAATGCGATTTCCACGGCGGGGTGGGTACGTCGGGTCACCATCGGCCTGAGGATGTCCCAATGACACACTGGATGCGCCGTAGTCGCGGTGGGGCGAGTATAGCCCTGCTCCTCACCCTCGCCGGTTGCGAAGCACCAACGGCATCGCGCCCCGGCTTCGCCTTCGATCCAACGACGTTGTCGAACGGGCAGCTCTATCGTTGGACAAGCGGCTCCCGGGTCACGGTGTGGGTAGAAGGCGGTGGCGGGAACGCCGCACTGGACCTTGGGCGCGCCACCCGAGCGGCAATGGTTGAATGGAACACGATCCCGGTTTTCGCGGAATTCGAACTGGTCGTCGCGAATGGCATCAACGATGCGAACATCGTTGTGTACGACCGGGCGACGCCCGCGCCGGTCCTGCCCGGCACGTGCGACTTTCAGCCGATGAACTCTGGGGGCTATACCTATTTTTGCCCGGTCGCGGGGCGCGCCGAGCGCCTCGCACTCAGTGCGGGTGGTGCGTCGCGCGTGTCGGTGGTGATCCGCGTGGATGCCGGGCGCCTGACCAGCCAGACTTCCCTCGACGCGCTGATGGCGCACGAACTCGGACACGCGATCGGCATTGGGGGCCACAGCGACGACATGAACGATGTGATGTTCGGACTGCCCGCGTTTTCTCGCCCCAGCAACCGTGATTCGCGGACGCTGCAGTATCTGCTCGGTCAGCGACCGGATATTACGCTCTAGTTCACAAACTTTCGTTCAGCGCTGCCTTGAGTCATGGTTCGGGATCTGACATCTTACTTTTTTCCGATCGTTCTTCAACCGAATGAAAGCCGAAGCTTCTGACGACCCCGCGTGACGCGGTGGACGTGCAGAGTGCGCTCATTCTTCTTTCTCCGTGTTCACTTTGCGAAGTCCGCACCGCGCTTCCGGTGCGACGAGCTTTCGCCGTCCGCTTTCCCGAGGGTCGCACCACATGGCGACACAGGTTGCTTCGACTGTTACCGTCCGTCGCGAGAGTGATGGCGGACTTGCCCGGCAGGGGCTCCATCCAACCGGCCAGGTGCACTGGAATTTGGTGGCGCCCGAGCTGATGGAGGCCGCCGTGCGGCGTCATGAAGGGACGCTGGCGGATATGGGGCCGTTCGTGGGCGTCACGTCGCCGCACACTGGGCGTTCGCCGAATGACAAGTTTGTGGTGCGCGAGCCTGGTAGTGAGGGCGACGTCGATTGGGGGCGGGTGAATCAGCCGATTTCCCCGGAGCACTACGCGAAGCTCAAGGGCGACGTGCAGGTGTACCTGAACAGTCTCACGGACCTGTTCGTGCAGGATCTCTACTGCGGCGCAGATTCTGACACGCGATTGAGCGTGCGGTATGTGTTGCCGAACGCGTGGCATGCGGCATTCGTGCGCAACATGTTCATCCGGCCAGACCTCAGCGAGCTTGCCACCTTTGCGCCGAACTTCACGGTGTATCACGCCCCGGAATTTCAGGCAGATCCTGTCGTGCATGGTACGCGCACGAGCACGTTTATCGTGCTGAATCTGGCCGAGCGGACCATCCTGATTGGCGGCACGCGCTACGCCGGTGAACTGAAGAAGTCGATGTTCACGGTGATGAACTACCTGCTGCCGAAGCAGGGCGTGCTTTCCATGCACTGCTCGGCCAACATTGGCACGACGGGCGACACGGCGCTCTTTTTCGGCTTGTCGGGCACTGGGAAGACCACCCTCTCGGCCGATCCCGACCGCAATCTGATCGGCGACGACGAGCACGGATGGTCGGCGAACGGCACGTTCAACTTCGAGGGTGGCTGCTACGCGAAGGTGATCAATTTGTCGCCCGAGAACGAGCCCGACATCTATCAAACCACGCAGATGTTCGGCACGATTTTGGAAAACGTTGTGCTGCATCAACCGTCGCGCACCGTGGATTTTTCGAATCAATCGATTACTGAAAATACGCGGGCGTCGTATCCGCTGCACTACATCAAGAACCATGTGCCAAGTGGCCGCGGTGGGCACCCGCAGAACGTGGTGTTCCTGACCGCCGATGCATTCGGTGTGCTACCGCCGATTGCCAAGCTGACACCGGAACAGGCGATGTACTATTTCCTGTCGGGGTACACGGCGAAGGTGGCTGGAACGGAGCGTGGCGTGACGGAGCCGCAAGCCACGTTCAGTGCGTGCTTCGGCGCGGTGTTCCTGGTGTGGCATCCCACGAAGTACGCTGACATGCTGGGCGAACTGCTGCGCACACACGGTTCTCAGGTATGGCTGGTGAACACGGGGTGGAGTGGTGGCGCGTACGGCGAAGGCCATCGGATGAAGCTGTCGTACACGCGAGCCATGGTGCGCGCGGCGCTTGGCGGTACGATCGCGTCGACGCCGTTGGTCATGGATCCGATTTTTGGGCTGCGCGTTCCGCAGGAAGTGCAAGGCGTGCCAAGCAACGTCCTCGATCCGCGCGGCACGTGGGCTGATCCGGCCGCGTACGACACACAGGCGAAGAAACTAGCGGCAATGTTTCGCGAGAACATCACGAAGTTCGGTGCGGCCGTCGCGCCGGAAATTCTGGCGGCGGGTCCGCAGGGCTGATTGTTTGCGTTGTGCTGGTCTCATACGCAATAGACCCCGGCGCGGTGCGCCGGGGTCTATTGCGTGATTGGAGCACCGAACGCCCGTTATTTGCGCGTCACTTTCTCCAGGATGATTGTCCGCCCTTCGCGGGCGCCGAGGAAGATGGTGCCGTTCGGGCCGAACCCGAGGAGCTGCCGATTGGGGGGCAGCTTCACGCGCTCCACCAACTCGCCCTGCCGATTGATGATGTCGTACACGAGCGGCGGTTGATTCATCATCCCCGCCATCATGGCCATGGCTGCTGGCGGTATGCCGCCTGTGCGCGCAGAGTCTCTGGGCGCACCCGCCGCCCCTGGACGACCGGCCCCAGCCGCGCCAGGCGCTCCACCGCGGCCGCCGCCGCCCATGAACTGCTGCGCGAGTTGCGCGGACAGATTGGAGGTGGCCGGCAGCGTCCAGAGATTGCCGTCACGATCAGCCAGCGAAGTGCCCGCGCGAATGGGCGGGTAGTAATCGGGGAGCTTCTCGGCTGCGACCGGCTCGAAGTTCATCCGAAAGTTCCCCCCGCCGCCTGCTGCGGAACGCTCGGTAGCGGCCTTCGCGAGGCCAGCGAGCGAATCCACGAGCTTGGTCTTGTCGTCGTCTGTTATCTGCTTCCAGTCAAATGGAAGCCGCTGCGACGCCACGTGGCGCCCATCGGGGCTGTAGTAGTCCACGTGGTAGTCGAGCACACGAATGACCGCCACGGTGCCGTCGTTCAGCAGCGCCCAGTCGTCGGACTGGGGCAGCGGATTGATCTTGACGGACATACGCATCGAGCCGTCATCGCCCCGAGTCATCGACACATCGTTCTTGGGCACCCTGAGGAACGTGACGGTGTCCGACTTCCGCGTGTCAAAGTCTACGCGAATGACCGGTACTGAGTCGGGCTGACTGGCCGGATTGAAGCCTCGTGAGCCGGGACCGCCAAATGGTCCCGCACCACCGGCTGCTGCGGTGCTGGGCGGCAATGATTGTCCGGCATCGCTGGCGGCCCGCGCCTGTTGTAGTTGCTGATTCGCTGCGGCAGTTGGCGTGGTGGCGCGGCCTCCTCCCCCACCCTGCCCACCACCGCGTCCACCGCCGCCTGGGAACCCGCCGCCGAACCCACCAGCTGGGCCACCGCCAGTGTTACCCAACCGGTAGTACAAGCGACCCTGCGGATCGAACGCGTAAGAACCGAGGTTGACGTTAGACAGCAGGTTGATATCGTTGGTGCGCGGTGACGCGATCACGCGCTCGGTTTTGCCTTGTGCGTTGAGCAGCACCATGGAGTAGGTGGACGGATCAGCCACGAGCGTGGAGTCCCCGAGATACGGGATGAGCCCCATCGGACGCTGCCCGTACGGCATCAGCGCGCCCGGTGCGGTGTCCGCTACGACCACCACATCTTTAAGATTGGCATCGAAGAGCAGCAATTGGCGGCGCTGCACGTCGTTCACAAACACCGAACCATCGGGAAGCGCTCGGATGGAATTTGCGGCGCCGATCGGACGGATCGCACGCGCAATGGGTTCCGTCACTTCACGGACGGGCAGCGTTGCGGTGCTGGCCTGTGCCCCAGCCGTCGCCGCCAGCACGCTCACGCCGACTGCCGCGAAGGCCGAACGGAGTGAGGTACCGAAATCGAGGTGGTGCAGGGTCATGGTGCGCCGAGTGAGGGTGAGCAAAGAAGTCATGAATTAAAGCCCCCGTCCGCCGCGACCACCGCCGCCGCCACCGGCTGTACCGGAGCGGAGGCCTTGCAACGTGCGCTTATCGAGGAAGCCGGCCAGCGAGGTGGGGAGAAGACGGAACTGTTCTTTGGTGAGGAGCTCGCGGATGCCCGGGACTACGCCGATCAGAATGTCTACCGACTTTTCGCGTGCCACTTTATAGCGGTCATACGCTTGATCGTGATTGAACTTGTCCGGGAGCTCCGACAGAAAGCGAACCACTGGCGTCCAGATTGAATCGGACCGGAGGACGTACAGTCGATTGAGCGTGGCGAGACTGTCGGCCTGCTTGCGCGTGAGCTTGAGTGTGTCGGCCTGCTGCAGCAGCTGCTGCATGGGGTTAATGAGGCCCGAGTTGGCGATGCCGCGTAGTTGCTGGAGTGACGGCTTGTTGCCCGGACGGCTCCGCCCGCGGTCCAACTGCTGCAGCAACGTCGTCTGCTCACGGGTGGGCCCGACATCCAACCGCAGCTGCATGGTGATTGCCACGGGTGGGGAACGCCGCGTGGTCTGCTGCGGACGCGTGGAACCGAAGCGCTCGTTGACTTCATACTTGTAGCTGTTCGTGCCAGCGTCGAAGCCTCGCACATACAGCAGCTGCTGATCGGGGATGAATGGATCGACACCCCATCCCTTGAGGCCGTCTTCACCGTTGACCAGGCGATCAAGCCCATTGAGCGGATTGGCAATCTGGAACGAGAGGTTGGCGCGCTGCGGCAGTCCGACCTTAATCGAGTTGAAGTTGATACTGAGGTTGCCGCTCAGGCTCCACGGGCCGGTGCAGGAGTTGCGCGCAGCGAGATTGCCGAGCTGGCGTTGCAGGCAGTCGACGCTCTCGCGAGTTCCTGTGGCGAGCAGATTCTGCATACCGGCCTGCAGCGCCGGATCGCTCACGGCTGCCGGATTGAAGATGAAGGCGCGATCGTTGCCGTAGCTGTCGCCGTTGACGTCCTGATTGACCGACGGCGTATAGTTGAAGCCCGACCGGAAGTTGCCGAACCACCCGATGCGCACGCGGTCCCATGCGTTGTAATTGATGCTGTACTGAATCTGATGTCGCGAGAAGAATGAGCCCCGCGACCACTCCACGCCGGTCGGGTCACCCGTGGTGCTATTGAAGCCAAGAAACTGCTCGCGCACGTCAGCGAGGACATACGACAGGTTCCAGCCGTAGCGGGAGCTGAACACCGCCGGCCGGAGGCTCAGATTGAGCTGCTTGCTTTCGGACTCCAGCAGGGATGTCTGCGCGGTGACGCGGCCATAGGCATCATCGATGCGCGCCTGACGCCATGCCACCTGACCCGTAGTGGGTACAATCGCGGCCGGCGTTACGAACACCGGACGGTCGGCTTCGTTGGCGAGATTGAACTGGATCTGATTCGGGAAATTGATATCGACG
>Ga0105045_10005159_pt1 | contig 11464 bp, 10 predicted proteins | sample MAT02_FD_78089 | JGI IMG/M metagenome (GOLD analysis project Ga0105045, IMG submission 78089) | Freshwater microbial communities from Lake Fryxell liftoff mats and glacier meltwater in Antarctica - MAT-02 (megahit assembly) | ecosystem: Environmental > Aquatic > Freshwater > Ice > Liftoff... | reverse complement strand
TGGCCAAGAGTGCCAACGTGCCGATCTGCTGCGTGGCCTTCGACTGGCCGCACAAAGTGATTCGCGTGGGACCAATCACCATGCCCGTGGAAGACACGCCGGAAGCAGGCATCGCACGCATTCAAGGTTACTACGAGAATATTCAAGGCTACGATCCGTCGCAACAGCTCTGAGAGCGCCACGAACGTGACGGGAGCGTCGCGTTTCTTGCGCGCCCCCCTTCCGATACCGCAGGCGAGAGCGGAAATTCGGGAATCCCTTACGGAGAGATTCCCGAATGCGTGTGACGACCGTCGGCGTGGTAGGCGCTGGCGCCATGGGGAGCGGTATCGCCGCACTCGCGGCGTCGGCGGGTTGCCGTGTCGTGCTGCTCGATATCCCCGGTGACGCGGACCCCGCGTCGCCGCTGCGCAGCGCCCCGGCCCGCAATGGCCTGCTCAAAGCCACCAAGGCCAAGCCCGCGGCGTTCATGGAAGCCGCCGCCGCCGCGCGCGTGCGCACCGGCAACACCCAAGACCATCTCTCGCTGCTCGCAGACTGCGATTGGATCTGCGAAGCCATCGTGGAACTCGCCGAACCGAAGCAGCAGCTGTTCGCGCGCATCGAAGCGATCATGAAGCCGAGCGCTATTCTCTCGACGAATACGTCGGGGATTCCAATGTCGGTGCTGCTCGAGGGCCGCTCGGAGAAGTTCCGTCGCCGGTTCCTCGGCACGCACTTTTTCAACCCGCCGCGCTACATGCATCTGCTCGAGATCATCCCCACGCCGGAAACGGATCCGGCAGTGATCGGGGCGATGCGCGAGTTCGCCGAACGCACGCTCGGCAAAGGCATGGTGCTGGCGAAGGATGTGCCGGGCTTCGTCGCCAACCGCCTCGGCGTGTACGGCATGGTCGCCACCATGCGCCGCATGCAGGAACATGGTCTCACCATCGACGAAGTCGACGGCCTCACCGGCTCACTCATCGGCCGCGCCCGCACCGCCACCTTCCGCACCGGTGATCTCTCCGGACTCGATGTACTCGCGCATGTGACCAAGGGTATCGGGACTGCGACGGGGGAAGATTTCACACTGCCGGCGTGGATGCACACCGAGCTGGTCGCCAAAGGCAAACTGGGCGACAAAAGCGGCGGTGGCTTTTATCAGAAAACGAAGGAGGGCACGCTCACCTTCGACTGGAAGACCAGCACGTACGTGCCGCAACAGCGCCTTGAAGGCGGCGACATCGGGCAGGCCATCCGCCTGCCAATCGCGCAGCGAATCACTGCGGCCAAGGCGATGCCCGGTGCGCAGGGTGCCTTTCTTCGCGATCATCTGATCGATGCGGCGCACTACACACTCACACTCGCTGCCGACCTGGCGTACGACATCGTCGCCATCGATCGTGCGATGGAGTGGGGATACGGGTGGGAGGCCGGCCCGTTCCAGATCATCGATGCGTTGGGGATCGACTGGCTGATCGACGAGTTCCGGGCGCGCGGCATGGCAACTCCTGCGCTCCTCGAACGCGCGCAGGGTGCGTTTTATAAAGACGGCGAATACCTCACCTTCGACGGCACGTACGAACCAATTCCGGGCATCCCGGGACGCATTGCGCTGGCAGGTCTCGCGGCCGGCGGCCGTGTACTCGACGACAACGGCCTCTCGCGCCTCATCGATCTCGGCGATGGCGTCGCCTGCTTCGAGTTCCGCTCCAAGATGAACAGCCTCGGACAAGGTGTCCTCGAGGGACTCGAACGGGCCATCAAGAAGGTGCAGACGCTGGGCTTCAACGGCATGGTCATCGGCAACGAAGACGCACGCGCGTTCAGCGTCGGGGCCGATCTCTCGCTCGTATCGTTCGCGGTATCCGCTGGCGCGTGGGATGACATTGCCGTGTCGTGCAAGGACTTCCAGGACAGCATGATGTCCATCCGGCGCGCCCCGTTCCCAGTGGTCGTGGCCCCGGCCGGTCTGACGCTCGGCGGCGGTGCGGAACTCACGCTGCACGCCGATGCCGTGCAGGCCCACGCGGAAATGTACATGGGCCTCGTGGAAGCCGGCGTGGGCTTGCTGCCGGGGGGCGGTGGCACCAAAGAACTGCTGATACGCTTCACCGCCGAACTGCAGCAGTACGAAGAAGTCGATCTGTTTGCGGCCATCAGGCGCGCATTCAAAATGATCGCCTTTGCCACCACCAGTACCTCGGCCTACGAAGCGCGGTCGATGGGCTACCTGCGCAGCAGTGATCGCATCAGCATGAATCGCGATCACCAACTGGCCGACGCGAAGGCGCGCGTACTCGATCTCGCGCCGGGCTATCTGCCGCCCCTCGAGCGCACGGTGCGTGCGCTGGGTCGTGAGGGGATCGGCAACCTGGAGTACGCACTCTGGGCAGCCAGGGAAGCCGGACAGGCCTCCGCGCACGATGTTCGCGTTGGGCAAGCGATCGCGTATGTGCTGTGCGGCGGCGACGGGACGGCGCGCGATGTCACCGAACAAGATCTGCTCGACCTCGAGCGCGAACAGTTCCTTCAGCTCCTTGGCACCAAGGAGACGCAGGAGCGCATCGCGTACACCCTCAAGACCGGCAAGCCGCTGCGCAATTGAGCGCGCGTCAGGAGCAATAGCGATGAACGAGGTCGTAATCGTGAGCGCGACACGCAGTGCCGTGGCGCGCGGGAAAGCGGATGGGGCGTTGGCCGGCGTCCACCCGGTGGAGTTGTCGTCGACCATGATGTTGTCGGCCATCGAGCGCGCGGGGATCGATCCGGCACTGATCGAAGACGTACAGTGGGGCTGCGCGATGCCCGAAGCGTCGCAGGGCCTCAACCATGCGCGACTGGCGTGGCTGCGCGGTAAACTGCCGGTGGAAACATCGGCTGCTACGGTCAATCGGTTCTGTTCATCAGGGCTGCAGTCGGTGGCGTACGCCGCGCAGGCGATCATCGCCGGCCAAGGGGATGCCATCATGGCCGGCGGTATCGAGATGATGTCGCAGGTGCCGATGTCAGGCTACAACGCCCGTCTCTCGCCCGCGATCACCGAGAACTACATCGGCATGGGCTTCACCGCCGAACGGGTCGCCAAGCGGTGGGAGATCTCCCGCGCGCAGCAGGACGAGTTTGCGTTCGACAGTCAGCAAAAGGCGATGGCAGCCATCCAGGGTGGCGTGTTCGTGCCGGAGATCACACCGGTGCACACGCAGCGTGTCACGTGGCGGGGCGCCGAAAAGACGGTCACCGACGTGGTCTTCGACACTGACGAATGCCCGCGTGGCGACACCACACTCGAGGGGCTGGCCAAACTGCGGCCGGCGTTCGTGCCCACGGGGACGGTCACCGCCGGTACGGCAAGCCCGTATTCCGATGGCGCCGCCGCCGTGCTGGTGATGAGTGCGGCTAAAGCGAAGGAGTTGGGGATAGCGCCGCTCGCGCGATTCGTCAGCTTCGCGGTGGCCGGTGTCGATCCGGCCATTATGGGGGTCGGGCCCATCAAGGCAGTGCCCAAAGCCCTCGCGCGCGCTGGCCTTTCCATGGCGGATCTCAAGCTCATCGAATTCAACGAAGCGTTTGCGGCGCAGGCATTGGCCGTGATCAAGGAACTCGATTTACCCACAGACATCACCAACGTCAACGGTGGCGCCATTGCCCTTGGCCATCCGTTGGGTGCCACCGGCGCGAAGCTCACCACGCAACTCGTGCACGAACTGCGCCGGCGCGGTGGCGGCTATGGCATGGTCACGATGTGCATTGGGGGTGGGATGGGGGCGGCGGGTATTTTTGAGGTGTACCCGGCTTAGCTCCTTGTGAGCGTAAACCCGTGACGCGTAACCGCAAACGGTAAATGGGGGGCCCCACAAACCAGTTGCGCCCCTCACGTCATCCGCCCGCTCACGTCAAATACCCACCGTCCACCATGTACACGCCGCCCGTGCAGTAACTCGCCGCATCGGACGCCAGAAAGAGCGCCAATCCCGAGACATCCTCCGGCACACCGATCCGTTGGATTGGCTGATGATTGAGCACCTGATGCTTGATGTGCTCATCCTTCCAGAGCGCTTGGGAAAATTTGGTCTTGATCAATCCCGGGCAGATCACGTTGGCACGGATGCCATCCGCGCCCCATTCCTGCGCCATCACCTTCGTGAGCGAGATCAGCGCGGCCTTGCTCACGCTGTAGAGCCCCAATCCCGCTTCGGGTGAAATACCGCCGATGCTCGAGATGTTCACGACCGAGCCGCCACCACGCTGCGCCATCACGGTATGTGCAGTCTTGCACAGCTCCAACGGCCCCTTGAGGTTCACAGAAAAGATCTTCTCGTAGGCATCGTCACTGGTCTGCTGCAGTGGCCCGAACACTGGATTCGTGGCCGCATTATTTACGATGATATCGATCCCATCGAAATGCTCTACCGTACGCGCGGCCAGTTCGTGGGCATCGGCGGCGCGCCCCATATGCGCCGGGATACCAACCACGGTCAGCCCCTCGGCGCGCAGCGCCGTGACCGCAGCGTCCACGTGCTCGGCCTTCCGACTGGAGAGCATCACCTTCGCCCCTGCGCGGGCCAGCGTCGTCGCGATGGCCAGTCCAATGCCGCGCGTGCCGCCCGTGACGATCGCGACCTTGCCGTCCAAACGGAGCCGAGCGAGTGCGTCGGCATGCGGAGGAACAATCGAATCAGGCATCAGCGGCAGGGGAGAGAGGAGAGAGATCGAAGCGCGTGGGGTCCAGCAACCGCCTATCGATCAAGCCGGGTCACACGACCTTCGAGTGGCGCCACAATGCGGCCGTTCATGCGCTCGAGATGCTGCAGCACAAGATCCACCGTGCGTGGAGCAGAGGTCGGATCGGCCACAATCCGCGCACACGCGTCGGCCGCTTCCGGAATGCGGTAGCCGTCGCCGCTGCGGCACGCAGGGTATGTCACAAACGTCACGCGAATTATCTCGGCAGCACCAATCACGCGGCCATCGTCGCGCCGCAGGTCGCCCACCACGCGCGAGCCACTCGGACGGCGTGCATCGACGCTGAAGCGTACGCCGCTCACCTGCGGATACGGCCCGCCGCCCAACCCACCGCGCCCCACACCCACTTCCAGCAACTCGCGCAATCGTGCGCCGGTTATAGGAAACGTGACCGCACGTGTTTCGTCGGCAAAGAGAAAAATCCCCTCGATCATGTGTCGCGTGATCGGCCCCGCAGCCATGACATCGTCAAAGCGCAGCGCACCGGAGTTGATCATCGCCACGTCGGCGCCCGTGCCGGCGCGCATGCCATCGGTGATCATGTTGCCGAAGCGGCTCTCGCGCTTGGAGATCGAATCCACCGCATTGATCGGCTCCGGCGCAATGCCGAGCACCCGATCGGGCCCGATGCGGCGCGTGAGCGTGTCGCGCCACCGCTGCACCGATGCCAACGTGACCGAGTCCTCGCGCATGCCACGACCGATCTCGAACGATTGATCGGACACCTGCCACGTGCCACGCACCGTACGAAACGTCACCAACACTGCGGTCCGCGAATTAGATACCGCCTTCACCAACAGCCGGCCGTCGTACAGCATGCGGCGTCCGTCATGTTCGTGTCCCCCGAGGATGGCCTGCAACCGCAGCTCGGTGTGCAGGGTGGCCGAGTCCTCGAAGATGAATCGGTGCGTGAGCCCAACCACCAGATCGGCCGGCTGCGCCACCAGCGTGTCCACCAGCGCCGTGGTACTCGAGTCCGCGTCGCGGCACTGTACATATGCGGGATAGTCACGAACTACCGTCGTGCCGAAAATTCCTACCTTCACATTGTTCACGCGCAGCGTATCCCAACCACGCACCCCCGGAAACGGCGACCCATCGGCCTCGCCGCAATTCCCGCTCAACCACGGAAAGCGCGATTCCCCGAGCCGCGCCACCAGATTCGCCCGCGAGCCGTCAAACTCGTGATTGCCGATGGTGGCCAGGTCGAGCCGCGCCGCGTTGAAGCCGTCCACCATCTGCGCGCCGCCGTACCATTTGCCGAGTACACTCGGCGACAGCACGTCGCCCGCCAACACGAACAACACGCGGCTGCCGCTGGCGCGCTCGATCGAATCCCGGAGTGCCGCCACCCGGTACAATCCGCCCGTTCCGTCGCGTAACGTATCGGTGACGTACACATCGTTCACCAGCAGCATGCGCACCATCGCCCCGTCGGCGCTACCAGTCGCGGCTCGCGGAGCCCGTCCAGCACACGCCGCACTCGCCCCCGCGAACGCAACCAAGGCGAGTTGCACCCACCGTTGCACCCGCCGCGCGGTCACGGTGCTACTCGATCGTCGCGGGATCAATGCCGCGCACCGCAAATACACGCGCCACCGCCTGCCCGATCTTGTTATTCGGCGTGCTCGCGCCGGCCGTGATTCCGACGCGCAGCGGACCGGCCAGCGGCAACCACCCGGTCTTCGCATCCTCGTGATGATGCGACCCGATGGTGCGGAAGCGCACGGCGTTTTCCGCCACATCGATTTCGTCCGGGTCGGCGATGTGGAACGTCGGCACTTGCTCGGCACACAATGCGGCCAGCGAGATCGTATTGCTGGAGTTATACCCGCCCACGACCACCATGAGGTCGAGCGGTTCGCGCAGCAGTTCCACCACGGCGTCCTGCCGGTCCTGGGTCGCGCTGCAAATCGTGTCGAACGTGCGGAAGTGCTCGGCCCGATGCGGGGCGCCATGGGCACGGACCATCGCCTCGCCCACCGCAGCACCGATCGCCAACGACTCGCGCGCCAGCATCGTGGTTTGATTGGCCACACCAACTCGCTCCAAGTGGACATCGGGATCGAAATGATCCGACGCCGCGATGGCGAATTTCTCGAGAAACGCGCCGCGCGACAGCGCGGGACGTGTGGTCGGCTTGCCCGCCTTGGCCTCGATGTAGTCCATCACCATATCGGCTTCCGCCATGTCGCGCACCACGAGGTACTGGCCACCGGGATACTTCTCCACCTGGGACGCGGTGGCCCGCGTCTCCTCGTGGTAGTACTTCCCATGAATGAGCGAGGTGAATCCATCCCGCGCATACGCTTCCACCCGTTTCCACACGTTGAGCACCGAGCCGCACGTGGTATCCACGATCACGCAACCCAACTCACGGAGGGTCTGGAAATCCTGGATGGTGACACCAAAGGCCGGCAGAATCACCACGTCCGGTGGCTCTACGGGACTGTAGTCAAACCCCTTACCGCTGGCCGACAGAAACTGCACCCCCATCTCGCGCAACTTGGCGTTGACGTGGGGGTTGTGAATGATCTCGCCAGCCAGAAAAATACGCCGCTCGGGAAATTTTATGCGGGTTTGGTACGCGTAGTCCACCGCGCGCTCCACCCCGTAACAGAATCCAAATTCCCGCGCCAGCCGGATCGTGGTGTCGCCCGCGGTCAACGTGTACTCGCGGGCCGTGAGCAGATCCACCAGATGGCCGGTGTAATCGTTGGCCAGCGTATCCTGCACCTCGGCCTTGAGACCGAATCCTTTGCGTACGTAGGTTGTGTCAGACATATGTGAAATCTACTCGGTACGCGGCGGCTCGGCCTGGATATCCACAGCTGCATGCACAAATGGGGTGAGCGCCTCGCGGACCACCCGCGGCAGCGGACGCTTCGCGAATGCGGCGACCGTGACACACACCACCACCATCACCGCCGTCGCCACCAGGCGGTTCGTCGTGGCGTGGCGCACGTCCACGTTGACCGTCAGCGACGTGTCGCCAAGGCGTGAGATGTAGGTCACCAGCGCCAGCTCGTCATCAATACGTGCCGGTGAGAAATACTCGATGGTCAGGTGTCGCCGGGGCATCCAGATTTCCGGCGCCGAGAAAATCATCGAGTACGGTAGCCCAGCCTCGCGCAGGAGCTCCTGCTCCGCCATCTCCACCAACCGGGTCACCGCGCTGAACCGCATGATCCCCACCAGATCCACGTCCGCCCAGCGGACGCGCTCACGAACTACGAACGGCGAAGGACTCGACATGGGGCGTTGTGGCTGAACGGTGACAAGTTGTCCGGCACTCCCCTCTAGCCGGATCGTGCTTTATAGTGCACCCTCAAAGTATGTATCAATCACTCTTGGTGCCGTTCGACGGCTCCCCGCTCAGCGCGAGTGCCGTTCCGGTGGCGGCGGCCCTCGCCCGGCACACCGGCGCGACGATTCATCTCGCGTTGGTGTTCGACCCCAGTGCTTACATCCCCTTCGTGCCCGGCGAGGTTGCCGTGCCCGTCTACGACGCGGAACTGGTGCAGGAGCATCGCGCGCAGGATCAGGCCCTGCTGGATGCCGCCGTGTCCGAGCTCCAGGCGCAGGACATCAAGGCCCATGGAGTGCTCCTCGAAGGTACCATCATCGAGGCGCTCTGCGAGCAGGCGCGTGCCTGTCGCGCGGACCTCACGGTAATGACCACGCACGGGCGCCGCGGCTTCCAGCGTTTCCGGCTGGGCAGTGTCGCGGCCGACTACCTCACCCGCGCTACCGAGCCCGTGCTGATGGTGCGCGGGGCCGGCAGCGATGCGGTGCCCGAGCTCCCTACCGGCCCGCTACTCTGCCCCCTCGACGGCTCCCCCTTTGCGGAAACTATCCTGCCGCACGCTCGCCAGTTCGCCGAGGCCGCCGGCATGACCATGGCGCTCACGGCCGTCTCCGTGCCGCGCGCCATGCCGATGGCCCCATTCGGCGCCGAAGCGCTGCTGGCCGACACTGGCGCGCTGGAGGCGCAAGAGGAGGGACGGGAAGGCTACCTGCGACGCATCGCGGCCACCCTGCCTGCCGGTACCACTGCCAATGCCGTCACCGATATGGCCGTCGGCCGTGCGTTGAACGAGGAAGCCGCGCGCCTCAATGCCGGCGCCATCGCACTCTCCACTCACGGACGTGGCGGGATCAAGCGCTTTCTGTTCGGCAGCGTGGCCGACGAGTTGCTGCGCCACGCCACCGTGCCGCTCCTGGTCTACCGCCCCGACTCGAAGTAGGCCGCTCCCAACCACGGTGCCAGCGCGTACGCGATCATCGGTTCGTACGCGCGCTGTCGGTCCACCAGACCGGCGGTGAGGATGCCCACCGCGCCGCGCCCGTGCTTTGTACCCACGGCCTGGGCCACGACATCCATCGCGTGGCCCAGTTCCTCTCCCGCCCGTACCCGCGCCGCTACGACCTCCGGCAGCGGCATGCTCAACGATCCACCCAACCCCTCGCGCCCCGTACGATCCACCGCCGCGGCCCAGGCGCAGGTGCGCATCGCGCCGTTCGGCAAAACCACCACGCCCCCTTCAAGGCCCACCGCGAAATCGGCGTCGGTGGCATGCCGCAGCGCGGAGCGGGCACGAGCGATCGCCCCTGCCTGCGTCTCCTCGTCGCCGCGCGGCTGATCGGGCACGCCGCTCGGCACCGCCACGCCGACCACCACGATGGCCGGCTGAAGGCGCTCCAGCACCGCCCGCACCGCCGCGATCTTCACGGGGTTCGCCGAGCCGACCACCACGCGATGAAACGGAAAAGACATTGAGCGTTCCCTCGAAAAATACCGGTTTGGCGCGAATCACCGATGCGCCGCTTGCTTGCAGACAGAGAGGCGAGTAACCTAGCCACTCTCAGCACGATCAGCCCAAAGGAATGCTTCCCCGCACGCGTCTCTGGCTCGATTTCGTCAACACCGACGCCGCCGCGCAATCGCCCGGGGGCGATCTGTTGCGCGATTTTGGAGCGCTGCTCAGCTGGCTGCAGAAACATGACGCCGTGGACGACGAACGCGCCGGTGGCATCCGTCGGCGGGCCGTGCTGCAGCCGGCCGCCGCAGCGGCCACCCTTGTGGAGGCGCGCCGGGTGCGGGCTGCCCTTCGGGCGCTGGCGGAACGGGGCGAACATGGGGAGCGCGTCCGCGACGACGCCGTGGGCGAAATCAACCGCGTGCTTGGGCGCAGCGCCGGCACCCGGCGCCTCGATCGCCTCGACAGCGGCGCCTACACACGAGCCTTCGTGCCCACCGGCGATGCCTTCGCCGGTCTCATGATCCCCATCGTCGATTCCGCCGCCGACTCACTCGTGGAAGAAGAACTCCGGCGCATCCGGCGCTGTGCCGACCCGCGCTGTCACCGCGTGTTCGTCGACGGCACCAAGAACGGGCTCCGCCGATGGTGTGACATGGGCACGTGCGGGAATCGCGCCAAGGCCGCGCGTCATCGCGCACGCGCTGGCCCGCGCTCCGACCAATGACCACGCCGGGTACGACGGATCTCACGCTGGAACGCGGGTTCGTCGCGTCGTTGCGCTGGCTGGTGGCCGAGGGCGATGCCCGGAGTGTTCGGCGCATCGCCGTGGAATTGCGCGCACTCCGCGATGCGCTCGCTACGCTCGATGAAACGCGAGCCTCGCGTGATGAGTATGCTAGGCACGCGTCCGAACTGGATCGGGAGTTACGGGCGGCCCTCGCCACGTTGGGCCCCGGAACCGCAGTCAACGGCAACGGGACACTCGGGCAACGTCTTGCACGCCTGCGCGAACGCTTGGCCGAAGATACCGCCTCGCGACGGCAACTCACGCTGGAGCGCGATGCGTGGCGTGCCATGTGTACGCTGCTCACACAGACCCGGGCCCGCGTGCACGAACTACTCGAAGAGACTGAGCGCGAGCGCGACGGCCTCTCCTCCGCACTCGATGTCATGCGCGAACGTGTCAGCGAGTTGGCGGCGATGCACGACGATGCCGCTCGCGACTCAGCCGCCAGTCGTGATGCACTGGCGGCCTTGCAAAACCGGCTCCAGCAATGGAGCGGGACGGTGGAGCGTGCACTGCAGGAGCTGACCGCATCGGCCCACGCCCTCACGCGCCCCGACTGACTACACCGACGGCACCAAGTTCGTCACTTTCGGCGCCACGACCGCGCGCACCACCGCTTCCTTGAGATAGCCCATCTCCACCGCGTAATTCGCCAGCTTCCGCTGCAGCAGGCGGCGCCCTCGGAACAGCCGTGACTTCACCGTGCCCTCGGGTACGCCCAGCACGTTGGCGATCTCCGCATAGCGCAACCCCTGAAGATCGCTGAGCACCACGGCCGACCGGTATTCTTCCGGCAACGCGCGGATCGCTCGCGTGATCTCGTCGTCCAGGAAGGAATCGTAGAACCGACCTTCCGGATCGGCCTCGCCCACCGCTTCGAACATCGCCCAGCCCTCAGTATCCTCAGGCTGCTGCACCTCGCGCGCATCGATTCGACGCTTCCGGCTCACGAACACGTGGTACAGGATCGTGAAGAGCCACGCCCGAATGTTGGTGCCAAGGTGATACTGCTCCCACCGCTCCAACGCACGCAGCAAGGTGTCGGACACCAGATCCTCGGCGTCGTCGCGCGATCTCGCCAATTTCAAGGCGAACGAATACAGCGCATCCAGATGGACCAATGCCTCGCGCTCAAACTGTGCGCGACGTTCGGCACGGTCTGCCAGAGGTGCCGCAGCGGCTGTTT
>Ga0105045_10005158_pt1 | contig 11464 bp, 10 predicted proteins | sample MAT02_FD_78089 | JGI IMG/M metagenome (GOLD analysis project Ga0105045, IMG submission 78089) | Freshwater microbial communities from Lake Fryxell liftoff mats and glacier meltwater in Antarctica - MAT-02 (megahit assembly) | ecosystem: Environmental > Aquatic > Freshwater > Ice > Liftoff... | reverse complement strand
GTCAACTGCATCGAAGGTTTTTCCACCTTTGCGTGCAGGCCCCTGGTCAACGTGCATGATCTGGCGGTGGCGGCAAGCCATCGTGGCCGACGTGTCGGAGAGCGGATGCTGGTGTTGGTCGAGCAGATCGCGCGCCAGCGCGGTGCCTGCAAACTGACGCTGGAGGTGCTGTCGGGCAACCAGAGCGCCAACCGGCTCTACACCCGGTTCGGGTTTGAAGCCTACCAGCTGGACCCGGCGATGGGCCAGGCGCAGTTTCTGCAAAAGTGGCTTGCGCCAGGTGCGTTGTCCGGGAATTCGACGTGAGGTCGGGGTCGTGGTCCTCTGAGTGGTGGCGCAAAGTCGCCGTGCCGGCCTACCGGTTTGATCGGATTGCATCAAGGAGCCTGCATTGAGCGCTGATTCCCTGACCATGCTGTCATCCATGGCAACACGTGCCATATTGTCCGAGCTCATGGCAGAGTTCGGTCTCGCGACAGCTTGTTCCGTGAAACTCGAAAGCGCAGGCGGCGTGGATGTGGCGCGCCGTGTACAGGCTGGTGAGGTCGTCGATGTGGTGGTTCTGGCCGCCAACGCCATCGATCAGCTGGTGTCCGACGGGCGGTTGCATGGCACCAGTCGGGTCGACTTCGCGCGTTCGGGCATGGGCATGGCGATCCAGAGCGGCCAACCGATGCCGGAGGTCGGATCGCAGGCGGCGGTGCGCGATGCGGTGTTGGCGGCTCCCACCGTGGGGGTTTCGACCGGCCCCAGCGGCAAGTACCTGGTGTCGCTGTTCGAACGCTGGGGTATTTCACAGCAGATCGCGAGCCGCATCGTGCAGGCACCACCGGGTGTGCCAGTTGCCACGCTGGTGGCGCGGGGCGATGTAGCACTCGGATTTCAGCAGTTGAGCGAGCTGATGGGTGTACCGGGCATCGACGTGCTGGGGCCACTGCCACCGGACATCCAGCACATCACGCTGTTCTCGGCGGCGGTGTCCGCCCGCTGCACCCGGCCAGATGCCGCGCGTGCGTTGCTCGACTTCCTGGGTGCTCCTGCATCCGCCGCCAGCAAGCGCCGCCATGGGATGGAGCCAGCGTGACCCGGCCTCTTTGCCATCGGTACGGCTGGCCCGATCAAGGCTTGGCGCACTTGCGGGCGTCAGGGCAGCCATGACGGAGTCCGAGGCGTTCGACGTGACGGCGGTGCGTGCCATCGAAAGCGCAGATCAGGATCGTTCAACCTGGACCGACGCCGATCGGGCCTGGGCCAGCCAGGAGGCTGCCGCCGAGGTCGGCGAGTCCGCACCGGCCGAGCGGTTCGTGGTCCGGCGGGCGCAATTGGCGCGGCGAAGGCTTGAGGCGCGTTGGGAACCTCTGTCCACGGGATTGCAGGCCCTGGCCTGGCGCCCGTGGCTGGGCACTGCCGTGATCGTGACCGCGTGCCTTGCCGGCCTGCTGGCGGACCGACTGGGCGAGGCGCAGCGCATCAATGTGCTGGCACCTCCGGTGTTGCTCCTGCTGGCCTGGAATCTGCTCGTCTATCTGTTGCTGTTGACTGCGCCGTTGTGGCACACCAAGGTGCTGCGCGCTGGCGACCCTTTGCGCGCAGGCCTGGCCCATCTCGGTGCACGATGGCATCCGCGGCGAACACAGCATCTGGGTGTGCCGGTGGGCAGTTGGCTGGCCAAGATTGCGACGCAGTGGAGCGGCCTGGCAGCGCCCCTGTACCTGGCGCGTGCGACGCGCCTGCTGCACCTTGCGGCAGCGGCGCTGGCCTTGGGCATCATCGCCGGCATGTACCTGCGGGGTCTGGCATTCGAATACCGCGCGACCTGGGAGAGCACCTTCCTCGAACCCACTGCGGTGCGGGCGATCTTGTCCGTTGTGCTGGCACCGGGTGCCTGGTTGGGCGGCTTGCCAATGGCCGAGCTGGCCCGGATCGAGGTCATGCGCGCACCCGGATCGGAGAATGCGGCACCATGGCTGCACCTGATCGCGTTGACGCTGCTGGCGCTGGTGGTTCTGCCGCGCCTGCTGCTGGCAGCGTTCGCCTACTGGCGCGAGCGTCGGCAGGTGCGCCTGCTGGCGCAGCAACTCGACCATCCTTATTTTCAGCGTCTGCTGCGGGGTTTCCATGTGGCACCCCAACGGGTGCAGGTGCTGCCGTACGGGTTCACTCCGTCCGCGCCAGCATTGGCCGGCCTGCAGACCTTGCTGGCGCGTCTGGTCGGTGGCACCGCCACGGTGCAGGTCGCAACGCCGGCAGCCTATGGTGAAGACGACGATCGCGCGTTGGACCAGCTGTCGCAGGACGCGGGGCCGCTGGTCCTGGTGTTCAATCTGGCGGCTACCCCCGAGCGTGAAGTCCATGCAGCGTTCGTTGCGGCAGCGGTCTCGGTGGTGGGTACGGCCCGTCCTTTGCTTGTGCTGATCGACGAGACCAGCTTCAAGGCTCGTTCGACCGATGATCCGCAGCGGCTGATACAGCGACGCGGCGCCTGGCGGGAATTGTTGCTGCCGACCGGTGTTGTCCCCGCATTTGTCGACTTGGGCCAGCCCGACGCCGCGAGCGCCGATGCCGCGTTGGACGCCGCATGGTTTGTGCCGAAGAAATGATGGCTGCCGCGACCATTGCCCTGTCGCTGATCTCGCACACCAACGCGGGCAAGACCACGCTGGCCAGAACCCTGCTGGCGCAGTCGATCGGCGAGGTGCGCGATGCGGCCCATGTCACCGTCGCGTCCACCGCCTACCCGTTGATCGATACGCCGCAGGGCGACCAGCTGGTGTTGTGGGACACGCCGGGTTTTGGTGACAGCACGCGCCTGGCCAAACGCCTGCGCCAGCACGGCAATCCGATCGGCTGGTTCCTGTCCCAGGTGTGGGACCGGTTTCGCGACCAGACTTTCTGGCTGAACCAGCTGGCGGTGCGCAATACGCGCGACCAGGCTGACGTCGTTCTGTACCTGGTCAACGCTGCCGAGGAGCCGGGCGATGCCGGCTACCTGGAGCCGGAGCTGTCGGTACTCGACTGGATCGGCAAGCCGGTCATCGTGTTGTTGAACCAGACCGGAGCCCGGCGTGCGCGTGAAGACGAGGAGCGCGATGCGCAACGCTGGCGCAGCAAGCTGCAGCAATGGCCGCGGGTGAAGGCGGTATTGACGCTTGATGCATTTGCGCGGTGCTGGGTCCAGGAGTTTGCGCTGTTCGACAGCATCGACCCCCTGCTGGAGCCGGCCCAGCGTGGTGCATTTGCCCGCTTGTCGCTGGCCTGGCGTGCGCGCCGCATGGCGCAGTTCGATCAGTCGATGCGGGCCATGGCCTCGCCGTTGGCGCACGCGGCCGTTGACCACGAACCACTGGCGCCCACCAGCCTGCGGGCGCGGGCCATGCGACTGACTGGCAGGGTGCGCGGCAAGGAAGGTAGCGCCCAGGCCGGCGCCATGGCCGCCATGGCAGCGCGTCTGGAGGCCGGCTTGCAGGAGGGCATGCAGCAGCTGATCGCCATTCACGGCCTGGAGGGCAGGGCCGCGATCGAGGTGGTCGAACAGGTGGCGCGCGATGTTCAGGTCGACGCGCCGGCAGACGAGAGCAAGGCTGCGTTGGTGGGTGGCGCGATGTCGGGTGCCCTTACCGGTGTTGCTGCGGATTTGGCGCTGGGCGGCCTGTCTTTCGGTGCCGGCATGTTGACCGGTGCGGTGCTCGGTGCTTTTGGTGGGGCTGGCCTGGCCCGTGGCTTCAATACCCTGCGCCGCAAGTCGCAGACCGTGATCCGTTGGGACCCGGCTTTTCTGCAGCAACAAGTCAGTGGCACCTTGTTGCGTTACCTTGCCGTTGCGCACTACGGACGTGGCCGTGGCGAATGGCAGCAGCGCATTTACCCGGAGTTCTGGCACGCATTGGCACACAAGACCACCGCCGAGCATGCCGAGGCGCTGGGTTCGGCCTGGGAGATGCGAGACGCGGATCCGGGTGCGCTGGCCGACAGTCTGACCCGGATCCTCTCGGACATGGCGCGCGACGCGCTGGACAGCCTCTATCCAGGCGCGCTGGATCGCACGGAGCCCGAAGAACCGCTGTCCTGATCAACCCTCGATCAACGTGAGCGACCAGGGCGTCTTCTGCCAGGCCAGCACTTCCTCACGCAGCAGATGGGCGGATTGGGGATAGGCCTGCGCCCAACCGGGGCGGCTGGACAGCTGGAAGCCGCGCGCTTGCAAGGGATCGGGTGCCAAGGCCAAGCCAACAATGTCGGGTTCGCGCCGTGCGTGGCACAGGATGATCGCCAGCCGCAGCGCCAACAGTTGTTCAACCAAAACGGTGTCGTCGAAATCGGCCGCGAGTTTTCGCAGTTTGCCGCGATGGCCGAGCACCAGCAGGCTCAGGCGGTGCAGTTCGGTCAGGGCGAATCCGGTCGCGTCGGCATTGTCCAGAATGTAGGCACCATGCTTGTGGTGTTCGCTGTGCGAGATATGCGCGCCGATCTCGTGCAGCTGGGCCGCCCAGCGCAATTTGCGCGTGTTGCGATCGGGTTCCGCCGGGTCCTTGGCCTTGTGATGTTCCAGCAACTGGGCGAACAGGGATGTCGCAACCTGTTCGACGCGGCCCGCTTGCGCCGTATCGACATCGAACTTGACCATCAGACGCTGAACCGAGGCGGTGCGTACGTCGTGTTGGCTGGCGGCGCTGCCCACCATGTCGCTGAGCAGGCCATGGCGCAGACCGCCGTCGGCCGTGACCATTCGCTCGATCTGCAGCAGGTCGAAGATCGCCCGCAGGATGCTGACGCCACCGGCAATGATCGAGCGCCGATCTTCCTTCATGCCTGGCAGGCGCAGTCGATCTGCGTTTTGCGCTTCCAGCAGTCGCTCCAGCAGCCAGTCCAGGCCGTGCTGTGTCACCACGCCCGCAGGGGCTCCCGCAGCGGCGAGGATATCGCCGACCGCGCCGACGGTGCCGGCCGAGCCGTAGGCAGTGTCCCACTTGTCAGAGCCATAGAGGTCCAGTGCCTCGTCCAACACAGCCTTGGCGGCAATCTCGGCGACCTGGAAGCCGCGACGAGAAAACTGTCCGCCCGGAAAATACCGGGTCGACCATGCGATGCTGCCGACCCGATAGGACTCCATGCGGCTGGGCTTATCGCCCTTGCCGACGATCAATTCGGTGGAACGCCCGCCGATATCCACCACCAGCCGACGCTCGGACGAGCGGGGCAACAGTTTGGCGACACCCTGGTAGATCAGGCGCGCTTCCTCGCGCCCTGATATCACGTCGATCGGAAAACCGAGAACCTGGTTGGCGCGGGTCAGGAACACCTCGCGGTTGCGGGCTTCGCGCAAGGTCTGGGTGGCGACGGCGCGCACCTGCGTGTGGTCGAAGCCTGCGAGTCGCTCACCGAACCGCGCCAGGCACTCCCATCCGCGTTGCATGGACTGAAGGTCCAGATTGCGGTCTGCATCCAGGCTCGCCCCCTGGCGGATGGCTTCCTTGAAATACTCGGTGCGTTCGAACTGCCCGTGGTCCAGTCGGACGATCTCGAGTCTGAAACTGTTCGAACCGAGATCGACCGCCGCCAGGCGAGTTCCGTTTTGCATGGGTGTGAGGATGCGAGAGCCATCAGCATACCATCTGTCTGCGGCGTTCAAGGGCACTGGCGCGCGCGAGCCCATCGATCAAGAGACCTCGGGAACCAGCAGTCCGCGAGGCACCGGACGGCGCACGTCGTCGTCATGCCGAATGCGTTCGCGGTCGTTGGGCACCGGCAGGGCTGCAACCCGACAGATACGGGTATTGAGCCAGATCGCGACGGATATTTTGCACCAGGTCGTCTTCGTCAAACCCACTGTGATCTCCTCGAACGAGCCCTTGCGGCTCCCGACCGCTGCACGATAGTCGCGGTCAGTGACGATCGTGTGACAAAGGCAGGACGGACCCGATCGGCGCCGCGGCGATCAGTGCATGCTCCGGCCTGCGACGACGCCACGCAGATAGGCTGTCAGGTCGGGCCGCGCCTCGACCTGTTCGAGCACACGGATGGCCTGCTCGAGATCGCGCTCGGCACCGATGCGCTTTTGTATGTCCACCGTTTCGGGGTACCACTTGCGCACCATGCGCTGCGGCAGCACCCCGCGCAACGCTTCGATGCTGTAGCGTGTGCGTTTGGCCAGCAACCGGACGTCGTGCAGCGACTGCGGATCGTGGGCCGCCTTGTTCGCGCGTTTGAGCCGCGCATGGATGCGTGTGGCGCGCTCGCTTGCCCAGCGCCGCAGCGACGGCGCGTCGCTGCTGGCGGCGTCACGCCATGCCGGAGCAGTGTCGAGCCAACGCGTTGCCTGCAACAGGCACGCTCCCACGGCCGGAACCTCGAGTGCAACCCGCACGGCTATGCGCTGCTCGACACCGGCCTGCACCAGTGACTGCATCATCGTATCCCACGCCTGGGCACGATCGGCACTGCCCGCGACAAAGGCGTCTTGCAGCGGCGGCAAGGTTTCGGTCCGGGCCACGTCGAGGTCGCGCTGGTCGCCGAGAAACGCGAGCAAAGGGCCCAGCGCCGCCCAGTCCGGTTGTTCGAGCGCCGGCAACACTGACTTGAACAACCGGCGCGCGCTGCGCAGGCGACGCCAGGCCACCCGAGCCTGGTGCACGACTTCGGGGTCATCCGATCGGATCACGGCATGCAGGTTGGCGGTGAATTGTCCAAACATCTCGCTTAGCACCAGCCGCGCCGTGTCGTGCAGCGCCATCCCCGGCACAAGGCGCGGCGGTGCCGCCGTCGTCGCCGCGTTGATCTTGTCGGCGGCCAGGGCATAACCGCGTTGCGCCTTGCTCATGGCCAGCGGCAACACCGTGACACTGCTGGCGATCTTTTGTGCAATGTCGAACAGTGCCGATACCGGGCCTGACTTGAGTTCGAGTTCAAGCTCGCAGATCGGCGCGCTGCGTTCGCCACTGGTGACCGATCCGATGTCCAGTGCCACCTCAACCAGACTGCCGTCGCGGCTGCCTACCATCCAGATCGTGCGTGTGAACGCGGTAACGAAACACGGGCCCAGCTTTTCGAACAGCCGGCCATCGGGGTCGATGCGTGCCCAGGCCTTGGCATCGAGTGCACGGGACTCCAGTGCGGGCCCATCGACCGGCGCTTCCCACTCGCCACGTCGGCTCAAGGCGGAAGAGCCACGCGCACCAGTCTTGAGTGTCTGCAGCCAGCGGGGCGCTCCAGTCGTTTCCACCCGGCGGATGCGCAGCGCCGCCTCGGCACGCCGCAGTTGCTGCTGCGGAGTGTCGAAGTAGGTACTATGCAAAAGTTGACGCGCGGGTTTACGCCGCTTGAGCACGGCGACCTGCGACAGGCGAATGGCCAAGTCGGCTGGATCGTCGCACGGCAACGCAAGCTTGAGTTCGGTTTCCTTTCCGGTCACCGTGGCTGCGCGGTCGGTTTTTCTTGGCATGGCGGATTATGGACTGGGCGCCACAGCCGCTCGCCGGCTCGGGAATCGCGTCTGCTGTTGTGGCTGGGCGCTTCCGTCCGTCGGACCTGGGCACCAGTCCAACCGGCGATTCACATGGTGGATCGCATCGGTGTAGACCTGTTCGACCGCGGTCATGATCGGCTCCCACCCGAGGCCGGCGACCCGCGCGCGGGCTGCGTCACCCATCGCCCTGCGCCAGCAGACATTGGCTGCAACATCAACAGCGTGTTGCACGAAGGTCGAACCATCGCCAGGCGGGGTCAAGGCCGCAACGACGGGCGCTGTGACTTCCGATTCCACACACCGGAGCGCACCAACGCATGCCGACGCTCCAACTGCGGCGGATCCGGCAAAACGTGGCGTAGCTCGACTTCGTCCTGCATGCAGCGCACCAGAGGGTCGTTGGTGCCGTATCGGTCTGCCAGATCTTGGTAGCCGCTAAGTAGTTTGGTCAATTGCTTGTTCACGTTAACCCTTGGTATCTTGTTGGAAAATTCCATTCTCATCGATTTTCAACGAGTTTGGGCAGACACCTGCTCGACATGGTCGGCCAATTGCGCGCTTGCGTGAAAGCGATCCAGTCGGCAAAGCCGTAAAAATTTCGTGACACAGGCACGCGATGGCACGTTTTCTACAGTCGGCGGCGTTTGTCATGCACATGTCACACAAGGTTCTTAAAGTCACCAGCGAGCAGAGTCGCATCTGACATACCGAACCGTTTTCACAAAGGAACTTCCATGAAATTCAGCTTCAAGACAGCATGGGTGGGCAGCACTGCCATCGCATCGGCCGCATTCCTGTCCGTCGCGGGCGCACAGAACATCACCGGCGCCGGTGCCAGCTTTCCGGCACCGCTCTACTCGAAGTGGGCCGCAGAATACAACAAGGCCACCGGCGTTAAGGTCAATTACCAGTCCATCGGCTCCGGTGCCGGCATCAAGCAGATCGACTCCAAGACGGTTGACTTCGGTGCCTCCGACATGCCGCAGACCGACGAAGTGCTCAAGAGCAAGGGCCAGTTCCAGTTTCCGACGGTCATCGGTGGAACCGTGCCAGTCGTGAATATCAAGGGCATCGCCCCCGGACAGATGAAGCTTGACGGGCAGGTGCTCGGCGATATCTACCTCGGCAAGATCACGCGGTGGAACGACCCTGCGCTCAAGGCGCTGAATCCGGGCCTGCCGCTGCCGGATGCCGCCATCGCGCCGGTGCGCCGTGCCGACGGATCGGGCACGACCTTCAACTTCACCAACTATCTCAGCCGTGTCCATCCGGAGTGGAAGGCCAAGGTCGGCGAGGGCACAGCCGTCAACTGGCCGGTAGGCGCAGGTGGCAAGGGCAACGAGGGCGTTGCCGCGTTCGTCAACCGCCTGCCCAACTCGATCGGCTATGTCGAATACTCGTATGTCAAGCAGAACAAGATGACCTACGCGCAGATGAAAAACCGTGACGGTTTCTTCGTATCTCCCGATGACACGACGTTCAAGGCTGCTGCGGCCGGTGCCGACTGGAATCAGACGTTCTACCAGTTGATCACGGATCAGCCCGGCAAGGACGCGTGGCCAATCTCGACCGCCACCTTCATCCTGATGCACTTCAAGCAGGATCAGCCGACCAGTGCGACCGAGGTCTTCAAGTTCTTCACCTGGGCTTACAAGAACGGTGACCAAATAGCCGCAGAGCTGGACTATGTGCCGATGCCCGACTCCGTCGTGAGCGCGGTAGAGAAGGTCTGGAGCCAGGTCACCGACGCCTCGGGCAAACCGGTTGCAATGAAGTAAACCGCTCGGGTCCCAGCGCCATCGGTTTTCAGGAGCATCAGCTTGTCCACTACACTTTCTGCGGCCGCGACGACGATTGCCTCGGGCGTGATGTCGCCTCGACGTGTCAAGACAAGCCCTCCTTCCATGAAAACTGCCCGATCCGGACCGATGGCGGACCGCATCTTTGGCTGGCTGGCCAAGGGTGCGGCCGTCTTCACGCTCGCAATCCTGGTTGCGATCCTGGTCTCGCTCACCATCAGTGCCTGGCCGGCGATCGACAAATACGGTCTGGGCTTCCTGACCAGCACCACCTGGGATCCAGTCAAGGAGGATTTCGGCGGTTTGGTGATGATCTACGGCACGCTGATGACCTCATTCATCGCGCTGCTGATCGCGGTGCCGGTGAGTTTCGGCATTGCGTTGTTTCTGACGGAACTTTCGCCGGCCTGGCTCAAGCGTCCCCTGGGTACGGCCATCGAACTGCTGGCGGCGGTTCCGTCCATCGTCTACGGCATGTGGGGTCTGCTGGTGTTCAGCCCCATTCTGTCCACCTATGTGCAGCAACCGATGCAAGCGCTTTTCGGCGATGTCCCTTATCTGGGTGCCTTGTTTTCCGGTCCTCCGGTGGGTATCGGTATACTCTCTGCCGGCATCATCCTGGCAATCATGATCATTCCGTTCATCGCCGCGGTCATGCGCGATGTGTTCGAGATCACGCCAACGCTGCTCAAGGAGTCGGCCTACGGTCTGGGTTCGACCACCTGGGAGGTGGTTTCCAAGGTTGTGCTGCCTTACACCAAGGCGGGTGTCATCGGCGGCATCATGCTCGGCCTGGGCCGAGCCATTGGCGAGACCATGGCGGTGACCTTCGTGATCGGCAACTTCAACCAGCTTGACTCTTTGAGTCTGTTTCAGGCTGCCAACAGCATCACATCGGCGCTGGCGAACGAGTTCGCCGAGGCAGGTGCCGGGCTGCACCAGGCCGCACTGATGTACCTGGGGTTGGTGTTGTTTTTCATCACGTTCGTGGTGCTGAGTCTGTCCAAGTTGCTGCTCGCGCAGTTGCGCAAAAATGAAGGGGCGCGGACATGACGACCGGCGAACGTCTTTTGCGTCAGGCCGACCTGGAGGAAGTGCGCCAGTCGCGCTATGCGCAGCGCAAATTGGTCAACCGGATCGCGCTGGTCTTGTCGCTGCTGGCCATGTCGTTTGGCCTGTTCTGGCTGTTCTGGATACTTTTCGAGACCGTGCGCCTGGGCGTGGGTGGCTTGACGATGGCGACGCTGACACAGATGACTCCGCCGCCCAACGTCGTCGGCGGTCTGGCCAATGCCATGTATGGATCGTTCCTGATGGTGATGCTGGCGACCTTCGTCGCCACGCCGATCGGTATCCTGGCCGGCATCTACCTGGCCGAATTCGAGACCAAGGGCTGGCTCGCCAACACCACGCGGTTTGTCAACGACATCCTGCTGTCTGCCCCCTCCATCGTGATCGGCCTGTTCGTCTATGCCGTGATCGTCGCGCAGTTCAAGGCGTTCTCGGGTTGGGCCGGCGCGATCGCTCTGGCGCTGATCGTGATTCCGGTCGTGATCCGCACCACCGAGAATATGTTGCAGCTGATTCCTTCCGGGTTGCGCGAGGCGGCCTATGCGCTCGGTGCCCCTAAATGGAAGGTCATCCTGAGCATCACGCTCAAGGCCGCCCGCGCAGGCGTGGTCACCGGCATCATGCTGGCGGTGGCGCGTATTTCCGGGGAGACCGCTCCACTGCTGTTCACGGCGTTGAACAACCAGTTCTGGACGTCGAGCCTGAGCGAGCCGATGGCCAGTTTGCCGGTGACGATCTTCAAGTTTGCGATGAGCCCCTACCAGAATTGGCAGGAACTGGCCTGGGCCGGTGTCTTCCTGATAACGCTGGCCGTGCTGGCCCTGAACATCTTGGCGCGACTATTGACGCGGGCCAGGTAGAGGGCTGCACGCTGCAATCCACCCGCGACCACTCCAACTCCATTTCAATCACCATGCCTATCGAATCACCCGTCAAGGAAAGATCGAAAATATCTGTCAAGGACCTGAACTTCTACTATGGCAAGTTCCAGGCGCTTAAGGACATCAACCTGGAAATACCCGAGAACAAGGTGACGGCTTTCATTGGGCCATCGGGCTGCGGGAAGTCGACATTGCTGCGGGTGTTCAACCGGATGTACGAGCTGTATCCGGAACAGCGTGCTGAAGGCCAG
>Ga0105045_10005156_pt1 | contig 11467 bp, 11 predicted proteins | sample MAT02_FD_78089 | JGI IMG/M metagenome (GOLD analysis project Ga0105045, IMG submission 78089) | Freshwater microbial communities from Lake Fryxell liftoff mats and glacier meltwater in Antarctica - MAT-02 (megahit assembly) | ecosystem: Environmental > Aquatic > Freshwater > Ice > Liftoff... | reverse complement strand
GGTTAAGGATTTTGGCCGCACATTCAAGAACGTGGCTGGAAAGCCAACGAGTATCGAGCAAGCTCGCAGCCTAAAATCGGGACGCAGATTCTACGTAAGCCGCGTATAGCAAATATTTGCAAGTCAAATCGAACTAAAACTTTGAGCACTGGCCCCAGAGTGAGGTAAGTGCTGCGCCAACGCAGCTTTCCTTTGAATCCTTTTCGTTGACTCGGAACGGGTTTTCAATGTATTAAGCAAACTCCCGTCACGAACTTATCCGGTACCCTTATTAAAAAAGCTGTGTCCCTTTGCTATTTGCTAAAAAGCTGTGTCCCTTTGCTACTTTCATTCTTCTCGCCATCCATGAGAGTTGAGTCTGCAGCGGGATCATTCATTGGGAGTTCTTGCAATGCTACTTTGACTTAAGGTCGAACAGCGGCAATTCGATTGTTGATGTAGTAATATCCGCCTTGAGTGTGGTCTTCTTTTTGGAATCATACTTTCCCTTCAACAGGTCTGGGCCCTCGTTGAACAGGCCTGTCATTTTTTGTGCAGCAGTTGGTTTGATGGCGGGATCTGGCCATCGAATTGCAACGGCATAGCTGCCCTGGGGAATTCCTGGATTTCCGTCGCATACGAGTTTGTACTTTCCATCGGCTTCGCAAGTTGCTGTTGCAACGGGTCCGTCACCTGACGGGAAGAAAAGCAAAGCAGCGCCATCGGCTGGGTTCCCGTCGACCATAACAGTGCCCGAGACTTGGACCATTGTGTTGCCTCCGCCGCAGCCAGCGAAGATGGAAAGAAAAGTGAGTATGGAGACTGAACACAGAATTCGAAATAAAGCAGGCATTTTATTTTCGGAAAAAGGTACGAAGATTAAATTGTTTGCGACGCAGCTCTTGTCTAGCAACAATTTTCAATAGGAATAATCGGACGGGACAATTGTCCCGTCCTACGATCAGCCAAAGCCGTGACGGCTTCGGACACAGGAAAACCGACCAAGCTTATTCAGGTGCACTTACGGCTTCACCACCATCGCGGCTAACGAAGGCGACCAACACGTTATTGCTGATGCTCTGGCTCATGAAGGATACTGAACCATCGCCTCGAGTCACTTGCACGCCACCGGTGTGGAACGAGTAGGGATTATCTTCGTTCCAGGTATTAATCACCAAGCAGCCTTGTTGAGTTGGCGCGGTAATGACAGCACCGCTCAAGCCTCGAATTTCTCGTGCGATGTTAACATCTCCATAAAAGGAATTGAGCCCCAGTCCATTGTCCGCCAAGGTCGAGCCAGGGAACGGTCTTCCCATAAAGAAACGCTTTTGCATGCCAGCTTGCTCGACAAAGCAGATCGTGTTGGAAAGACCGTCGGTTACTTCGCTAAACCGGACCGTGCTCTTAACCTCGATGTTGCCGCTTGGAACGGACATCATTGCATTATGAGTCGTAGAGTTAGGCAAACCAACGCAAAGGTTCAGTGTCCCACGAATGGCTCGTATTGGACGATAATCTGTACGCGGAAGTACATACGGGGTTGTCGGCGAAATCGGCAATCCCGCATTAGCAAAGAACGGCCCGTAGTCGGAAATGTCAACCGGCGTCGATGGACAGACAAAGCCCGGAATCCTAGCGTATCCTGCAAGTAATGCCGTTCCAAGCGGCGGAGGCATATTGATCGGGTCGATGTAAGATCGCCTCAGGTCGAACAGTTGATGAACCGTGCTTTGCTCAAGGTATGGGAGCAGTCTAAACAATACACCAAACGTCGCTCGTTGTGTCGGACCGTACGCGTTTGGAGGTGTCGTCGGATACTCGATTAAAGGGATCACTCGGCCCCATGCCGGGATGTTCTTGAAAGTCGATTCGTGATTGTGAATCGCCAGCCCCATTTGCTTCATGTTGTTGCCGCATTGCATGCGACGAGCCGCTTCTCTCGCCGCTTGCACTGCGGGAAGCAAAAGCCCAACTAAAATCCCAATAATCGCAATGACGACCAGCAACTCAACAAGAGTAAAACCAGTCCGTAAAAATTTCCGCTTCATCAGTTACCTACCAATCAGAAAGAGTGAGAGAAAAGCAAACCAATTGTTCCATTAAGTGTATCGTTTGTATCTCACCAATGTTGCGACGACTCAAAATCTTGCGAATTCAACCCGAGGCGTTCCAATCTTGGCTACCACTGCGAACAGGACCCAACGAATCAACATTACATCACGATAACAATTTCCTGTCCCAATTGCCAGCGATTCGCACAAATATGAAGAATGCTTAACAGTTAGAGGGCGATCGGCCCCTAAAATCCGTTCCGGCTGACCTGGTAGATCGAGGCCGCACGCATCCTTCGCAGGAGCGAAGGGCGACAATGTCGCTCGTCGCTCCGCGACGAAAGCGTAACCAAAAAAGCTCGTCTGACTCCAGCATTCTCCTGGGTGACGAGAGTGACGAATGAACGCGTCCGATGCGCGAGTGGTTCTGATTCCCTTTGCGAAACATGGCCAGGAGTCTACAATTCTTTGAAAGGAATCCAAGGGATGACAAGTTTACTATTTGACTATCGTCGTGTTTTTTTGACCATGAACAGCCACTCCGTTTTATACCTGTTAGTGGGCGGCTTGAACTACTTTTTGCTGCACAAGCCAGTTACCACGCAAGACATTGACTTGCTTATCGAAAATACCTCAGAAAATCGAAGTCGATGCGAACATGCGTTGAAGGAACTAGGCGGAGAATGGGGGCGACGTGACGACGACTGGGGATCTGTCTCAGCCAAGAGAGACGGGTGGCTTTCGGGCCAAAATGTTTTCTGCCTATTGACCCAATGCGGACCCGTGGACATTTTTCTTTCTATGCCAGGAATTTCGAGCTACCACGAAGCGTCTCTTCGGTCCGTTTTGCTTGATCTCGACTTGGAAACATCCGTCCGATTGATTTCGTCGAAGGATTTGCTGTCGTGCCAGTTGGCCATTCCCGAAGTATACCGCAAGCCAGAGCGTATCGCGTATTTGAGAGGACAACTCGATCATGAATGACCCTCAGGATACGAACCGCTTCACGGACTTCGATGCCGAACATGCCAAACGCGATCGAAGAATTGGCTCAGATCAAAAAAAGGAGTGGGCAAATGGTTTGATCAAGTGTCTGCCAGATTCGCTAGGCTACCGTTTAGCATGTACTCCCTTAGCCCGATTAAAAGAGCAGGCTCTGCTCAACGAGCTCGTCGAGATTTGGAAGCGAGTCAACTAGCATGAAGGGCCATCGTGTTGTTGACAACGACAGAAATCCTTTGTCGCTGCAGGTCACTCGCGTTTGATTTGCGCAAACTCCAGCGGGATCGTTCATCTCGTACCAATGTTTTGGCAGATGAAAACGGCGGCAGGATGCCTAATGGCACTCACTTTCGAGCTACGTGGACCGACGGGGCTACACGCGGGCTGCAGTTTAGTTACCTTTTCAATCAATTCAGGCCCGAAGCTAGCGATTGCGGTTCACAGAGTGAGTGCCAGTGGGCAGGATGCCGCCGATACTATCCGAACCTGCCTGTGATGTAATCTTCCGTTTCTTTAAGCTTGGGCTTAGTGAAAATCCTGGACGTAAGCCCAAGCTCCACCAGTCTCCCAAGATACATGAATGCGGTGAAGTCGCTGATGCGGGACGCTTGCTGCATGTTGTGCGTCACGATTAGAATCGAATAGTCCCCCTTGAGCCTCTCGATCAAATCCTCGATCTTGCCAGTGGCTAACGGATCCAACGCAGAGCAAGGCTCATCCAAAAGCAAAACCTCGGGATCACTGGCTATCGCACGGGCGATGCACAATCGCTGCTGCTGTCCGCCAGAAAGGCCAAGTCCACTCTCGTGAAGCCGGTCTTTGACCTCCTCCCACAACGCTGCACCTCGCAACGATTGCTCACAGACTTGCATCAATCGCTGCTTGTTCCGCTCTCCGTCGATCCGCAAAGGATAAATCACGTTTTCGAAGATACTCATGGGAAACGGATTGGGTTTCTGAAACACCATCCCCATCCGCTTGCGAAGCTGAATCACATCCACGCCTGGAGCAAAGATCGAATCCTCGCCCAGCAACATGTCACCCTCGATTCGAACGGTGTCGATCAAATCGTTCATCCGGTTGACACTTCGCAGAAGCGTCGACTTGCCGCAACCGCTCGGGCCGATCAACGCGGTTACTTTGCCCCTGGCAATGGGCATCGAAACATTGTGGATCGCTTGCTTGCGACCGTAAAACAAATTGAAGCCAACGATCCTCAAGACCGGGTCTTCTTGCAACACTTCGTCATGCAAGACCGACTCAAAACGTTGGCCGTCTGCGATTGCTTTTAGTCTGTCCATAAATCCAATCGATGCATCTTTAGAACTGGCTGCCTTGGAATCGTTTGCGAAGTCTCGCGCGGAGCCAGATCGCCGTCACGTTGAGCAACGTGACAATGGTTAACAATAGTAACGTGGCCGTAAAAACCATCGGCTTGGCCGCTTCGCTATTCTGGCTTTGAAATCCGAGCGAATAAATTTGAAATCCAAGGTGCATAAACGAGCGTGAGCCATGGAAAAAGGGGAAATCAAAATCCAGTGGAAGCTCCGTCACAAGAGGAATCGCACCAACCAACATCATCGGTGCCACTTCCCCTGCTCCTCGAGCCATCGCCAGAATAAAGCCTGTAATGATCCCAGGCCGAGCATAGGGAAGCACGATTCGTTGTAGCGTTTGCCACTTGCCAGCACCGCAAGCGTACGAGCCTTCCCGAATTGAATTCGGAACCGCCGCCAATGCTTCTTCGGTTGCGACAATAACCACGGGCAAAGTCAGCAACGCCAACGTGCAAGAAGCCCACAGCAGGCATCCTTTGCCATAAGTCGGATTCGGTAACGTTGCCTGATAAAATCCGTTGAAGAAAGGTGACTTCACAATCAAGCAGGCGAGTCCTATCAAGCACAGAAGCCAAAACACACCGCCGAAACTAGCCAAACGCTTGCGAAACGGTGACATCTGGGCAGGTGACCCTGACGCCAAGGCTGCTAAAAAGAAAGCACCGGTTCCAGCAAACGCCGTTACCGCTAGCGCGACAAACCAAACACTCGATGGCCATGGCGTAAAGCCTGCCTTGATCGGACCACCATCAATGTACCCGCCAATCGTATAGCAGAAAAAGGACAGTCCAAATACTCCGTAAACGATACTTGGCACCCCAGCCAAATTGTTGATGCTGATGCGAATGATACTCAACACCCAACCGCTCTTGGCGTACTCACGCATGTAAAGAGCCGCAATCACCCCAAATGGCATCACGGCAATCGACATGATCAAGGTCATGACGATTGTTCCCCAAATCGCAGGAAAAAAGCCACCCTCAATTCCACCTTCGCGCGGTTGGCCAAACAAGAACTCAGACCATCGAATTGCGTAAAGCCGAAGTTTGCCCAAAAGACTAAGTCGATTGGGTTCAACGAATCGGACGATATCTGAAACCAATATGGTCTTTTCTCTTAAGGAAGCAACCCTTGTCGAATTCTTTTCCATATCCTCAGCAAGCCAAACATGCTTCCGACCGACAGGCGTATTGAACGCGAGCAACGATTGTGTCGCACTCAATTGCGTGTGATCGCAAACGAGCTTGGGGTCATTCTCCGGAGTGTCCAATCCAAGCACTTTCGCAAGCTCTGTATCCATATCCACTTTTGATTTTGAAAACGCAGAAACGGGGATTTTGTTTGCGTTTGAATTGAGAGGAACTTCCCCAACCCAATCCAACGTTGGCACTTGGAGCGTTAGTACTTCCGACTGCAACCCCGCTTCCAGTCTGGCAATATCTAAGTTGAGACTATACTGCGTTCGGGTAACCGAATCTGCCACTTGCAGAACCATTTCGAGAGCTCGCTTGGAAGCGTAAGGCATCGTCGCCAATCGCGATTGCAAGTCAGTTATCGCGGGAGCAAAATCAGCTTGCTCCGTTTCCAATCGTTTCTTTGCCGCCAGCTCTAGACTCGCGAATGGACTCAGCCGTTCTGGTTGGCTTTGAAACCGCTTTTTCCAGGCTTGAATCGAAGCCATCAGTTCCGCACCCATCGCTTCGGAAATCGATTTGGCTGTAGCGAACTGCGTTGCCTCGTCTGCAATTGACTGCAAATCCGTCCCGTCTCGAATTTCCGCCTTGCGAACCGCGATTCGGGAGGACGATAACTGGCGATCGAGCCGCCCCAGTCGTTGCTTTGCCGCTTCTATTTTGCCAATCAAAATCGATTGCTTGTATTGAGATTTCTCCACTGCGCTTTTTAAAGCCGCCGCGTCAGTAATCGTGTGCATTGAATCGGCGGTAGACTTGCCCCCCACGAGGTCCCTTTCCCAAATACTCTTTAGCTCGTTACTAGCAGCGACCATCGAGTCATTTAAATTACTTGTCAACTCCGAGGCCGAGGTATCTGGTTTCTTAGCACCCTCAGTTAACCCTGGAAGATTATCGAGCAAAACCTTGAGACTTGCGAAGTTCGAATCCAACTCCGGCGTAAAGGTTTGTTCAAGTCGACGAGGAAAGCCGTAGAGTACGCCCCATTCGCGTCGCTCCAATAGCCAAATATCATCAGGCCGGAACGAACGTCCCATTTCCAAATTGGCTGAACTGCTGTTCATCGCCACAGTCGGCACGAATGCAAAGTGCCGGTTGCTTACGTCGTAGTTGCCTGTGCGTAGATACAACTGCGTAGACTCCGCTTGATCACGTCCGGCCAAAACGTCTTCGGCCCTAGCACGGCTTTTTTTATCGAGCTGCCCCAGCGATTGGCGACTGATGTTGAACGGTTGCTGATATTGCAGTTCGCCAGCCTCAAACTCGCCGTTGAGCAGCGGATAGATCGAATACGAACGTTGCCAATGCGTCGCAAGGCCCTTGACCAGAATCAAGGCCAACAAGGCGACAATCATGGAACAAGCGATCGCAAACATACCGCCTGTGAGCCATACCATCGGTTCCCCCTGCGCAATGAGGCTTTGACCGGTCGACTTTGCTCGTGCATGCGTTTTCATAATTGGTACGCTCGCTTTCGGAAACGCAATCGAACCAATTCTGCAATCGTATTCGCAACCAATGTAAAACAAAACAAAAGAAACGCAGCCAAAAACAAGGCGTGAAAGTGCGTTGAACCGCGGGCCGCCTCCGGCAATTCGGTTGCGAGAGTCGCAGACAAAGTGCGATATCCATTCATCGGATTGATGTCCATTACAGGGGTGTTACCCGCAGCCATCAAGACCACCATCGTCTCACCAACGGCACGTCCAAAACCAATCATCATCGCGCTAAAGAGCCCGCTCATGGCCGTCGGAACCACAACTCGAATCGTCGTTTGCCAAGTCGTCGCACCGCAACCTAACGAAGCACTTCGCAAATGCTGAGGCACGGACTGCAGCGCGTCCTCCGAAATGGTGTAAATCAGCGGGATAATGGCAAAGCCCAAAATACCTCCGACCAATAACGCATTGCGCTCTTGATATGGGCCAAGCACTGAGCCTCGCGGATCCATTCCAAAAAGTGTTAGTCCCCAAGCGGCAATCGCCGCAAGCAAGAGCACGGCAATTGTTGCGCAACCAAACAGGCCTAAGTTGACGATGGAAAAACGCAATGGACTCATCTGCCTCGAAAGCGTCTGAACAAAAGGACTCAGTGGCCCTGAGAGCAGCCAAGCGACCAATAACGAAACAGGGAGCAACGCCAAGCAAAACCATCCTGACCAACCCGATCCATCGTTGTTGGAAAGCCACTGAATGAGATTGCCTCGGAAAAGATTCGACTCAACGGGTCGGGCGAGGCCGTTGGCAAGAAGCATCCCAAGCGGGATGAGCAAAAACAAAATGGGGAGCCGGAAGTGGCGCATCCGAATGGCAATCGCACCTGGAATAACCAACCAGACATGCGAAGCCAAGAGAAACAAAAAGAGGATCGAAACGACCGAAAGCAACACCCACATAAGATTGTCCCGCAGGATCGGAGCAAGCACCAAGGCACCAATAAATCCCAACACGACACTGGGCACGCTCGCCATCAATTCGATCACCGGTTTCACTCTCGCTCGCCAACGGCTACTCATGAACTCGCTACCAAAAATTGCCGCCATCAACGCTATCGGAGCACCGATCAGCATCGAAAAAAACGTTGCCTTGAGCGTCCCAAAAATCAAAGGCCAGAATCCGAACTTGTATTCCCCCTCAACCGTTCCGGTGCTGCTTTGCCAGATATGCTGCGGCGATCCATAGCCTTCATACCAGATGCGATTGAAGAACGAACTGAGCGAGGCTTCTGGAAATGGAACACTCAATCGCCACAAATCGACTTGTGTTTCGTTCATGAGTCCAACGCAGGCTGCATTCGCTGAAAAAAAGATCCGAGGCCGGAAGCCATCGCTGTTTTCCATTTTCGCATCCCACGAAATCAACTCGCGGTTCGTTGGTACATAATATGCCGCGCCTTTTCCACTTTGGAATTGAGCCGCCACAATCCGGCTTTCGGGCGACGCGGCCAAATCCACAATGGGGCCATCCACGCCTCCAAACTGGTGAATGGATAACAGTTCCTGACCACTAGCCTTGGCAGTCGTAGCAACACTCTCGATGAATCCCGATTGACTGCCGATCATCATGGTCGAGCGCCCTAACAATGGCACTCCAACAGTCGCTTTGCTCTCCGAGCCAGCCAACGATGTATGGGACAAACCAGAAACTAAATTCTTATCACCCGACGGAGACCACGCCACCACTCTGCCTTTTACATCAAGCATCTGAATCTGCTCCGACCGAGAACCGATCATCAACCCGAGTACTGCCGGCGAACCTTCCGCTTCAGCCTCGGATGGAACGTGCGACCAAGTTGCAGTCTCCTGAGTGACAGCACCCGAAAAACTATTGACCTTATTGTCGATCGTCCCCATCGCTATCGAGTGGCCGTCGGTTGCTCCCCAAGTCCACAATTGCGACTCGTCAAAACTAGATGCTGCCTGAGGATTCCGCCAGTCGACGCAAGTGACTGGTTTCTTAAACAGCGGTACAGCCGGGTGAAACTTCACCTCGCTCACAACTTGTTTTCGAACGAGCCCGCTGGCCATTGCCCGATACAAAACACCTTCGTGAGTAACGATGTCGGACTTCATGGCCGTGGCGATTTCGGCCGGCACTTTTGCGAAAGGAATAAACTCAACTTGAAACGTTACGGTGATTGGGCGAATGGACCCATTTGAATATCCAGCTACCATACTGGCATCGTTATCGGCAACCGCGCTGCATTCGATGTTACCGATGGATTCTCCGGTCGCTGGATGACTGCTCAGCTGCTTTCCGGTGACGATAGAGTGGACCGTCAAGTAGTCGCCGCGATGAAGCACCCAAAGCAGTTCTCCATACTCATCCACTCCAGCCGCGACAGGCTTGGACGCGTCCGATTCAGAAGGATTATTGGTAGTGGCGTCGCTTTGCGAAGAATCCGGAGTGATGGAAATAGTTGCTAATGGCGTGACGGAGTTGCTTTGGAACAGCGGTAAAACGTTTCCAAGCAAAACGAGTACGACAAGCATGACCACTAGGATGGTTCCGACACCACCAACAGTGATCACTTGTTTTGCAACACGATCTGAAACCCTAACCCACCAAGATGAATTGCGATCTCGGCGGTGTCGGTTTGTCTGTCTTTGCGAGTTGTTCACAAGTGCTTTGTCACGAGTAGGGAGTCATCGGTGGCAAAGCCTGACTGAGATTGGTGCCGATCAAGGATCGATGCCAACCATCTTCAATGCTTTGGCTGCAGTCTTTGCGTCCACTGGAAAATACCCATCCTTGACAGCGATCTCTTGGCCTTCCTTGCTGAAAATAAACTTGATGAACTCCTTGCGAAGCGGCTCAAGCTTACTTGTCGGCTTGTAATTTACCGCCACAAACAGATATCGTCCCAACGGATACTTACCATTGTAAGCGTTTTCTTCGGAGGCCTCGATAGCTGGTTCACCCTTCTTCGGTGACAACGCCAAAGCTTTTACTGCTTCGGTCTTATAGCCGATACCGCTATAGCCCATGGCAAATCGATTTTCGCCTACGGAAGCGATCACGGCCGTACTGCCGGGCTGCTCGTTAACGCGATCTCGGAAGTCCCCATTTCCCATGGCTTTTTCCTTGAAAAAACCGTAGGTGCCGGAGGCTGCATTGCGACCGAACAGCGCGATGGCTTCTTTCTCATAATCACCTTTGAGTGCAACTTGCCCCCAGTTGTCGATCGCTTCGCCACCCAATTTGCGAGTGCTTGAGAAAATCGCATCTACCTGTTCGATACTGAGGCTTTCCAGCGGATTATCGCGATTCACATAAACGGCCAGAAGATCGACCGAGGTCGGCAACAGAACGGGCTTGTAACCGTACTTTTTCTCGAAGTCTGCAATTTCGTTGGCTTTGGCATCGCGGCTCATCGGCCCGAAACTAGCTGCTCCCTCAATTAGGGCTGGCATCGCTTTCGAGGAACCTTGTCCCTCAACTTCGGTTCGAACTCCTTTGTAGTATTCCTTAAACTTCTCGGTCCATTGAGTCATTAAACTGTTCATGGAGTCCGAGCCGACCGACTTGATCTGGCCGGATAGACCAGCCGCCGGCTTGTATTTGGGTAGTTTTGGATCGACTTTCCCGTCGGCCCAAGCATTTCCAAGGGAAATTAGGCCAAAAAGGGTTGTGGCGAGGATAGCTGGGAAGGAAAAACGAACGGTCATTTTGGTCTCCGAGGTTTGGACAGCATTCTTTGCTCGGAATTGTTCCAGAAACCTTAAAAATCACTAGGTAGGGATTGTTAATAAATGGTTAATTGTGATGTTTTGTCTTTTCATTCGAGCGCTAAACTCGCTCCTGGGGCATCCTGCCCAATGGCACTCACTTTGTGAACCGTAAGCGCTAGCTTCGGGCCTGAATTGATGGAAAAGTCAACTAAACTGCGGCCCGCGGCTAGCGCCGTCGGTTCACTCAACTCGAAAGTCGAACGCAAAACTCGCTCCAGGGGCATCCTGCCCATTAGCACTCACTTTGTGAACCGTAAGCGCTAGCTTCGGGCCTGAATTGATGGAAAAGTCATCTAAACTGCAGCCCGCGGCTAGCGCCGTCGGTGCACTCGACTTGAAAGTCATGAGTAAAGCCATTGAGGACAATCGCTCGACTTTCGTCAACCGTCCCAGCGACTTTACTAAAACTGACGGAATCACAGGTAACGCACAATAAAGGGCGCCGCAATTCTTAGGCGATTGAATTGTCTTAACGTTTCTTTGGAAACGTTGCTTTCTCTTGCTTCATAGCGAAACAAAATACCGCGATGAATCTCCGTCGCTTGGGAACGATGAGCAAAAATGGATGCAGACACCTGTTTTGCAAAACTTGCATTCGGTTACGACGAATGCTAATTCAGAATTTCGCTGCTCAGACAACCGGTCGAAGTTGTAGCTTCCCAACATTGCGATTCG
>Ga0105045_10005155_pt1 | contig 11468 bp, 10 predicted proteins | sample MAT02_FD_78089 | JGI IMG/M metagenome (GOLD analysis project Ga0105045, IMG submission 78089) | Freshwater microbial communities from Lake Fryxell liftoff mats and glacier meltwater in Antarctica - MAT-02 (megahit assembly) | ecosystem: Environmental > Aquatic > Freshwater > Ice > Liftoff... | reverse complement strand
TGGCTTTCAAGTTGCTGGTCGATGCGGGGCAGCAGCGGGGCGGCGGCATCGCCCAGGCGGCCAACATACAGCGACAGCAGGATTGGCGTCATCGCCGAACCCTCGGCAAAGTGCATGAGTTCGGTATAGCGGACATGGTCGTCGGTGCCGCGCGCGGGCACCAGATGCGCGCCACCGTGGCGATCGCACAGATATTCGGCAATTGCGGCGGATTCATATATGATGCTGCCATTATCCTCGATCACTGGCGATTTGCCCAGTGGATGGATGGCGACGAGTTCGGGCGGGGCGAGATTGGTTACGGCATCGCGCTGATGATGGCGGATTTTATAATCGACGCCGAGTTCCTCCAGCAGCCACAAGATGCGCTGTGAACGGCTGTTGTTAAGGTGGTGGACGATCAGCGTCATGGTGATTTCTCCCGGCAGTGGTTGTTGCGATGGATAAGGAAAGCGAGTTCACGCACCAGTTTGGCGGCCAGGATTGCGGTCCTCTCACCCCGGTCGCGCGCAGGATTTAGCTCGACAATGTCTGCGCCGATAATCGGTGCGTGCTGGGCGTGGAGCACGGCGAGCAGTTCGCGCACTGTCAGGCCGCCCGGTTCGGGATGGGCAACGCCGGGCGCTTCGCTGGGGTCGATGCCATCGAGATCGATGCTGATGTAAAGCGGGCCCGCAAGCTGCGGCACATGAGCGGGCGTGAAGTTGGCCATCGGGATAATCTCTACCCCAAAACGGTCGGCTTGTTCGCGGCAATGGCGGGTCAGCGTGCGAACGCCAACCTGGACCAGCCGCGCCGCATGGCCGCCCTCCATTATGCGAGCAAAGGGAGAGGCGTGACTGCGCCGGTTGCCGCCAAGTTCGTCGTAAAGATCGGGATGCGCGTCGAAGTGGAGGATGGTGACCGGCCCATGCCGCGCAGCAGCGGCGGCAACGAGCGGAAAGGTGACCGCATGATCGCCGCCCAGCGCCAGCGGAACTTCGCCCGACGATTGGATGAACGCGACATGGCGGTGAATGGCCACGTCGTCAGCCACGACATCTTCGATCAGCGGAAGGTCGCCATCGTCAACCAGCGCGATATCGTTGCCGATCTCAAGCCCCGCCTCGCACGCAAGATTGCCGCGCTCGCTCCACAACGCAGCGCGAATAGCCGCAGGACCAGCCGCAGCGCCGCGTTCGAAGCTGCTGTTGATATCGGTTGGAAGGCCAAACAAGCGGATCGCGATCATGGCATGCCGGATAGCATTACCGATCGGATGGAGCCATCAAGAATCGCTGCTGCTGCGCCGCGATGGCGAATGGGTGGGCAGGTGGTCGCCCACCCACCCACGCTCCGTCATTCCATAGCGTCGTCGCCGGCGATATCGTCGGGACCGGACATCATTTCCTCCGCCACCTGTTCAGTGCGGCTGCGGATCGCAGTCTCAATCCGTTCCATCAGTTCGGGATTGTCCTTGAGGAAAGCCTTTGAATTTTCGCGGCCCTGACCGATGCGGATGGAATCATAGCTGAACCATGCGCCTGATTTTTCGACAATCCCTGCCTTGACGCCAAGGTCGAGGATTTCACCGATCTTGGAGATGCCCTGACCGTACATGATGTCAAATTCGACCTGCTTGAACGGCGGCGCAACCTTGTTCTTGACGACCTTCACCCGCGTGGTGTTGCCGACAATCTCGTCGCGATCCTTGATCTGGCCGGTCCGGCGGATGTCGAGGCGGACGCTGGCATAGAATTTCAGCGCATTACCGCCCGTCGTGGTTTCGGGGTTGCCGTACATTACCCCGATTTTCATGCGCAGCTGGTTGATGAAAATCACCATGCAGCGCGAACGGCTGATCGAGCCGGTCAGTTTACGCAGGCTTTGCGACATAAGCCGCGCCTGCAAGCCAACATGACTGTCACCCATTTCGCCTTCGATTTCCGCGCGCGGGACGAGCGCGGCGACCGAATCGATGACCAGAATGTCAACGGCATTCGAGCGCACCAGCGTATCGACGATTTCCAGCGCCTGTTCGCCCGTGTCGGGCTGAGACACGATCAGTTCGTCGATGTTGACGCCCAGTTTGCGGGCATAAACCGGATCGAGCGCATGTTCAGCATCGACAAAGGCCGCAGTGCCGCCGCCCTTCTGCGCCTCGGCAATGGCATGCAGCGCGAGGGTTGTTTTGCCCGAACTTTCGGGGCCATAGATTTCAATCACCCGGCCGCGCGGCAGGCCGCCGACGCCAAGCGCGATATCTAGGCCAAGCGATCCGGTTGAAATCGATTCGACCTGCATCGTTTCCTTTTGGCCCAGTTTCATCACCGAACCCTTGCCAAAGGCGCGGTCAATCTGTGCGAGCGCGGCTTCGAGCGCTTTTTGTCTATCCATGTTGGCGGCTGACTTTCCAGTTTCGACGAGTGACAATTTCCCGGCCATGACCGATCCCTTCCATCCCTAAACGCTGCTGCGCGGCATCGCAACGCTACACTATGTATCTGATTTGTTCTTATAGAACAAGTGGGGAACTTCGATGGATTACCGGCTTTTTTTGATTACAGCCCGATCATGCGCGTCAGCACCGAATCAAGCTGGGCTATTCGGAACGGTTTTGAAAGCGTTGGCACATGCATATGCGCCGGTGGCACTGTGCCGCCCCCGCCCGTCATTAGCACGAAGGGAACTTGCGCGGCGACCAACGCATCGGCGACCGGCCAGACCGACCCGTCGCCAAGGTGGACATCCAGCAACGCCGCCGCAATGCCGCCCTTGGCGACTTCGACCAATGCCGCCGCGACCGTGGCAACATGAAGCGGTTCGCTATGGCCAAGGGCATCACATTGATCTGCGACCAGAATCGCGATCATCGCGTCATCCTCCACCAGCAAGATATGACCGGCCCGAAGAGTATCAGACATCAACCACGGCCCCCCCGGCGCGGGCGAGTACATCGGCCACGGCATCGGTAAGCTGGGCCACTGAAAAGGGTTTGGGCAGGAAGTCGACGTCGGCGATGCCGATCGATTCGCGCAATTGCTCCTCGGCATAACCCGACATGAACAGCACGGGCAGCAACGGGCGTTTTTCCCGCAATTGACGCACCATCGTCGGGCCGTCCATCGTGGGCATGACGACGTCGGAAACGACCAGGTCGATGGCCCCGCTCGCGGCATAGCGCTCCAGACCTTCTTCGCCCTGTGTCGCGGCGATCACTGTGTAACCAGCACGGGTCAGCGCCCGTTCGGCCACGGCGCGGACCATATCCTCGTCCTCCACCAACAGGATCGTTCCCGTGCCCCATTCATCGCGCTTGCGCTTGGGCGGCACCACGACGGGCGGCGCCACCTTGCCTGCCGCATCGCGGTGCACGGGCAAATAGACGGTGAAGCTTGAACCCTTGCCAGCGGCGGTGTCCGCAAAAATATAGCCCGCTGATTGCTTGATAATTCCATAGACAGTGGACAGCCCAAGCCCGGTGCCCTTCCCCACCTCTTTCGTGGTAAAGAAGGGTTCGAAAATCTTGAGCAGCACATCGGCCGGAATGCCAACGCCGGTATCGGACACGCGCAGCGCGCTGTAATCGGCAGGCGGCATTATGTCCCCGCCCAGGGCGCGGACGTCCGCTGACGTAACCGGAAAAGTCTCGATCGTCAGGGTCCCGCCATTTGGCATGGCATCGCGCGCGTTGACCGCAAGATTGACGATCACCTGTTCCAGCTGGCCAGGATCGGCCCGCACCGCGCCCAGCCCGCGCCCGTGCCGGACCGCCAGCGTAACGGGTTCACCAATCAACCGCTTAAGCAAGTGTGACACTTCCGAAATCACATCGGGCAGCTGCAGTATTTGGGGCCGCAGCGTCTGTTGCCGGGAAAAGGCCAGCAATTGCCGAGTCAGGCTGGCGGCGCGGTTCGCGTTGCTGCGAATCTGCTGAATATCGTCATAATCGCCATCACCCGGCGTATGGCGCATCAGCATCAGATCGCAGCATCCCAGAATGGCGGTCAGGATATTGTTGAAATCATGCGCGACGCCGCCCGCAAGCTGGCCGACCGCTTGCATCTTGGTGGCCTGTGCGACCTGACGCTTCAGCCGCGATTCCTCGCTGCTGTCGCGCAGGGACAGCAGCACTGTTGCCTCGCCCAGTCCGCGCAGCCCGGCGATGCGCAGCGACACCGGTTCATCGGGCTGGGCGGCAAGGCGGACGGACATGTCGCCGCCCGCTTGCTGGCCAACGCTGTGGCGCCGGATCATGTCGGCCAGCGGGCCCTTGTCCTCTGTCACGACGATATCGCCGGGATAGCGCGGCGCCTTGCCCTGCGGCAGCCCGGCCGCGCGACAAAAAGCCCGGTTCACGAACAGGAAACGCCCGTCGCGGTCAACCATCCCAAGGCCGAAGGGGAGCAGCGACAGCAGCGTTTCGATATATCCCTGCGCCGCGCCGCGCTCGACCGTGCGCCCTTCTTCATCGAGCAGCAGAAGCAGCACGGGCGATGCATTGTCGGCGGCGGCAAGCGGCACCTGAACCAACCGCACCGGTGTTGCGCGTTCACCCTCGGCTTCGAAAAATATAGTCCCGGAATCGTCGATCCGCAGCAGCCGGGCAACGTCGCGGCCGGCCACACCAGTCGGAGCGTTCCCGCCCAGCGCGCGCAGCGCAAAGCCACTGTTCGCGGCACGAACGCGGCCGTCGGCGCCGACCAGCGCCACCATCATACCGGCATGACCCAGCACCAATCCGGCTGGACCGTCGATCATCCGGGCGGCTTCGGTGGCAAGGTCGACGCTGGTAATCGCAGAAAATCGCCACACAAGATAATCGTCGCCGCGGCCCGCGCGCCGGATTTCTGCATCAAAGCGCAGCGCGCCGACGCGCAGATCGTCGGCATTTCCCTTGCCATCCCGCCATGCCGCGCGCCCCGCCACCTTCAGCGCCTCAACCGAACGCGCATCGACGGGCAGGCCGGGCGGCGTAATAAATCCGCCGAACCAGCTGGCGTACAGGTCATTTGCGCAAATCAGGCGCCCGGCACGATCGGTAACGGCGATGGCGACATCGACATGGTCGATCGCCTCGCGCAGCATCGTCCAATCCGGCGGCGTGGCGGCATCGCTGACCGCCTGGGGCAACAAACGGCGTATCAACACGGCGGCGATAACCAGCAGGCACAGCCCGGCCAGAAACCCCGAAGCCAGCGCGGCACTGCCCGTTGCCCACAACAGCAGCCCAGCCGAACCGAACCCGGCGATGGCGATCAGCCCCCATTCCCATGGGCGGAACAGAAGTTGCCTGCCGCCCAGCGTGGCCGACGGGGCGCGCGCCCCAAACATGGCCAGAAACTTTGTCGGGGTCGATGCGGTCAAGTTTTTTCCTTTATGGCCTTGTTCCAGACGCGCGCACGCTGTTCAGGGGCCAGCCACTGTTTTTATCCAGATTGTTCCTGATGAGCATCATGGCATGCGTCAAGCTTGCGCATCACCCAGACGCGCTGAATCGACGGCGAATGCGGGTCGGTTGTAACGCGCGGCGACAAATTCGCCTTACGGTAGTTGCGCCGCGTGATACCAACACGGGCAAGTCCGCTAATCGCTGGTCGTAGCTTTCAGGGCTTTTTGTCGGCGCGGGCGCGGCGCAGCTTGCGCCGCCACCGCAGCCGGATCCAATTGTCCCAGCTGATCGACGCCAAAACATAGCCAAGCAGCGCTGCCACTGCCGAGATAATGAACAGCCCTGCCAGCATCGCCGGCGCTGTGTCCGACAGGAACCAGTCGATCCATTCGGTTGCCGCCGCCTTTTTCGTCCACAGTGCCTTAAACGTCGACATGTCGGCCTTTAACCCAAAGGTCCAGTTACCGAGCCACACCGATGCCGCAAGGATCAGCGGCGTGGTGGCGGGGTTGGACAGAAAAGTCATGGCCGCCCCGATCGGGATATTGGCCCGCATCGGCAACGCAAACAACGCCACCCCCAATATCTGCACTCCCGGGATGAGCAGGAAAATGCCTACGAACAGGCCCAGCGCCACCCCGCGGGGGACAGAGGTGCGGGTGAAGCGCCACAGATGACTATGCGCGACGCGGTGGCCAAAAGGCTTGATCCAGCGGCTTTCGAGCAATTCTTCGCGGCGCGGCGAATTGCGGCGGATCCATTCCATCAGGCCGGTCTTGCTGCGGGGCATCAGCCGCGGTCCCGCATCACGCGTTGCTTGTCACGCTGCCAATCGCGCTCTTTAATGTGCTCGCGCTTGTCGTGCGCCTTGCGCCCCTTGGCGAGTGCCAGTTCAACTTTGGCCCGCCCCGTGCTGTTAAAATAAATCGACAGCGGGACCAGCGTCATCCCCAACCGCGCAACGGCACCCTGCAGTTTATTGATCTGACGCGCGTTCAGCAACAATTTGCGCGGGCGCTTGGGTTCGTGGTTGAAACGGTTGCCGTGGCTGAATTCCGGAATATTGGCGTTGACCAGCCATACTTGGCCATTGTTCACTTCGGCATAGCTTTCAGCGATCGTACCCTCGCCGCTGCGCAGCGCCTTGACCTCTGTCCCTTGCAGCGCGATGCCCGCCTCGAACACTTCGTCGATGGCAAAGTCAAAGCGCGCCCGCCGATTTTCGGCGACGACTTTGGTCTTTTCAAAAGTGGGTGCGGACTGGGGACGGGGCATGGGTGCGGCCTACAGCAACCCCGCCGTAACGAGCGCGGAATCAACCACCGCACACGCCGCGCCATTGGCTGGCGTAATCGGCAGGCGCACCTCTGCGTCAAACCAGGTATGCAAGCGCGACAGCGCATATTTGCACGGGGCCGGGCTGGCGTCGGCGAACATGGCCTTGTGCAACGGGAACAACCGGTCGTGCAGCGCCAGCGCATCAACCCATACACCCCGCGCGCACGCGGCGGCGAAATCGGCGCACAGGCGCGGCGCGACATTGGCCGTGACCGAAATCGCCCCAACTCCGCCCATCGCGGCATGGGGCAACCACAGATCGTCATTACCCGACAGCTGGCAAAAATCCATGCCAAGCGTCAACCGGTGCTGGGTTACCCGGGCAAGATCACCGCTGGCATCCTTGATCGCGATGACGCTGGGTATCCGGGCCAACGCAGCAATCGTTTCGGGCAGAACATCCGTCACCGTGCGGCCGGGGACGTTATAAACGATCATCGGCAGGTCGCTGGCGTCGGCAAGGGCACTGAAATGCGCAATAATGCCAGCCTGACTCGGCCTGTTATAATAGGGTGCGACGATCAGGGCGGCCGCAGCACCAGCGGCCTGCGCAAACTTCATGTGGCGAATGGCGGTCGCGGTATCATTTGATCCGCAACCCGGGATCACCGGCACGCGTCCATCGGTCGCCGCAATACAGGCGTCGATAACCGTATAATGTTCATCAAAGCCAAGCGTCGCGCTTTCGCCCGTGGTGCCGCACGGCACCAATGCACTCGACCCCTCGGTGATTTGCCAATCGACCAGGCGCGCGAACGCCGCCGTATCGAACGACCCGTCGCGAAATGGCGTCACCAAGGCGGGAATTGACCCCGAAAACATCGATACGTCCCTTTACAAGGTCCGGGCCGGACTCCAAGACCGGCACAGCGACGTGCCTCATAGGCGCGCCATTCACCACTGAGCAAGGAGTATAGGGGCATAATGTGCATTATGAAGACGGCAACGGACTTGTCCCGGTTTGCGCTCGTGATCGCCCTGCTGCTGCCCACCAGCGCTTCGGCGAGCGAACTGACCACCGAACAACGCGCATGGTACCGCGCGCAGATGGGCCTTGAACAAGGCGTTACCCCAGCCCCGCAGCGTAACAGCGTGGCCGAGGCGGTGATGGAGTGGCGCGCGCTGGATGCCAATCAATATGCCGGATTTGACCAGCTTTCGCGCTTTCTGACCAACAACCCCGGTTGGCCCAACGCCGACAAACTGCGCGCGCGCGCCGAAAAGGCGTTGGCCATCGACAGCTTTAACCCGGGCGCTGCGCTGGCCTATTTCGCGGTCAATCCGCCGCGCACTGCCAGCGGTGAACTGCGCCATGCCCTAGCGCTCAACGCCAGCGGAAAACGCGAGGCCGCGCGTGAGGCGCTGCGCCGCGCATGGACCACGGGCACGCTCGACGAGATGGAAGAGGCCCGCGTTTTTTCGCTTTTCCCCGGCGCGCTGACGACCGCTGACCATGACAAGCGCATGGACCGGCTGTTGTGGAGCGGCGCGACCAGGGCCGCTACGCGCCAGCTTGCCCTTACGTCACCAGATCGGCGCGTCTATTTCGCTGCACGCCTTGCGATGCGCACAAATGCTGTCGACGCCGATTTGCAGGCCCGCGCGGTTGAGGAGCGCGATCCCGGCCTTGTCCGGCAAGATGCCGGCTATATCACCGATAAGGCAACATGGCTGCGCGCGGCCGGGCGTGTTGGCGAAGCACGCGCACTGCTGGCCGCGCCGCGCCAGTTAAGCGCACCACCGACCGACGCCGAGGAATGGCTGGAGACGCTGCTGACCAATTCGCGCGCTTCGGCGAGCGCCGGCGATCCGCAAACGGCCTTTGCCATCGCGCGGCAGATAGAGGGTGTATTTCCGGCAGGCACAGTCATTCGCAACCTGCCGCTGGCCGTACGCGACGATTACACCAGCCTGGCCTGGCTGGCCGCACACACCGCCAACCGTCAACTGGGTAAGCCCGGTGAAGCGGTCCGGCTGTATAGCCTGTATGCCGAAGGTGCACGGTCGGCGCAGACGCGGACCAAAGGCTGGTACTGGGCCGCCCGCGCCGCCGATGCTGCGGGTGACAAAGCCGAAGCGCAGCGCCAGTTTTCTACCGCTGCCGTGCATTATGACCAATTTCATGGGCAGCTTTCCCGTGAGCGGCTGGGTTTGTCCATGCAACGCCCTGTCGCCGCCGCACCGATTGCAGTCACCGCAACCGAACGCACCGCATTCATGGACGACCGGCTGGTCCGGGCCGCGACAGTGCTGGGCGAAATGGGCGCGTGGCGCGACCAATCGCTGTTCCTGCGCGCGATCAGCCAGCGCGCATCGACCCCCGCTGACCATGCGCTGGCGGGGGAATTGGCCAGCAAGATCGGGCGCATCGACCTGGGCGTCATGATCGGACGCAGCGCGCAGGCAAACGGTATCGATGCTATAGCCGTCGCCGGTTTCCCGACCGTCCCAGTGCCAGAGGGGTATCAGAATAACTGGACTTTCATCCACGCCATCGCCCGGCAGGAAAGCCAGTTCGACAAACAAGCGGTGAGCCATGCCGGAGCACGCGGGTTGATGCAGTTGATGCCCGGCACCGCGCGGGAAGTCGCTGGAAAGCTGGGGCTGCCCTATGAAATGAGCAGCCTGACGGCCGACACGCGCTACAATATCCAGCTGGGTTCAACCTATTTCCAGCAGATGCTGAGTTACTATCGCGGCAGCTATCCGCTCGCCGTGGCGGCCTATAACGCCGGGCCAGGCAATGTGAACAAATGGCTGCGCGCCAATGGCGATCCGCGGGATGGCAGGATCGATATCATTGATTGGATTGAAGCCATCCCCATTTTCGAAACGCGCAACTATGTCCACCGCGTGCTTGAGAATGCCGTGGTCTATGACATGTTGCACCCCCAGCAAAACCGCAGCATTCCAGCGGCGCCGCTGTCCTTTTACCTTGGCAAGCGCACGCCGGGATAAACCCATATTCGACCACATTTGCACAGCGTGACGGAGTTGATTTTGATCGATTGCAAGGAGCGAGGAGTGCGCGATGCTGGTGTATCGCAAACGACGAGAGCCGCGGCAGCCGGTCACAAGCGGCCCGCCCCTGCGGGTTCGCCCGGAGCAGTCCGCGGTGCAAATGTGGCCGAATATGGGACTAAGCGCGAACTGAGCCGCAGCGATTGCATTACCCCGGCCGGATACGCCGCACTGCGCGCCACAGGGTTGACCGCACCCGCGCATGCCCCGGCCAGCGGGGCGGCATTGGCGCGTTGATGCCAAAACGGCGCAGCCAGCGGTTCGCCGCATGCGCCTCTGCCTCACGGTAACTCCACTCGCTGCGCCAGGTGATCGACAGCGACAGCGCTGGCCCAGCGCCGACCGCAACATAGTGCGGTGCCATCACCGGCATATGCACGGCGTCGCCTGGACCAAGCGGAACCGCACATTCCTGCCCGGCAAAGCCATCGTCCCAGGGCAGGTTGCGATGCCCGCCGACATGGTAGCGTTCATGCTCGCGTGCCGGGGCGAAGCGTTCGTCGCCGCCGGGCCACACATGCATGACCTTGTCACCCCAGATGTTCAGCAGCAAATTATGCTCTGGATCAAAGTGGAACGGAGTAATCGAACGCGGCGAGGAAATGAAGATATAGGCTTGCGGCGTCAGCATCGGCCCAGTGCGCGGGGTCACCATGTCGGCAAGCTCGCCAAGCAAATCCATCATCAGCGTATGATAATCGGGCATGATCTCAATATTCTTGAGCACTACCCAGCTTTGGTTCGCGGCAATCGTGCGGATGGTTTCGCCGATGCCAAGGCCGTTCGCCGGAATATCTTCGGGGGCGATACCGATGGGGATCAGGCTTTTGTTATATTCGACCTGTTCGGCAGGCAGTGCTTCGCCCAGCGATGCCAGCGCATCAAGGGCAAGCAGCGGATGTTCGCCAAGACTGTGACGCAGCGGCCCCGGCGTTTCGGGATAGAGCGCTGCGAAAGCATGACGAGCGTTCCCGTCGAAAATTGCTTTAGGGATAGGCTGATTTTTGGTCATGCAGGGATTTTCGACGGCGCTGAAACCCGGCGGCGCAAACGACGCCAGACTGCTTCGGCCCACATCAGCGCGCCAAAGCGCCAGCGGTCGGCGCGCGTGCCAATCGCAACATTCACCCACACAAGCTCGCGCCGTTCGCGCCAGATGCTGTCGATCATCGGGTGGTCGGGCGCGGCGCAGCTGTCGACCCAGTCGATATCCGCGCGCTCAAGCAGCGCCAGATTGGCCTGTTGCAGCAGCACCCCCGGCGAAGAACGCGCCGCATCCTCGGCATAGGCGGTCTTGAACGAAAAGCCGCCGGGCGGGCACAGGAAATTGATCAGCATGGCGAGCGGCGCGCCATTTTGGGCCAGCATCCGCATATCCAGCCGCCCGGCATCGCGCGCGCCTGCAATGACAGTGCGCGCCCACGCCTCGGTCGCAGGATGGCTGGCGAGGGCAGAGCCTTCGCGGCCTTTCCAACCGTCAGCTTCCAACGTCAGGAAGGCGTCTATCCACGGATCGACAGCCTCACCTAGCTGCCATTGGCGCTGTTCGAGCGGCCCGGCCTCGGCCAGACGGCTGGCCTGTCGCCGCAATTCCTTGCGCTTTTTGCCGCGCACGGCGGCCTCCCAATAAGCCTGAGGTGACAGATCGCTGCGCAGAAAGGCGCGGGTTTCATGGTGGCTGATCGCCGGTATCTGCCCGCGCAGGCGGAGGACATCGCCAAGCGCCCGATAAAGGGGG
>Ga0105045_10005154_pt1 | contig 11470 bp, 12 predicted proteins | sample MAT02_FD_78089 | JGI IMG/M metagenome (GOLD analysis project Ga0105045, IMG submission 78089) | Freshwater microbial communities from Lake Fryxell liftoff mats and glacier meltwater in Antarctica - MAT-02 (megahit assembly) | ecosystem: Environmental > Aquatic > Freshwater > Ice > Liftoff... | reverse complement strand
GGTGGTCGCGGAAGGCATCCAGACCATCCTGCGCCGCGCAGGTTATCCGCAACCGTACGAACGATTGAAGGAACTCACGCGCGGCAAGGAGCGCATCACACAAGCCGATATCACAGCCTTCATCGATGGCTTGGATGTGGACGATGCCATGAAAGCACGCCTGAAGGAATTGACCCCACACAACTACACGGGCATCGACCTTTTGAGCCGGGTGATGCCCTGAAGAGAGTTGGAGGGTGAGAGGGTGAGAGAGCGCAAGAGAGGGAGAGCACTCTTGCACCATTGAATTTGCACCCTCTCACACTTTTCCACTCTAGGTTATCTTTCCGACCAACATTGTCACAGATGCTGCTACTCATAACTGAACTCTGGGAACAGGCCGGCACCTTCGAGAAGGTGTATTGGGCCATGGCAATTCCCTTCTCGTTCGGGCTGCTCATCATGCTGGTAACCACATTCATGGGCGGCGATGTGGACGGTGGCGGTGTGGACGCAGAGATCGAAGCCGATCACGGTTCGGGTGTCCAGTTCTTCACGCTAAAGAACCTGATCGGCTTTTTCACCCTCATGGGATGGACCGGCATCGCGTGCATAAAGCTCGGCCTTGGCGGTGCTGCGACCGTACTCTTCTCCCTGGCGGCAGGCCTGGCCATGATGGCCGCCATGGCCTACCTCTTCTACGGCATGAGCAAACTGGTGCAGGATGGAACACTGAAGATGGAACATGCGATCGGCCGTACGGGATCCGTGTATATGCGCATACCAGCACAGCGTAACGGCATGGGCAAGGTGCAGATCATCGTGCAGGGTTCGTTGCGCGAGTTGGATGCACTCACAGACCATTCCACCGACATAACCACTGGCACCATGGTACGCGTTGCCGAACTGATCGACGGGCACATGCTCCTGGTAGCTCCCTTGCAACACATTCCTACGAACACCCCATGATCAACGGCTTCGACATCGTATTGATCGCCATTGCGGCGGCGATCCTCTTTCTATTCGTCCTCTTCTTCTCGCTGCTGAAGCGCTACAAGCGCTGCCCCAGCGATAGGATCTTGGTGGTGTACGGCAAGGTGGGAGGCAATGCGGATGGCATCCACTCCAGCCGTTGCATCCACGGCGGTGCGGCTTTCGTATGGCCCATTTTCCAAGACTTTGCTTTTCTGGACCTCACGCCGATCAGCATAGAGGTGAACCTCACCAATGCCCTGTCGCGCCAGAATATCCGGGTGGATGTTCCATCGCGTTTCACGGTGGGCATTACCACCGAGCCCGAGTTCATGAGCAACGCTGCCGAGCGTCTTCTGGGCCAGAACCAGCAGCAGATCCACGACCTGGCCAAGGATATCATCTTCGGCCAGTTGCGCCTGGTGGTGGCCACCATGGACATCGAGGAGATCAACAGCAACCGCGACAAATTCCTGGCGAACGTGGCCAGCAACGTGGAGGCAGAATTGAAGAAGATCGGCCTGAAGCTGATCAACGTGAACGTCACCGACATCAAGGACGAGTCGGGCTACATCGAAGCGTTGGGCAAAGAGGCCGCAGCAAAAGCGATCAACGATGCACGCAAGAGCGTGAGCGAGAAGAACCGCGACGGTTCCATCGGCGAAGCCCAAGCGCAGCAGGATGAACGCACCCAGGTGAGTGCCGCCATGGCCCAAGCCAAGATCGGCGAAGCCAATGCCAACCGGGACGAACGGATCAAGGTGGCTGATGCCGATGCACTGGCCAAGGTGGGTGAAGCCGAAGCACTGCAGTTGCAACGTGTGCGCACCAGCGATGCCGATGCACGCGCTGTGGAAGGCGAGAACAAGGCCAAGATCGACATCGCGCAGAGCGATGCACTGAGGCGCGAAGCACAAGCCGAAGCCAACCGCAGCGCCAGTGCAGCCGAGAAGGTGAAGGAGGCCAAGGCACTGGAAGAAGCATACGAAGCACAACGCACTGCGGAGACCGCCCGTGCCGAACGCGACCGCGCCAGCCAGTTCGCCAATATTGTGGTGCCTGCAACTATCGACAAGCAGAAAGTAGAGATCGATGCCGAGGCCGAAGCCGAACGTTTGCGTCGTCTGGCCAAGGGTGAAGCGGATGCCATCTTCATGAAGATGGAGGCCGAAGCAAAGGGCAACTTTGAGATCCTCTCCAAACAGGCCGACGGTTTCAAACAGATGGTGGAAGCCGCCGGCAACGATCCCAAGAGCGCAGTGCTCCTGCTCATTGCCGAGAAGCTGCCGGAACTGGTGCGCCTGCAGAGCGAGGCCATCCAGAACATCAAGATCGACAAGGTGACCGTGTGGGATGGCGCAGGTGGCGGAAAGGACGGCAAGACAAGTACAGCGAGCTTCTTGAGCGGCTTGTACCAAAGTGTGCCGCCTTTGCGCGACATGTTCTCGCTGGCCGGCATGGACCTGCCCGACTACTTGAAAGGCAAGGACCTGCCTGCCTCGTCGGACACTACGGATAGACCCGCGAGCTAAGTCGCGCCAGCTCCTCTTCTGATCGAACATGGGACCACGACTCTGGAGCCTTGCTTACAAGGGCTGGTTGCGGAAACTCGTCGTGTTCTCCTGCATCGCTGGCACTACCGTTTGGTGGAGCGACCGACACATAAGCAGAGCTACGGCCAAGCATGTATTCGACCATGTGGAACAGGTTCCGTACAAGCGTGTTGGATTGGTGTTGGGCACCTCTGAAAAAGTGCGCAGTGGACGGCCCAACCTCTTCTTCGAGCACCGGATGCAGGCCGCGGTGGAACTGTATCGCAGCGGCAAGGTGGATCGTCTGCTGCTGAGCGGAGATAATGGCACCATCTACTACAACGAACCCTGGACCATGCGCAAGGCACTGATCGCGGCCGGTGTTGATAGCATGCACATCACCCTGGACTACGCTGGCTTTCGGACCTTGGATTCCGTGGTGCGTGCACGAGCGGTCTTTGGCCTGCAGTCATTCACCGTCATCAGCCAACGCTTCCACAATGAACGCGCTGTTTTCATCGCCCGGCAAAAAGGGATCGATGCCATCGGTTACAATGCCCGCGATGTGGATGCCTACAGCGGTTTCCGAACGAAACTCCGCGAAAAGGCAGCGCGCGTGAAAGTGTTCTTCGATCTGCTTTTCGGTGTGGAGCCAAAGTTCCTTGGCGAGCCGGTCAGGATCGACTGACGCGTGTGATCAGATGCCGAACTCCACCTGGAACATAGTGGTCCAGGCATTGCCTGTACCGCTCAACGCCATGTTCTGCTCCAACCACCGGTAACCGAGATAAAGCTGGAGTTTGATCCGATGCCCATTGAGGTATTTGGTGGCACCCAGCAAGGCTTCCTCGGTCATGGCTGTTTGACCAAGGACGCCAACTTGCGGTGCAACGAAGGAATAACGCGCAGCGAACTCGTACTTGCTGCGCAGGATCTTGCTCAACTGGCTGTTGAAGCCTTGGCCGACTTGAATGGCACGGATCACCCCTTCGGACGAAACAGTTACTGGGTCGGGACTGGTGCGGTCGAAGTACTCCGCACTCAAAGCCCAACCTTGGTACTTCAGGACCATATCCGCAATGAAGGTGCTCATGTCGCGTTGTGCGAAGAGTTCACGGCCCAATTGTCCGCCAGTGCGCATGGCGCGCTCATTGTAAGAGTAGGTGGCTGCCAGGCTCAACTTCGGGCTTGGCTCGAACTCCATGTCGCCTTCAGAATAATCGCCGGAGTTGGTGAACTTCCCCAAGGGCAACCACTCCAAACGACCGGTGTAGGCCATGCCCGAATTGCTCGGCGGCATTCCACGCCCATCGCCGGATGAGAATGCGCCCTTGGCACGCAGGACCTGTTCACCGACCGTTGCGGTGTAATAGGCAAACAGCCCAAAATCACGGTCCAAGGTGTACAGCCCGTTGGCGATGGACCGATCTGCGAACTGGAGGTTACCTGAGGACACCACGCGCTGCCGGTTGCCCGGAAGCTTGCCCTGTCCGAAACCGATGTAGAAATTCTTGTTGAAATGGTAGTAGGCCATGGCATCACGCACAGGCTGGGCTCCTGTTCCTCCATCCAGTTCCAGATCCGCGCGCGAAAATGCAAGCTGGATGTAATACCGGATGTTCCTGTTCAGCACATAGCCATCCAACCGCAACCGAAGACGCCTCACGCGGGCATCGATCAGTGCCGCACTCAGATCCTCACCAGATACCGTTGTGTAGCCCAAGCGATTCTGCATCCGGAAACGCAGGTTCAGCAGGAACAAGGAATCCTTCTTGATGCTGATGCCATCCTTTACTTCGACCAAGGCGCGTTCGTCCACCTCTTGTTGGGCAAGAAGTACAGCGCGCGCGGACAGCAGCATACAAGCCAACAGGGCGATACAGCGAAGCAAGTGGGTCATGGCGCGGCAAAGGAACACATCCAAAAGGAACCAGATACGCCTGCCATAACATTGGCTTAACTTCCGATCAACGTCCGCTGGAAAACGACAAGGTCGTTGGCAGGGATATCCCGAAGACCTAGAGCACGCATCATGGTGATGAGTTGAGCCCGGTGTTGTGTGCTGTGGTTGAGGCAATGAAGCAACATCATCCATGCCGGCTGACGATGCGTATTGCCCCGCAGGTCCTGGTACGCATGCTCCTCATGCAGCCGAAGAGGATCGAATGCATGCACCAAGGTGTGCAACTTGAGCGTATGCGGGATCAGGCTTGGTATGGCGCTATCCTCTTCCGCTGGCCAGCGCGTTGGAGTTCCGGTCAAGCGGCACCACCATACATGCTCTGCATCACGTATGTGCAGAAGTGTGGCGCGAAGGCTTGGAAAACTGCTGGGCACAACTTGATCCAATACGCTGTCGGACTCACGCTGCAAGCGTTCCACAAAGCGGGTATTGGCCCAAAGGTCATAGTCTGCAAAATGGTCAAGCAACGGTTTCATGGTGTACCTTGGTGGATAACCTTGTTAAAAATACCTGAACTTATCGAACGGCGGGGCAGTTCGGTCGGCAGACCTTCGCACTGAAGAAGATCAGCATGATCGCAACACTGTTCGGAAAGAAGAAGCTCACGGAGGACAAGCTCGCGAACGTTTTCGTGAACGCTGTGTTCGAGCTGACGGCCGAGGGTTTTCCCGCAGTAGCCGCCGAATTGAACGAATCGCCCGAGTTCGAAATGCCACCTGGCCTTTCCGATGCGGATGACAAGACCTTCGCCTTGATCGTGCTTACTGCGAACCTGATGGAGATGCAGCGGATCATGGGTCCGGGTATCGATCGTCGCATCCACGCGCTCTCTGTGTCCAAATTCGCGCAGGCTTTGGACATGTCCAACACGGACGTGGAGTGCCAAGTGAAGGCCTTGCGCGATCGCATGGAGCGCCTGAATTTCCCAAGCAAGAACACCGTGTATGCTATGGGGAAAGCGGTATTCCAAGAGTATGACCTGTTCTGTTATCAGGACGCGTACTTCCGGGAACTCCGTTCGCCCAATCCCATCATCCTCAAGCGCATCAATGGCCTGATGGGCTACTTCATCTGGAACTGGTCCGAAGTACTGGAGCAGTATAAAGTGGTGTAAGGCAGTTCAAGAAGTACTTCGGTGTCGGATAGGCCCACCGATCATTGCGCCCCCACTCCTAGTTCGGTCAAGGCCATTTCCGTGATGTGGCCTCCAATAGCAAGTGCCGCAGTGGCAGCAGGCGATGGCGCATTGAGGACATGGATGTGGTCCCCTTTCCGTTCGATCCGAAAGTCATCGACCATGTTGCCGTCGGTACCCAAGAGCATGGCCCGCACACCGGCTCTTCCTGGCTTCAGATCATCCATTGTAAGGCTGGGTACCAAGCGTTGTAGGGTCCGCAGGAAAAGTTTCTTGCTGAAGGCTCTACGGTATTCGTTCACGCCGTAGCCCATGTTGCGCAGGAAGAGTTTCCAAGTACCGCCGTAGGTCAATGCGTCAATACTGTCCTTCAGGTCGAAGTCGGTCTTGCCATACCCTTCCCGCTTGAATGTAAATACCGCGTTCGGACCACACTCGATGGAGCCATCCGTCATGCGGGTGAAGTGAACGCCCAGGAACGGAAAGCGTGGATCGGGCACCGGGTAGATCAGGTGCTTCACTTTGTGCTTCCCTTGGTCAGTAAGGTCGTAGTAGTCTCCCCTGAAACCAACGATGCGCTCCTTCACATGCACACCATCGGCTTTGGCCAAACGGTCACTTTGCAAACCACCGCAGAAAATGGCATAGCGGGTATGGTAAGTTCCCTTGGTGGTCTTAACAACGCTGACACTTCCTTGCTGTTCCACGCCAAGGAATGCTTCGCCCAAATTGACGCGGCTCAACGGATTGATGGCCACGGCAAGTTCGGCCATCTTCTCGGTCGCACCCCGGTAATCAATGATCCCCGTACACCCTACCCGTATACCAGCTATTCCTTCGCAAAAGGGTTCGATCTCTTTGATCTGTTCAGCGTTCACACGCTCCATGCTCTCGATGCCGTTCTCGATCCCGGTATTGAAGATCTTCTCCAATCGAGGTAATTCTTCCTGAGCAGTGGCCACGATGAGCTTGCCACAGATGTCATGCTTCACGCTGTGCTCCTTGGCAAATGCGACCAGTTCCCGTCGGCCATCGACGCAGTTCTTCGCCTTGTAGCTTCCGGGCTTGTAATAGATGCCACTATGGATCACGCCACTGTTGTTACCGGTCTGGTGCCCGGCCAGCTGGTCCTCCTTCTCCAACAGCAGAATGCGCAGTGCAGGAAAACGCGTCTGCATCTTGTACAAGGTCGCGGCGCCTACGATGCCACCACCCACGATCACCACATCCCAAGTCGCTTGCTCGCTCATGATCAAAGAAAAGAGGATGCAAAGGTAGCGGGCACTCCTTATGCCTCGGACTTGATCATGGCCACCTCCTCGCGTGGTACCAGGAACAACAAGACCAAGGCCACCACGAAAAAGCTACCGATGATCACCACTGTATTCCGAAGGTCGCCCGTTAGTTGATAGACCATGCCATAGGCGAAGGTTCCAAACACCGTACCCACATAAAAACTCACATCGTAGAAGGAGAAGTACGAGGCATGATCGTTCGTTTCGGGAAGGAACTTGGCGTAGGTGCTGCGCGACAGCGACTGGCTTCCTCCCATCACCAGACCGACACCACAGGCCAGTGCGTAGAACTGCCAGGCCCATTCGATGCGGTAAGCTGCAACGCAGAGGATGATCCAGGCCACACAGCCAATGGTAAGCGCAGCGAGGTTGCCCAAACGCTTGCTCAGGAATACGAACAGGAATGCCCCGGCCACGGCCACCAACTGGATCAGGAGGATACTGATGATCAGGCTTTGATCACTGATCGCGACCACGGCTCCCGAAGCATCCAGATCCTTCACCTCTTCCTTAGCGTACGTGACTGCCAAGTACATGATCGTCTGGATGCCCATGTTGAACACGAAGAAGGCCATGAGGTATCCATTGAGCCGCTTGGTGCTCTGCAACTCACCCCAGACCTTGCGAAGCTCGCGATAACCGTTCAGGACTATATCCCCCGTGGGTTTTCGGCCGAAGGGGTTATCCGGCAGCACGCGGAATGCGAACTGAGCAAAGCCTGCCCACCACACCGCAACGGTCAGGAAGGTGATGCGCACGGCAAGACCATCGCGATCCGGTATGCCGAACCATTCGGGCTTTTCCACCATCACGAGGTTCAGCACCAATAGGATCACACTGCCGATGTAGCCCATGGTGTATCCACGCGCACTCACCTTGTCGTGGTCCTTGGGTTCGGCGATCTCCGGAAGGAAGGCATCGTAAAAGATGAGGCTGCCGCTGAAGCCGACACAGGCCATCATCACCAGAAAGAGTCCCATCCAAAGCGTCTCCAGACCGAAGAAGAAAAGGCCGGCACACGAAGCCGCACCCAAGTAGCAGAATCCCTTCAGGAATTTCTTCTTGCTTCCCGTATGGTCCGCGATGCCGCTGAGCAGTGGAGTGATGAGCGCGACGAGCAGGAAGCCTGCAGAAAGCGCATAGGAATACAGCGACTGCGATGGGATCCCATACCGATCCAACACCAGATCCACCCCGGCATCGTGGGTGATCGCCAGGTAGAACACCGGGAAAATGGCGGTCGTGACCGTGAGCGAATAGACCGAATTGGCCCAGTCGTACATGGTCCATCCGCGGATGATCCTGGGGTCGCCTTTCTTCAGGGTCTGCACGTACTACGATTTGCGCATGAACGACCGATCATGGTTGCTCCGATCTACTACCTTACCCAGAGGCCAAACACACCTTCGCGCTTCAGGACCAGCTAAAACAAGTGGTGTGAAGAGCTGGAAGTGAAGCAACAAGGCATCACTTCACCACTTGCACCTCGACCCTGCGTTCTTTGCTCATCGAGACCTCGGTATCCCCGTCTTCTGAGGGTTCTGGCGGCGGTGCACCGACAGCACTGATCCGGCTGATCGCTACACCTGCCTCTACCAAAGCTTCCTTGACCGTTTCGGCTCTTTCCCTGGCAAGTTCTTCCAGATCGGGGCGCATGCGCATGCGGTCTTTCTCTGTAGCATCCACATGGCCCACCAGGTTGATCCGGATCGAAGGGTCGGCCTTCAAATAGCCCACCAGCTCTTCCAACCAAGTCTCCATGGAACGGTCGATACCGCGCTGGAAGCGCTTGAAATAGAACATCATCAGACCAACCTTCTCAACGGACTTCAAGTTGGGATTGACGGCACCACGACGGCTGAAAATGTGCTCGCTCTCAGCTTTGTCGATCTGCTCGCACGAGCATTCGGATGCACTCTTGATAGGCGTTACGCTTACATCGTCGATGAAGTAGTAGGCATTCAACATCTGTGGGCGGGATTCTCCCTTTGGACGCTTGACCTTGGCATTCGGGGTCTTCTCATTGGCTGCGAAGTTCCCTAGGATCAGGAATTGCTCATCGCCGGTAGCATCGAAGACACCACAGACTCCCTGCCACGAGAAAAGGTCATCATAGATCTTGGTGCGTAAGGTCGGGATCTGTGCATTGTAGGTCAGGTTCGCCTCCTCCTTCTTCGTGATCACCATCTTACTGATGAAGGCACCCATCTCGGCCGAGGCATACTTGCTCAGATCGGCCAAACTCACATAGTACTTCACACAATAGCGTTGCCCTTTCTTCAATGGTGTCTTGAACTTGGCTTGCAGATAGGACCGTGGCTCTTTTCCGCCGAAGCTCCACCACCGCAGGCCAGCATAGTTGGTGCCCGTCAATGCGCTTTGGTCGCCGAACTGGCTACGCGGCGAACTCACCGGTGCACCAGCGACACTTTCACTAAAGAGATCGGCATTCACGACCGTAGGACTCTTCCAGCCTTTCGCCATTTCGATACTTCCTAAGCGCTTCAGCTTGCCTTCCACCTCTTCAAAACTGCCATTGAGGATTAGGTTGTTGTCGTCCTTCTTCTCGTCCTGGGCGAACATACCGGTAGGCATGAAGGCGAGAGCGAGAGTTGCAAAGAGGCTACGAATGATCATGTTCATCAAGAGTAAGAAGTTCCTGTTCAAAGCTTGGGCCGCCAAGTTAACGATGTACGGCTAGCCGAACACTGCTTGCGCGATCCGCGCTGCGGCATGCCCCTTTTTCCAAGTTCATGCCAAAGTCCAAAAAGTAACAAGGCGACCCCGAAGGATCGACTTGTTCTAAGAAGCCTTGTCGGTATCAGAGGGCTCGGATGTGTTCCGCCCGCAGTCCTATGTAGTGTAGCGCGACGACTTCGTGTCTCCTGGCGCATCGGGGTCAGGCGTAACGAAGTCGAAGTGACCGCCGATGTCAAGCCGTTCGAACTTGATCCCCAAGCCAAGACCCCAAATGAACGTACTGCTTGATGTAGTACTGCCAGGTACGGTACCCCCCGATATCGAGATGTCCTTGGTCTTGAGCCTTTGAGAATGCACACCAGCCAAGCCTTGGAGATAAAGGCCAGGTTGGTTCTCAGCCAAGTAAAACTTGGCACCGGCTTGCAAGGGGATCATCCGAGCACTCTGGATCACTTCACTCATATCGCACTGGGGGGAAGACGAAGCTGGATTGGCCTATGATGCCAAGGTGATCCCCGAACGGCAACTCCAGCCTTACCGTAAGTCCCACCCCAAAGGTGAATGGGTCGGCAAGATCACCTCTGTAGCACGGCAAGGTCCGCCCGATGGGCAACTGGTTCGACTGGCCCATTGCGCTGCCGGTCAGGATCACAATGCACGTAGAGAGGATCAGTTTTTCCACGTGGTCCGGTTCGATGGGTCACTGCGATCGCTTGAAAACTGAGTCAGTCACTGTTAACAAAACATGATACAACTCTCCCTGGGCAAAAAGCCGGTCCAGAAGCTTTTCAATTCCTGAGGAATGCGTAGCCGATCGACAACTGGAACACATTCTGAAAGGTCTTGGAGAGATCCGAATTGTCTTCGACGGTGGTAAGCCCTCGCCAATATCGGAGGCCGAGATCCAGTCCATTCTCGGTGCGGTAGCCCAGTCCGACCACAGCGGCAACCTCCAAGGGACGAAGGCCCTCGGTGAGGTTGCCCCTATCATCCAATGAAGTGGTGACCGTTTGCCCTCCGATGGTGACCGTTTGCGTACCTGTGACCTTTACCGCATTCCCAGCCAGAACTCCCAAACCAGGACCGGCATGGAGACTCAATTTGTCTGATACACGGAAGCCAAGCAAGAGCGGAACTTCCACATAGGAAAGCGTGCCTTTCACTTCTTGATCCACCTTTGTTGTGACCCCACCGACCGATAGGCTTGAGCTGAGCTGAGCACGGGAATGGCGTGTACTGTAGAGCACTTCGGGACGGAAGTAGAACTTGTCGCTAAGGTCGATACCGAAAAAGACCCCAGCATGAAAGCCGGGACCATCATTGCTGTTTACATCGGTTGAACCGCTAGGAGCATTGTCGCTAAGACTGCTGCTCTGGTAGTGGTAGTTGACGCCGACTTTTCCACCGAAGTCGATCTGCGCTTGTGCCCCAAAGGCGAACATGGTCAAGGTTACTATCGTGAGCGTTCTCATAGCGTTGCGTTTTTGAATGTATTGGACCGTGTGATCAAATCCCATGCCACCCAAGCAACTATTGACCAGAACAAGACCGTACCGAGACTCTCACGCCACAAGAAAGCCCCACCAAAGGCAGGGCTTTCCGGATACTTGGGTCGTACAGTTCAACTGCCTTGCTGCTCCCGAATGATGTTCAATGCGCTACCGGCCTTGAACCATTCGATCTGCTGGGCATTGTAGGTGTGGTTGCAGAGGATCGTGTCGCTGCTGCCATCGCTATGCTTGAAGAGCAAGGTGAGCGGCTTGCCTGGTTCGAAGGACGTAAGGTCCGTGAAGTCGATGCGGTCGTCCTCTTGGATCTTGTCGTAGTCGGCCTCGGTCGCGAAGGTGATGCCGAGCATACCCTGCTTCTTCAGGTTGGTCTCGTGGATGCGGGC
>Ga0105045_10005153_pt1 | contig 11470 bp, 8 predicted proteins | sample MAT02_FD_78089 | JGI IMG/M metagenome (GOLD analysis project Ga0105045, IMG submission 78089) | Freshwater microbial communities from Lake Fryxell liftoff mats and glacier meltwater in Antarctica - MAT-02 (megahit assembly) | ecosystem: Environmental > Aquatic > Freshwater > Ice > Liftoff... | reverse complement strand
TTGAGGGAGGTTCGGCCCCCCATGACCGGAGAGGGTCATTGATTTTTCAAAAGCGGTCAAGTTCTCTCGCTGGACTGACGTCCGACCCTCCCGCTGCGGAGGTCGTGCGGCTCCTAGACCGACCATTTCTCCGGAGTTTGGTGGGCCTGCGTCGAGGACTCCTTGTCCCACCCTACGTTGCAAGCGATCCCTAAAACGAGAAGTTGTTTCGGAACCATTGCTTGAAAATTGCACGACATAAAGTGCAAAAGGGTGACGCGCTGAAAGCGAGTCACCCCAGTTTTTTCCCACGGCGCGGGAGATCAATAATACGCAACGACGACAATCGCCCGCGGACTTTGGGGCGATGTTGTGATTCGTCGTCAGGACATCATAATTTTTTGCCGTACTTCTTTGCTTCTTCGGCCATGAGCTTCTCATAGTCTTTTTCTGCAGCCAACTCGGCTTCGGATTGAGCAGCCACGGGAACGAATTCCGCGGGCGCGTTGGTTCCGCCGCAACCGGAAAGCAGCAAGCATGGCGAAATACAGACGATAAGTGCAAAAACGATGCGTAACATAGAAGCCACCTGAATGAGAATGTTGGAGGGCAAAAAGACAGAAAAGACCCTTTTTCTCTGTCCGACTCTTCGCAGTTTTACCGATCGCGGTGGGCAAGTCAAGTAAATTGAACCGAAGCCATGGACGGCAGCATACAAAAGCCGGGACCGTTTTTTGGCTGGCAGCACGTGGCCGCGCCGTTACGATAGTAACATACGTCCCGCCGCTGATTTGCGTTCAGGGACCGAGTGTCTTCCTCTTCTGTGCGGTGTTATCCGTGGATCGATGTCAATCCAAGTCGCTGATCGCGAACCCCAACAAGTTGCCATGGGTTCCCAAGTTCGCTTGGCTGGCGATGTTGCTCTGCGCCGGCTGTGATTCGGTGTCCGACACCTCGCCGGGCGCCGCGTCGAACACCGCCACCCTAACCGCGCCAACGGCATCGCCGCCCGATTTCTTTTCGGAGGCCGTCCGCGCGATTTCGTCGAATGACAACCCGGCCGCCGAGGCGGCGCTGCGAAATCATATGATGGTCGCACCGAATGACCCCAGGGCACTCGAAATGTCCGGTGACCTTGCCGGAGCAAAGGACGATTTTTCGACCTCGATCACGATGTATCAAGCCGCCATTCATGCGTCCGGCCAGCCCGACAAAAAGCTGTATGACAAATTGGTCGGCACGGTGATGCGATCAACGCGTCCATTCGACGCGATGGACATTCTTGATCAGGCGATTGCCGCATTTCCGAATCATATCCAGTGGCGGTTTGACCTTGCGGGTATCGCCAGCATGATGGGCGTGCCGCGGCGATCGCTGGAATCATTGCAGTGGTTATCCCAGCACAACCAGGGTGACCCGGAGTCGCTTGTCGTATTGGCGGAAACGGGGCGAGTGTTGCCCGACACGGAAATGTGCGAAAAGCTGCTGGAGAAATTCCCTGACGACCCTCGTCCCAGGTACGCCGTCGCGCTGCTGGCCAGCCGAAAATTGGAGTGGCAGTCTGCGGCCGCCGACCTGGAATCTCTGTTAAAAAAACATCCCAATTTCAAACCCGCATATTTGTTATATGGATTTACCCTCGTCGAACTGGACCGTTATGAGGAAATTATCCAATGGCAAAAGGCCGCGCCGCCGGGGATCGAGTCAGAACCGGAGTACTGGATCGTTGCGGGATTGTGGGCGCTCCACTCGCGGCGTCATGAAGAAGCCGCTCGCGCGTTTTGGGAAGCGATCCGCATTGATGAATATACGTATCCCGATGCGCTCCAGAATCTTCTTATCAGTCTCAATGCGCTCCAGCGGACGGCGGATGTCGAAGCCGTTTCGATGCAGATCACGAAACACAGTACGATGCGAGATTCATTAAAAACGCACATCGAGCGCAAAAGCGAATCCCAGCAGGCCGCCATGCGAGTTGCCGACGCGATGTTGGACTTGGGACGTATTTGGGAGGCGGAAGGTTGGGCGCGGCTTGCGCTCTCGTTACCCAAAGACAAAATGAAAGATGCACGCGAACGATACGTCGCGATCCGAAAGCAATTGAATGTCAACACGCCCTGGGTGCTGCCCAGCGAATTGATCGCCAAAAAACTGGATCTCCAATCCTACCCGTTGGTGGACTGGGTGCCGAGCGACCAAAGCGAAATCTCGCAGGCTGCGCTCAAGCATGGCGATTTGTATTTCGAGGACGAGGCGGTCCTGAGAAATTGGATTCACACCTGTGAGGTTTCGGAGAAAGCGAAGACCGAAGGGCACTGGATCTTTCATGCGGTTGGCGGTGGAGTCGGCACGATCGATTTTGATCTCGATGGATGGCCTGATCTGGCCGCCGCGATGTTGGACGGAAAACCGATGAAGACCGATTCATCGCCTAACGAACTTTATCGAAACTTGGATGGTCGTTTCGTTGCCTGCGGAATTTCGGCAGGCTATCGCGACACCGGGTTTGGCCAGGGCATCACGGTCGCGGACTATAACGACGACGGTTTCTCAGACATTTATAATGCCAACATCGGCAAAAACGGTTTGTATCGAAACAATGGTGACGGGACATTTTCCGATGTCAGCGCCGCGGCGGGGCTCGCGGGATTGTTTTGGACCACATCGGTCGCGATTGGTGATATCGATGGTGATGGCAACGCGGACATGTTTGAGACCGCGTACGCGGCGGGAAACAAACCTTATGAGAAAGAGTGTAGCAATAGCCACGGCGTGGGAACGTGTCCGCCACTTAATTTCGACGCCCAACCGGATCGCGTTTGGCAGGGGGTCGGCGATGGCACTTTTAAAGACATGACATCACAATGGATGACCCAATCCACACCGGGTCGCGGGTTGGGCATTGTGTTGGGAAAAATTGACGAGCGTCCGGGGATGGATTTGTACATCGCCAACGATATGTCAGTAAATCATTTATGGTCCGTGGGTGGTAAGCCCGGCAAAATGAAGCTGGATGAAATGGGCGCCGTTCGTGGCTTGGGCTTTGACGCGCGAAGCATCTCGCAGGCGTCGATGGGGATCGCCAATGGAGACCCGGACGGGGATGGTGACATCGATTTTTTCGTCACGCATTTTGCCAAGGATCATAATACGTTTTACGAACAGATCGCGCCGGGCATTTGGGCCGACCGGTCATACCAGGTCAACCTCTCAGAGCCGTCGATGCCCCTACTGGGTTTTGGAACCCAGTGGTGTGATTTTGATAACAACAGCGACTTGGAATTGATCATCGCCAACGGCCACGTCGATCGAAACAGCACCAAGGGCGCTTTGTTTCGCATGCCGCCCCAAATGTTTCGTATCACGCCCACCGGGTCATGGGTTGAAATCGATCGACCAAGCCTTGGCGACTATTTTACGAGCGAACATCTGGGACGCGCCCTGGCTACGCTTGACATCAATAACGACGGTTTGATGGACGTTGCGATAACGCACCTTTTTGATCCGGTATCAATGCTGGTCAACCACTCCAAACAATGCGGGCGAGTCGTTGCGTTAGAGTTAAAGTCAACGAGCGGACAACGCGATGCGATCGGAACGATCGTCACGGCAAACGTCGGCAAACGTAAAATCACCAAGCAATTGACGGGCGGCGACGGTTACATGTGTACCAATCAGCGGCGATTGGATTTTGGAATCGGTGACCAAGACCAATTGATGGACGTCGTCGTGACATGGCCGTCCGGCGAAATTCAATCGCTCGGTAATTTGGGCGGTAATGCCGTTTACGTCGTGGTGGAAAATGATCCAAACGCGTTCGTGGTTCACCAATACGGCGAGACCAGCGAATGAGTTGTCGGATGGGTCTTATTGTCGTTTTGGCGATCATTGCCGTCGGCGGTTGTCGCCAAGCGGAGGACGAAGCCGTCGTGGTTCCAGTCGTGTCCAGGCTGGAGGCGGCCGAGACGTTGCGCCAGGCGGGCAAGTATTCCGAGGCGATGGATTTGGTCCAGGCGCAAATGATCGCGACGCCAAACGATGTTTACACCCACGCGATGGCCATGGATCTGCATCAAGCGATGGGTCAATACGACGAAGCGGCCAACACGGTGATAACGCTCGTCAAGGTAGACGACCGCAAAGCCGGGGTCTTACTAGTGCGTGCGTTCAATTGGCACCTGAGAGCAAAGAATTTTACGGCTGCCGAACGCGACCTGTTGACGTTATTGGAATTGCAACCCGATAACGTCGAAGCCCATCGGTTGTTGGCGACATTGTATTGTGCTCAGGGACGACGTTTTGAGGCGGACGAACATTTAAAAATGGTGGTGCGGGCCGGTCAGGCAACGACCATTGAGATTCTCGCGACGGTCGATTTGCCCGGTCCGTTTTCATTGGCCACGTTTGACAACTTTATCGACCCCGAGACGACGACGCTGTTTGATTTGGGACGCGCACGGTTTATGCACACGGCATCGCGCTTGCCCGCGGGCGAGGTCTTACCCGTCATCCTGGCGGTGCGAAAAACGTTTCCTGAATCGAATGCCGCCGCCGCATTGCAGGGACGAGTGCTTGTCGAATCCGCGATGTTGACGGAGTTTGCGGTCTGGACAAGGTCGCTGCCGCAGGACATCGAAACGCAGCCAGAGTATTGGTATGCGGTGGGAACTTGGTTGATGTTGGATGAGCAATTCGAGCAGGCGATCCGTTCGTTTGCCGAAGCGTTGTTGAGGGATCACGGCGATCGAGGTTCAGTCCGTGGCATGATCGATTGCTTGGAAAAAATCGGACGGGCCGAAATCGCGGGCCAGCTTCGCGAACATCTGGCGACGTTGGACCAAATCTATCGGGGCGCCAAAGACGCCGACCCGACGAAGGCAGCCTGGATCTCCGATCAGTACCAAAAACTGGGGCGTCCGCTGGAATCGACGGCTTGGTTGCAGGTCGCTGCGGAACGGGCAACGCCGCCACAAAAAAACGGGGATGGAATCGCCGCGCGGTTGATCGCGGTGCGGCGTTGGGAGGATTCGGCGACGCCGACGAAGATTCGCGACGCGGGCCTGGAACGCTTGATCGGGTTCCGGCGCAATCAATTTCCGCTGCCAACGATCGATGGTTTGTCCGAACCAGCCGGCGATTTGGCAACGAAGGCAACTTCTAGTTTGGAACCATCGCCGACATCGATCGTGATGGAAGATGTCGCCCCGGCGCACGGATTGGTTACATCCTACCATAGCGGATTTTCGCTTGATGGTGGTGAATTGGCGATGACTCAAGTCAATGGCGGCGGGCTGGCGGCGGTCGACTTTGATCTGGATGGCCGCGTGGATATTTATGTCGTTCAATCCGATGGGCCACCGCATGATCGTAATGGTTCATTTCCGAACGAATACTTCCGCCAATTGCCTGGAGGGTCGTTTGCCCAGCACGCGGGCGATGCGGGTTGTGACGATCGAGGGTTGGGGCAAGGCGTATGCGCGGGCGACTTGAATCAGGACGGGTTTATCGACTTGGCAATCGCGAATGTCGGATTGAATTCGTTTTATATGAACCAGGGTGACGGCACGTTTCGACGTGACGATTCGATCATCGTCGGCCAAGCGCCGATGTGGACCAGCGTGCTGGCGATCGCGGACCTCACCGGGGATGGTTTGCCAGACATCTACGAGGCCAACTACATCGATGACGAGCGAGCCTATGACGTTCGGTGCAAAGAAAATGACACGCCGTGCCAACCCCAGTTCTTTAACGCCGCGGCGGACGTTATCTATCGCGGCAATGCGGACGGAACTTTCACGCGATGGGAGGGAGCGCCGGAGATTGATAATCTTCGCAGGCTCGGTTTCGGGACCATCATCGCCAATTTTGATCGTCGTGATGGAAATGATGTCTTTGTGTCCAATGATGTCGGTGTAAATTTCTTTTGGGCCAGCGTCGCATCCGGTGATTCGAAGGACGATCGTTTTTCGTTGGTCGAATCGGCGCTGGTTCGCGGGTGCGGCGTCGGACGCGGTGGCGACTCGCAGGGCTGCATGGGGATCGCGTCCGGTGATTTTGATCGCAATGGGACGCTCGATTTGCATGTGACGAATTTTTACCGTGAGGAGGCAAACTTGTTTATGCAAAACGATAGCGGTTCGTTTTCCGATGAGGTGATTCGTTATCGGTTGGCGGGACCATCATTGAATGTGCTCGGATTCGGAACGCAGGCTGCGGACCTTGATAACGATGGATGGTTAGATTTAGTCGTGCTCAATGGTCACGTTTATGATGCGCGCGATGAGGGCGTTCCATTGATGATGCGGCCGCAGTGTTTTCGCGGCTCACGCGGACGGTTCGATATATTGGAATCGGACCGGTGGGGCGAGTATGGAAACACGCCCCAAGTCGGACGCGCGCTGGCGACGTTGGATTACGACGGTGACGGACGAATGGATATGGTCGCCAATCATCTCGACCAACCGATTTCGCTGTTGGAAAACCGATCCGAAGCCGGCAATTGGGTCGCGTTTGAATTGATCGGCACCGCGGGCGAACGAGATGCGATCGGTGCTGAGGTTCGCGTCGTCGCGGGTGATCAAACCTGGACCGCATGGCAGATCGGGGGCGATGGTTACATGGTTACCAACGAACCCGTAGTTCACGTCGGAATCGGAGCGGTGGAAACGATCGATCGCATCGAGGTTCGTTGGCCTGGCGGCGAAACGCAAACGTTTGCTGACGTCGACACGAACCATCGCCACGTCATTGTCGAAGGCGACGCGGATCTATTTACTCGGTGACGACAGCGTCCCGATGGCTCGCGCCGAGTCCTCCCCGGACTGACGTCCGACCGTCCCGCTGCGCGGGCAGGGTGAAGGGCTTTGCAGACGCGCCACTTAGAAACTGTGCGACGTCGGGGTAGGGGAAATTTTGGGTTTAATCCCAGGCGGGGCCTTCGTCGGGGCCTGGTTCGCCGCACCATGCTGATAACGCTTTCAGGACGATGTCGCGTCCGACGTGCGACGTCCAGATCGAGTCTTCCACATCCAGTCGGATCTCGTATTGGCCCTCCCGTTCGCAATCCTCTTCGCCGCAGAAATGCGGCAGGTCTGCGATCCAGACGACACGGTACAGCGGCAGGTGTTTGTCATCGACTTTGACGATCGGTGCGTCCATAGGACTGTCGGTTACTCTTGGCGGAACGGGATGGATGGATTCACGTTGACGCGGTCATCGCAAGCTAGTTTCAGGATTGACCCAATTCGCGGCTTCGATCGCTGGCGGCAGCGACGGCTTCGATGAAGGCGGAGCGGACCCCATTTTGTTCTAACGCACGCAGCCCGGCAATGGTTGTTCCCCCGGGGCTGGCCACGGCGTCCTTTAGCGCCGCGGGATGTTGGCCAGTTTGAGCGACCATCATCGCGGTGCCGAGCACGGTTTGGGTCGCTAGGGTTAACGCCAAATCTCGCGGCAAACCCGCCAGGACGCCGCCGTCGGCGAGCGCCTCGATCGCGACGCAGACGTAGGCCGGGCCGCTGCCGCTTAGTCCGGTGACCGCATCCATCAATTTTTCATCCACTTCACCGGCCCAGCCAACCGCGGAAAGCATCGACTGGGCGAGCGCTCGGTCCTCGGGCGTTACTCCGGGGGCACAGCAGTACGCCGACGCACCCTGGCCGACGAGACAGGGCGTGTTGGGCATGACGCGAATCAGCCGGTCCCCGCCGAACCATGGGGTCAATTTGGCCAGCGAGATGCCCGCGGCGACGGACATCACAAGTCTGCCTCGCCACGCCGAGCCGCCTTCCTTGGCCGCCTTGGCGACCACGTCCGGTTTGACCGCCAAAATGACGACATCGGCGCCGGCAATCGCTTCGGAGATCGATTCCCCGATGCGGCACGAGGGATGATTTTCCTGCCACCAGACCCGCGAATGTGGATTCGGTTCTACGACACAAACCGCGGGTGCTTCGACGACCCCCGCCGCCGTCATGCCATCGATCAGCGCCCGGCCCATCCGCCCTCCACCAACAAGTGCGACGCTGACGGGCGACTTTTGATTTGGATTCATCGAATTTCTTACTATTTTGTTCTGCTCGACATTTATTGACACCAGATTGCCAGCCACTCTACAGTGAGCAGTTTTTCCCGCCCAGAAGGCCCCCGCGATTCTTCGTCGTTACGAACCGTTCTCGTATCGACATCAGTCAGCGGATTGAACTTTTTGAAGACAGTTTTCACAGCATGAGTACGACGACCGCGACACCCACCGACGGACCCTATCGCGTCCAGGAAGCGATTACGAAGGCCAACACGCTGATCGAAGCGATGGGTTGGATTCGTCAATTCCGCGGCAAGACGACCGTCATCAAGCTGGGCGGCAGCCTGCTGGAGGACGAGGACGCACGTCGGCATATCCTGCTTGACGTCATCTTCATGGAATCCGTCGGCATGAAACCGGTGATCGTTCATGGCGGCGGCAAGGCGATCAACGCCGAACTGGAACGCGCCGGGATCGTCGCCAAGTTCATTCGCGGTCGCCGCGTCACCGATTCGGCGACACTGGAAATCGTCCAAAAAGTACTTGCCGGCGACCTCAACCGTCAACTGACCCACGAGATCGAATCGCTTGGCGGACGGGCGATCAATCTTTCGTTCGAAACCACGAACGTGCTTTTCGGCGAAAAATTATTGACCGACGATGGCGAGGACCTCGGTTTCGTCGGCGATGTGACGCGTGTCGATCGCGACGTCATCGAAGGGTTGACCTACACCGATCAAGTTCCCGTCATCCCGTCGATGTGCGAGGGCGCCGGCGGCCAACGTTTCAATGTCAATGCGGACACCGCCGCGATGGCCGTGGCCCAATCCCTCGGTGCCGAAAAATTGGTGTTCCTGTCCGACGTGAACGGCGTCCGCCGCGATAAAGATGACGCGAACACGATCATCCACTCGATGACCGCCGACGAAGCCCGCGGCTTGATTGCCGATGGCACGATCGCGGGCGGCATGATTCCAAAGGTCGAAGCGTGCCTGCACACGCTCGACCGCGGCGTCGGCAAAGTCCACATCGTCGATGGTCGGTTGCGTCATTCGTTGCTACTTGAAATTTTCACGACCTCGGGTGTCGGAACCGAAATTCGAAAGGCACGATGATGTGTCGCCAGAGCAAAACAACATGACCAAGCCGCAGCCACCCATTGCGTCGTCGCATGGCATGACGATCACGGATACGAAGGGAAATTCGGTGACCGATCTTGTCGCGGGATTGGCCAGTTGCCTCGGGCACCGTCACGAACGAATCGTTGCTGCGGTCCAGCGGATCGCTCAATCGCATCTCGGGTCGGTCGCCGACACCCAGGCCGATGATGACGCACCGGCAATCGCGGATCAGTTCCCTGGCTTCGCGAGCGCCCTTCCCTTCGCGTCCTCCAGCGACGCCAATGAGCACGCGTTTTATTTGGCTCGATCGGCGTCCGTTAACGCTCGATATCGTGTCATCACCCTGCTGGGCAGCGATCACGGCGACACGATCGCATTACGATCGGCCAGCGGACGGGTCGATGCGCAATCGGTTGGCCCCGTCGTTCCCGGGTTTAGGCACGTGATGTCTGGCGATATCGACGCGATGCGAAAAGCGATCGATCCGGTCACAGCGGCCATTTGCATCGCGCCGGTGGACTGGAACCGAGGCGGCGAGCCGTTTGATTCGTCTTATCTCGAAGCGGTCCAGTCGCTTTGTCGCGAGCAAAATCTGCTGTTCATGATCGACGAGACTCGCATCCCGCCGGGCGTCGGTGGGACGTTGTTCTTTCATGGCCGCAGCAGTGCCGAGCCCGACATTGTGACCGCGTCGGCGGGCTGGTGCGGCGGATTGCCCGGCGGTTTGACGTTGGTTCGTTCGCCAAGCGTCGCGGATGTCCAGCGCCCGCAGCCACCCGATGTGCGGTTGATCCGGGCGTTGATTTTGGAGACGGCGAAAACCATCACGAAAGACAAATTGCTCGCATCGATCGACGAGACCACCGACATTTGGGCCGCAACGCTCGATGACCTCGCCTCCGGTTTTGACTTCGTGCATCGGTGCGTCCACGCCGGCTTGTGGACGACGATCGAATTAGATTTTCCGGCCGCCGATGTCGCCGCGCGGGCACGCGCCGGGGGACTGCGGATTGCGGTCACGGGCGAAACGACGTTGTTGATTTGTCCGCCGTTGACCGCGACGGGCGAACAATTGATGGAAGCGATCGAGCCGCTGCGCCGCACCTTTGAAATTTTGGAACGAGAATCGACGCCCGCGTCGTGAGAGAAAGCAATGCGATCCTAACGAGACGTTCATGCAACATATATTGACCCTGTTTGAAATTCAGCAAGCCGACCTGCACCGCATCCTCCAGACCGCGTTTCACCTCAAACAACGGTTGGTGAAAAACGATCGTCCGCCGGTGCTGGAACGACAAGTCTTGGCGCTCCTGTTCGAGAAACCGAGCCTGCGGACCCGCGTCAGTTTCGAATCGGGGATGGCTCAATTGGGCGGTTCAAGTTTGTTCCTGGGCGACGACGTCGGCTGGGGCAAGCGCGAATCGATCGCCGATTTTGTGCGAGTGCTGGGCGAGTATGTCGACGCGATCGTGTGTCGCGCTAAATCGCACGACAAAGTCGAACAGATGGCGTCGTTCAACGTCGCTCCCATCATTAATGGCTTGACCGATTTGACTCACCCCTGCCAAGCGATCGCGGACGTAATGACGATCCAAGAATCGCTGGGCACGCTGGCCGGCAAGCATCTCGTGTTCGTCGGCGACGGTAATAACGTCGTCCGGTCGTTGGCGCTGATTTGCGCGATGTTGGACATGACATTCACGCTCGCTTGTCCCGAGGGATACGAGATCGATGATTACTGGCTTGCGAAAATCAGGGATTCGTACCCGAACGTCAAGCTCCACCTTGTCCGCGATCCCCACGAAGCAGTCATTGATGCCGACGCGATCTACACGGACGTGTGGACCAGCATGGGTCAGGAGTCCGAAGCGGCCCATCGCAGACAGGTTTTTGGTGATTACCGAATCGACGAGAAATTGATGAAATCAGCACCGCGGCACGCGCGAGTGTTGCACTGCTTGCCGGCCGTTCGCGGCCAGGAGATCACCGACGCGGTGATCGATGGTCCGCAGAGCGACATCATCGCCCAGGCGGCCAATCGCATGCACGCCCAAAAAGGCTTACTCGTGTGGTTGCTCAATCGCCCCTGGGTCGACGCTAATGTGTGTTAGGGCGAATGTCGATTTGGTTACCGCTGTGCTTCGGCGGTTTCGACGACCTCGGGGGCTTGCTCCTCGGGCGGGACGCGGACGACGGCGATCAGGCCATCGCCCTCGTCGACGTTCATGATGCGAACGCCCTGGGTGTTGCGTCCGATAATGTTGATGTCGTCCGCTGCGATCCGTTGGATTTTTCCGCGGGCGGTCATCATGAAAACTTCGTCGCCCTTCGTCACTCGCGCGATCGC
>Ga0105045_10005152_pt1 | contig 11471 bp, 13 predicted proteins | sample MAT02_FD_78089 | JGI IMG/M metagenome (GOLD analysis project Ga0105045, IMG submission 78089) | Freshwater microbial communities from Lake Fryxell liftoff mats and glacier meltwater in Antarctica - MAT-02 (megahit assembly) | ecosystem: Environmental > Aquatic > Freshwater > Ice > Liftoff... | reverse complement strand
TTGCAGGGCACCGTTCGGCAGATATCGAGGCGATCCTGGGGTATGCGGGGCGGGCGGCACTGGTGCACCGCGATGACATGGTGATCTGAGGCAAGACGAATTCTTTTCGGAATTCGGCTCGGAAATTTTTAAATTTCCGGCTTGCGCAGGGCGGAGAGGCGGGAACATGGACGGGCAGACGACGAACCTGATTACCGATATCGGGCTTGCGGCCAAGGCCGCTGCGTCCGAACTGGCCTATGCGTCGCAGGAACGCAAATACGCAGGCCTGATCGGTGCGGCCGATGCCGTCTGGACCACCCGACAGGCCATTCTTGATGCCAATTGCGAGGATCTGGCTCATGCCGAGGAAAAGGGTCTTTCGCCTGCGATGACCGACCGCCTGACGCTGACCGAAAACCGGATTCGCGACATCGTCGACAGCCTGCGTACCGTGGCCGAGGCGCGCGATCCGGTAGGGCGCGTCCTGGCCGACTGGGATCGGCCCAACGGCCTGAACATCAAGCGGGTGTCGACACCACTTGGTGTAATCGGCGTGATCTACGAATCCCGCCCCAACGTGACGGCGGATGCGGGGGCGCTGTGCCTCAAAGCCGGGAATGCGGTGATCCTGCGGGGTGGGTCGGAAAGCTTTCATTCGTCAACCGCGATCCATGCGGCCATGGTGCACGGCTTGCGGCAGGCGGGCCTGCCCGAAACGGCGATCCAGCTTGTGCCCACGCGCGACCGGCAGGCGGTGACCGACATGCTGCACGCCGTGGGCCTCATCGACGTGATCGTGCCGCGCGGGGGCAAGGGGCTGGTCGGGCTGGTGCAGCGCGAAGCACGGGTGCCGGTGTTTGCGCATCTGGAAGGTATCTGCCACGTCTATGCCGACCGCGACGCTGACCTCGCCAAGGCCCGCCGCGTTGTTCTGAACGCCAAGACCCGCCGGACCGGTGTCTGCGGGGCGGCAGAGTGCCTGCTGATCGACTGGAAGTTCTACACGGCGCACGGCGCGGTACTGATCGAGGATCTGCTGCGCGCAGGCGTCGAGGTGCGCACCGAGGGGGAGTTGCTCAAGGTGCCCGGCACGGTCGCCGCAGCCCCCGAGGATTTCGGGCGCGAGTTTCTGGACATGGTGATTGCGGTCAAACTGGTCGACGGCGTGGATGACGCCATCGCCCACATCCGCCGCCACGGCAGCAGCCACACCGAAAGCATCCTGACCGAGAATGACGCCACCGCCGCCCGGTTCTTTGATCGGCTGGACAGCGCGATCCTGATGCGCAACGCCAGCACCCAGTTCGCCGACGGAGGCGAGTTCGGGATGGGGGCCGAGATTGGCATCGCCACCGGCAAGCTGCATGCCCGCGGGCCGGTCGGGGCCGAGCAACTGACCAGCTTCAAGTATCTTGTGACGGGGGACGGCACCATCCGGCCCTGAACACGCCCCGCGCGTCAGAACGACATTCGGATCTCCGTCTCGCGCAACTCGACGGCCAGACGGCGGCCCTGGCGCGTCGCCTCTTCGGGCAGCAGGGCGAAATGGACATGCGTGGGCGTCAGGTCGGTCGCGGCCCCAGGGTTCGACAGCACATCCCACACTGCGGTGTCGATCCGCATGCGGGTCGCTTGTGCCGTCAGGGTCCAGCGGGCCTCGCCCTTCTCCACCCGGATGCGCCCGCCATAGGGCATCGCCGTCTCGCAACACTGGATGGCGAGGAACGCCAGCTTCACCTCGCGTCGCGCCAGATCTTGCGGGGTTTGCCAGTCGACCAGCATCCGCCCGCCGCGCGTGGTGTCCTCGATGATCGACGTGACCTCGCCCCGCCCGATCCGCTGGTCGCGCCCCGCCGCGCCGAAGGCCACGCGAAAATACCGGATTCGCGCGTTTGCATTGGCCACGCTTTCCGCGATTAGTGCAATCTCGGGGCCTTTCGTCGCACCGTCCATCATCAACAGTTCCACCCCGTTGCCGATGGCACCGATCGGGCTGATAAGATCATGGCAGATGCGTGAACCGATCAGGGCGGTCAGGTCGGGGCGGTCGGGCATCGGTGGGGTCTCCGGTCAGTTGAAAGACAGATGAACACGCTGCTTGAACCAGGCATGCTGGTGACGCACCCCGGATGCCCCGACTGGGGCGTGGGGCAAGTGCAGTCCAGCATCGGCCACCGGATCACCGTGAATTTCGAAAATGCAGGCAAGGTCGTCATCGACGGCAGGCATATCGTTCTTCTGCGGTTCTTCGGTCTCATGACGTGAATCTACGGCGCAGTCGGGCCAATGTTCAACCTTCGATTGCGGCGGCGAAACCAGTCGGCCGAAAAGCGTTGCATTCCGGCAGGTCCGGGGTGGGAGGAAATTGCCTGTTGTGTCGTACCGGTTGCCCTCCGAACCGGACGAGGGCCCCTGCTACGCGACCGCACTCGCGCGCGCTTCCCTCGCGCGGGATCATGCATTAAGGAATCGCGACCGGCGCATCAGGATTGGGTTGCGCGGGATCGGGCGGGGATCATGAAGACCGACGATGCGCATCTGGAACTGCGTCTGGCGCGGGACGACCGCGACCTCGCGGCGGCACAAAGGCTGCGCTATGCGGTGTTCGTCGAGGAACTGGGCGGCGACGGCCCGCTGGTCGATCATGCGGCGCGGCTGGAGCGGGATGAATACGACACCGTATTCGACCATCTGATCCTGATCGACCGCCGCCGGGATGCGAAATCGCTGGACGATGTGGTGGGCGTCTACCGCGTGCTGCCTTCAACCCGCGTCGGCCCCGCCGACCGGTTCTATTCCGAGGGCGAATACGACCTTGGCCCCTTGCGCGCCAGCGGGCGTCGGCTGCTGGAACTGGGGCGGTCCTGCGTGCATCCCGACCACCGGGGCGGATCGGCAATGTTCCATCTGTGGAACGGACTGGCCGACTATGTTCTGGAACGGGACATCGAAGTGCTGTTCGGCGTGGCCAGTTTCCACGGTACCGATGCAAGTCCGCTGGCACAGCCGCTTTCCTGGCTGCACCACCACCATCTTGCCCCCCCCGTCCTGCGCGTGGCCGCGCGCCCCGAACACCGGCAGGAGATGAACCTGCTGTCGCCAGACGCCCTTGACCGCAAGGCCGCCATGCTGGCGACGCCGGCGCTTATCAAGGCCTATCTGCGGCTGGGCGGGTTCGTAGGCGACGGGGCTTGGACCGACCATGCGTTCAACACCACCGATGTCTGTCTGGTGATGGACACCGCGCGCATGTCGGACCGGCACCGCGCCTATTACACGCGCAAACAGGGCATGGCCACATGACCGACTGGCGTGCGGCGCGGTTGCCGCCGTGGCGGCCGGGCCCGGGCGGATGGCTTCTGATCCTGTTGCGCGGCACGGTGATCGGCATCGTGACCTATGGCGGCCTTGCGGTTCTGCTGCTGGTCCGGCTGATCGAGGCCCCGCTGTTCGCGCCCCGCCGCCCGGTTACCCCATGGATCACCCAGTTTGTCTGCCGCACGGCACTGGTCGTCATGGGGCTGCGGCTGGGACGGCGGGGGCAACCGATGACGGGCGAAGGGGCAATTGTCGCGAATCACTCGTCATGGCTTGACATCTTCGTGCTGAACGCCTGCGACCGCATCTATTTCGTGTCCAAGTCCGAGGTTGCGGCCTGGGCGGGCATCGGCTGGCTCGCGCGCGCCACCGGCACTGTGTTCATCGCCCGCAAGGGGTCCGAGGCGCAGGCGCAGGCCGCCCTGTTCCAGACACGCCTGCACGCACAGCACCGCCTGCTGTTCTTCCCCGAGGGCACCAGCACCGACGCAATCCGCATCGTGCCATTCAAATCCACCCTTTTTGCCGCCTTCTTTGCCGTTGGCCTGCGCGACCGGCTGCGCATCCAGCCGGTCAGTGTCGTCTATCACGCCCCGGCGGGGCAGGACCCCCGGTTCTATGGCTGGTGGGGCGAGATGGAGTTCGCGCCCCACTTCCTGCGCATGCTGGCAACAGCGCGGCACGGCCATGTCGAGGTCACCTTTCATGATCCCGTCGCCGTTGCCGCCTTTGCCGACCGCAAGGCGCTGACCGCGCATTGCGAGGCGGTGATCCGCACAGCGCATGACCAGAGCCTGTCAAAGGGTTGATCGAAGAACTGTTCTCCCCGCGTTCTTCTCTTCTCAAGTATCCCACGGGGGGTGGGGTGGGTGTGAAACCCCCCGCTTCTGCCGGTCAAGGCTGCGCAATGCTCAGGCAGGCTCGCGCAGCACACGGGGCACCTTGAACTCGACGTTCTCCCGCGCCGTCTCGACCATCTCGACTGTCACTGCAAATCTCACGCGGAAGGCGTCAATCACCTCGTTCACCAGCACTTCGGGCGCACTGGCTCCGGCCGTGATCCCGACCGACCGGATGCCCGACAGCGCGCGCCAGTCGATGTCGACGGCCCGCTGCACCAGTTGGGCGTAGGCGCATCCCGCCGCTCGACCCACCTCGACCAGTCGCAGCGAATTCGACGAGTTTGGCGCGCCGATCACCAGAAGTGCGTCGATCCGTCCGGCCACCGCCTTGACCGCGGCCTGCCGGTTGGTGGTGGCATAGCAGATGTCTTCCTTGTGCGGCCCGACGATGGTCGGAAACCGGGCCTGCAACGCCGCCATAATCCCTGCCGTATCATCGACCGAAAGGGTCGTCTGGGTGATGAAGGCCAACTGCAAGGGATCGCGCACCGACAGCCCCGCCACATCTGCCTCGGTCTCGACCAGCAGAACTTCGCCCGTTGGCAGCTGGCCCATCGTGCCCACCGTTTCGGGGTGGCCCGCGTGGCCGATCATCACCATCTGCAACCCGTTCTCGTGGTGGCGCGCGGCCTCGTTGTGCACCTTGGTCACCAAGGGGCACGTGGCATCCACCGCGATCATGTTGCGTGCAGCGGCGGCAGCGGGCACCGATTTCGGCACGCCATGGGCCGAGAACACCACGGGCCGGTCATCGGGGCAGTCGTCCAGGTCTTCGACGAACACGGCACCCTTGGCGCGCAGGTCGTCCACCACGAATTTGTTGTGCACGATCTCGTGCCGCACATAGACGGGCGCGCCCCATTTCTGGATTGCCAACTCGACGATCCTGATGGCGCGGTCCACGCCCGCACAGAACCCGCGCGGGGCGGCAAGGTACAACGTCAGAGGCGGCAGGTCGGTCATCGCGAGGCTCCGGTCATCGTGCCCCAGAGTTAGGCAATTCTACAGTGCGGGTCCACCCGTTGCAGCACGCAAAAAAGGCCGGAGTGTCCCCACACCCCGGCCTCATTCGTCGAATTCGTTCAGCTTGCGGCGACAGTTGCAGAATCCTCGCGGTCCACCGGCCCGATGCGCATCTCGACGCGCGGTTCGCGGGGCGGGCGGCCGATCACTTCGCGCAGATCGTCCAGTTCGATGAAGTTGTCGGCCTGGCGGCGCAATTCGTCCGCGATCATCGGCGGCTGCGAACGGATGGTCGACACAACCGAAACGCGCACGCCCTGGCGCTGCAGGCTTTCGACCAGCGGGCGAAAGTCGCCGTCGCCCGAAAACAGCACGGCATGGTCCATCCGGGGGGCAAGCTCCATGGCATCGACCGTCAGTTCGATGTCCATGTTGCCTTTGACCTTCCGGCGGCCCTGACTGTCGGTATATTCCTTGGCGGGCTTCGTCACCATCGAGAACCCGTTGTAGTGCAGCCAGTCAACCAGAGGGCGAATCGGCGAATAGTCGTCGTTCTCCAAGAGGGCGGTGTAGTAAAACGCGCGGATCAGCTTGCCCCGACGCATGAATTCCTGACGCAAGAGCTTGTAGTCGATGTCGAACCCCAAGGCCTTGGCGGCCGCATAAAGGTTTGATCCGTCTATGAACAACGCCAGGCGTTCGTCCTTGTAAAACATCGAAGGTTCCTCTCAAAATATGCGCCGACACCGGAATTCCGCGAGTGTTCAGCAGTTTCGTTCTATCCCGGGGCCGAATACAGAGCAAATATCGGGTCTATGTTCCCGGATTCAAGCGCGACTATACGAAAGTGTAAGATGTCACCCAACGTCAACATGATTGTGCTTGTCGCACTCGGCGCGAATCTGCCGCATCGGGGACGCTCTCCTGCACAGACGGTGCAGGCCGCCATCGACGCCATGCCCGGCGAAGGTCTGTCTGTCGTGCGTGCCAGTCGGCTGTACGCGACGCCCTGCTTTCCAGAGGGGGCCGGGCCGGCATATGTGAACGCGGCCGTGCGGTTACAGGTGGCTACCGGGATTGGCGCACACGACATCCTGGCGGCCCTGCACCGGATCGAGGCGCGTTTCGGGCGGGCGCGGGCGGAACGCTGGGGAATGCGCACGCTGGATCTGGACCTTATCGCGATGGGGTCGCTGATGCTGCCCGATCCTGCAACTGCGGCACATTGGCGCGACCTGCCTCCGGAACGACAGATCGCTGCAACCCCCGACCGCCTGATCCTGCCGCACCCTCGGTTGCAGGACCGCGCCTTTGTGCTGGTGCCGCTGGCAGACGTGGCCCCCCGCTGGCGTCATCCCGCCACCGGTCTGACCGTGGCACAGATGCTGCGGCGCATTCCCGTGGCTGATCGCGCCGCCGTGAAGCCTTTGGGCCCTTAGGTTTTTCGCAGCTTGTCAACCCAGGCCGCAGCGCATATATCGACGCTTCCCGCTTATTGATGTGAAAGGCTTGTCCATGGCCCGCGTGACCGTTGAAGACTGCGTTGACAAGGTGCCGAACCGGTTCGAGCTGGTGATGCTTGCCGCCCATCGCGCACGCGAAATTCAGGCGGGCTCGCCGATCACCGTTGATCGCGACAACGACAAGAACCCCGTCGTGTCCCTGCGCGAAATCGCCGACGAAACGCAGGGCGCCGAGGCACTGCGCGAGCGGATGATCGAAAGCCACCAGACCCAGATCGAGGTGGACGAGCCCGAGGATGACCAGATGGCGCTGCTGATGGGGTCTGAAATGGATCGCCCGGCGCTGGACGACATGTCCGAGGAAAAGCTGTTGCGCGCATTGATGGAAGCACAGGGCGCGAACTGACGCCCAAGGGGGTGGGGCGGACAGGATGATCGACGTTGAAGACCTGATCGTCCTTGTCCGCAACTACAACCCGCGCACAAACGCCGACCTGATCCGCCGCGCCTTTGCCTATGCCCGCAGCATGCATGACGGCCAGGTGCGGAAATCGGGGGAACCCTATTTCACCCATCCCGTCGCCGTGGCCGCGATCCTGACCGAACAGCGGCTGGACGATTCAACCATCGTCACCGCCCTTCTGCACGACACGATCGAGGATACCAAGTCGACCTATTCCGAGGTGTCGCGGCTGTTCAGCCCCGAGATCGCAGAGCTGGTCGATGGCGTGACCAAGCTGACGAACCTGCAACTGTCCTCGACCGCCAGCCAGCAGGCCGAGAATTTCCGCAAGCTGTTCATGGCAATGTCCAAGGACTTGCGGGTGATCCTGGTAAAACTGGCCGACCGCCTGCACAACATGCGGACGATCAAGTCGATGGCCATCGAAAAACAGGCGCAGAAAGCGCGCGAGACGATGGAGATCTATGCCCCCCTTGCCGGCCGTATGGGCATGCAATGGATGCGCGAGGAACTCGAGGATCTGTCATTCAAGGTTCTGAACCCCGAAGCGCGCAATTCCATCATCCGCCGGTTCCTCACGCTGCAGCGGGAATCGGGCGACGTCGTCCACAAGATCACCGCCGACATCCGCCTGGAACTGGACAAGGTTTCGGTCGACGCCGATGTGTTCGGTCGCGCGAAGAAACCCTATTCGATCTGGCGCAAGATGCAGGAAAAGGACCTGGCTTTCAGCCGTCTGTCCGACATCTACGGCTTTCGCATTATCTGCGGGTCCGAGGCCGACTGCTACCGCACGCTTGGCGTGATCCATCAGCGGTGGAAGGCCGTGCCGGGAAGATTCAAGGACTACATCAGCCAGCCTAAGACCAACGGTTATCGTTCCATCCACACCACCGTGTCGGGCCGCGACGGCAAGCGGGTCGAGGTGCAGGTGCGTACGCGTGAGATGCACGAGGTGGCCGAGTCAGGCGTTGCCGCGCACTGGTCCTATCGCGAAGGGGTGCGTGCCGCGAACCGCTTTGCCGTCGATCCGGCGAAATGGCTGGCCAGCCTCAGCGACCGTCTGGGGGAAGAGGAAGAGGACGATGCCTTTCTCGAGAACGTCAAGCTCGAGATGTACACCGATCAGGTGTTCTGTTTCACCCCGAAGGGTGACGTTGTTCAACTGCCGCGCGGGGCGACGCCGCTCGACTATGCCTATGCGGTGCATACCAAGATCGGCAATTCCTGCGTGTCGGCCAAGATCGACGGCATCCGGGTGCCGTTGTGGACGCGGCTGAAGAATGGTCAGTCGGTCGAGATCATTACCGCCGAGGGGCAGCGTCCGCAGGCCAGTTGGATCGACATCGTCACCACCGGTCGCGCCAAGGCCGCGATCCGGCGCAGCTTGCGCGAAGAGGACCGGGGCCGGTTCGTCAAACTGGGGCAGGAACTGGTCCGCGCGGCGTTCGATCATGTCGGCCGCAAGGCCACTGACAAGGCCCTGCGCACGGCGGCCAAGATGATGGGGCTGGCCGATGAGGCCGACCTCCTGGCACGGCTGGGCAGTGCCGAGATCACCGCACGCCGAGTGGTGGAAACGCTGTACCCGGAACTTGCCAAGTCCAAGACCGAGGTGGTCGATGGCGCACGCCCCGTGGTTGGCCTGTCGGCAGGGCAGGGCTTTCGTCGCGCGCCCTGCTGTCAGCCGGTTCCGGGCGAGCGGATCGTCGGCATCACCTATCGCGGGCAGGGTGTGGTGGCACATGCAATCGACTGCCCGGCACTGGTGGAATTCGAAGAACAGTCCGAACGCTGGGTCGACCTGCACTGGGCTCCTGGGCGCCATGCTCCGGTCTATACCATCCGCCTGATGCTGACGATTTCGAATGATGCGGGCGTGCTTGGGCGGGTCTGTACGCTGGTTGGCGAGCAGAAGGCGAACATCTCGGACCTGCAGTTCCTGGACCGCAAGCCCGATTTCTATCGCCTTATGATCGACGTCGACCTGCGCAACGTGGAACATCTGCACATGGTGATGACTGCCCTTGAAGCGGAAACCGACGTGGCCGAAATCGCGCGCCATCGCGACCCCCGGCGCAAACCGGGGTCTGTGACGGCGGCGCACGAATCCTGGTCGGCAGTTCCGGCCGGGGATGACTTGGGGGGCGTCGCACCCTAAGTGTTCAGAACAGCATCCTTCCACTTCACCCGTACGGTCATCCAAATGACACGAAATCCCGCAACAGCTTGTCCCGCAGCAACACCCCCTGGCCGTACGGCTTCGATCCATTTGCAGGAAACCTGACCCTTGGTATTCAAGCGACGCACGCCCCGAACCTGGCTTCGCACCGCGCGGGAGTTTGTCTATCCCTCGGGCGGGTTCCGGCGGGCCACGCAGTACCTTGTTCACCGCATGCGCCGCCTGCCGGACGAACCCCACCGCATCGCGCGCGGGGTATTCGCGGGCACTTTCGTGAACTTTCCCCCGATCTTCGGCATCCAGTTCATATCGGCCGGGCTTCTGGCCTGGATGATGCGCGGCAACATCCTGGCTGCACTGCTTTGCACATTTCTGTCGAACCCGATCACCACGCCGTTCATCGCACTGGGCTCGCTCGAACTTGGCCACTGGATGCTGGGTATCGACCGCTCGCTCAGCGCCGTGTTCATCTTTCAGGCCTTCAGTCAGGCGGGGTCCGAGTTGTGGGCCAACATCGTCGCCATCTTCACCGAAGACCCTACCCAGTGGGGCAAGCTGGCAGAGTTCTGGCACGTCATCTATTTCCCCTATCTTGTGGGCAGCATCCTGCCCGGCATCATCGTGTCGCTCATCGCCTATTATCTTACCATCCCGCTGGTCCACGCCTATCAGAAACTGCGCCGGGCGCGGTTGGGTGACCGTCTGGAAAAGCGGCGGCGCCTGAAGGCGCTTGTGATCGAGGCACAAGAGGCTGCTGTGCCACCCGGCGGGGATGACGCGGGCGGCGGAAAGGCCTAGGCTGGCACATGACGGCATACAGAAGGAGTGGCGGGCGATGCGGGGCAAGGACAAGCTGCGGCTGGGCGTGAACATCGACCATGTAGCCACCGTGCGCAACGCGCGCGGCGGTGCCTGGCCTGACCCGTTGCGCGCGGCTCTGGTGGCCGAGGCGGCAGGGGCCGACGGCATCACCGCGCATCTGCGCGAAGATCGCCGCCACATCCGCGACACCGATATCGAGGCGCTGATGGCGGGCATCCAGTTGCCCCTGAACTTCGAGATGGCCGCCACGGATGAAATGCAGGCCATCGCCCTGCGCCACCGCCCCCACGCGGTCTGCATCGTGCCGGAAAAGCGGCAGGAGCGGACAACCGAAGGCGGGCTCGAGGTGGCAGGCGATGCGAACCGACTGACATCGTTCGTGGCCCCGCTGACAGCGGCCGGGTGCCGCGTGTCGCTGTTCATCGGGCATGCCGCCGAACAGGTGCAGGCGGCGGCGCGTGTGGGGGCGGCGGTGGTCGAACTTCATACCGGTCACTATTGCGATCTTTATACCGAGGGGCGCACCGACGAGGCTGCGGTCGAACTCGAGGCGTTGCGCCGGGCGGCAACCATGGCGCATGGGCTGGGGCTTGAGGTGCACATGGGCCACGGGCTGGACTACGAGACGGCGGTGCATGTGGCCGCATTCCCCGAGGTGATGGAACTGAACATCGGGCACTTCCTGATCGGCGAGGCAGTCTTTCGCGGTCTGGGGCCAGCGATCGAGGAAATGCGCCGCCGGATGGATCAGGCCCGATCGTGACAGTGTCGGGGGCGCAAGCCAAATTTCTTTTTTCAGGAAATTTGATCGTTTTCTCTTGGAAAACGGCCTTGCGTGGTCGTCCAGGATGATCCTCGGCATCGGCGCCGACCTGTGCAACATCGACCGCATCGAGGCGACGCTTGCCCGGTTCGGCGACCGGTTCCGCAACCGGGTGTTCACCGACCGCGAACAGCGCCGTGCCGAGGGGCGTCCGTATTCCATCGCCGCCACCTATGCCAAACGCTGGGCCGCGAAAGAGGCCTGCTCCAAGGCGCTTGGCACCGGACTGCGCATGGGCATCGCCTGGCGCGACATGGAGGTGTCGAACCTCGGCTCCGGTCAGCCGGTGATGCACGTCACCGGCTGGGCCGCCACACGGTTGGCCGCGTTGACACCGCCCGGACATCGCACCGTCATCCATGTCACGCTGACCGACGACCACCCTTGGGCGCAGGCCTTTGTCGTGATCGAGGCGCGCGCCCTGACCGGTGGCGAGGCCGCGCCAACTTGACTTACCGCACCTCCGCGCGCATGTAGCCGCGACTTCGACCCCCGAACGTAAAGAGCAGGATCCATGGCGACCAAGGCAAAGACCGACAGCGGCATCGTCGAG